>Ga0190359_1000229_pt1 | contig 38253 bp, 30 predicted proteins | sample 48721823_MG_FD_161269 | JGI IMG/M metagenome (GOLD analysis project Ga0190359, IMG submission 161269) | Hydrothermal vent microbial mat bacterial communities from Southern Trench, Guaymas Basin, Mexico - 4872-18-2-3_MG | ecosystem: Environmental > Aquatic > Marine > Hydrothermal vents >...
CACAAGCCTCCCGGTATCGTATTTCATGAGATTAGTAATTGATATTCTTTTTCATTGCAGGAAATTCAAAGCATTCAGTCGTTTATCTCTTTGAATACGCCTTGATTCCTCCTGCGTACAATATATAGGGGGCGGGGGTTTGAGGTTCGGATACGAATGTATTAGCATTCGTGTCCGATTTTTCATATTTTCCGCAGATGAATGTTCCTGTTATTGAATATTATACATTGCAACATCCACTATCGCATCATTTTCTGCCGATGGGAGCTTGAATAGGCCACATCCCGATCATAATGGGAGCTGCCATTCATTTTCCGATGCTGTCGATTATATTGTTGAACGTGGGGCTGCATCTCATGGCCCTGGAAGCCAGCTCGTCCTCGGGCTTGTAGTAACCGCCGATATCCACCGGTTTTCCCTGGGCCGCATCGAGCTCCTCCAGGATCCCTGACTCGTTCTTCTTCAACTCATCTGCAATTCCCTTGAAGCGGTCTTTCAGCTCCCCATCCTCGTTCTGTTGCGCAAGTGCGGATGCCCAGTACATTGCCAGATAGAAGTGGCTTCCGCGATTGTCCAGCTCGTGAACCTTCCTGGACGGGGATCTGTTGTTCTCGAGGTACATCTCGATGGCCTTGTCGAGTGCCTTTCCGATCACCGCCGCCTTCCGGTTCCCCGTCCTGTTCGCATGATGTTCCAGGGAAGCTGTCATTGCAAGGAACTCCCCGAGGGAATCCCATCTCAGATGGCCCTCCTCGAGGAACTGCTGAACGTGTTTGGGAGCCGAACCCCCCGCTCCCGTCTCGAAGAGACCTCCCCCGTTCATAAGGGGAACGATGGAGAGCATCCTGGCACTGGTCCCGACCTCCAGGATCGGGAAGAGATCCGTCAGGTAATCCCTCAGGACGTTCCCGGTCACGGAGATCGTGTTCTTCCCTTCCTTGAGCCTCCGGCACGAGAACAATGTCGCCTCTTCCGGGGACATTATCCTGATATCCAGTCCGTTCGTATCATGCTCCGGAAGGTACCTGTCGATCTTCTCTATCAGCTCCCGGTCGTGCGGTCTGTTCCTGTCCAGCCAGAAGATGGTAGGCCATTCGGTGGCCCTGGCTCTTGTTACGGCAAGCTTGATCCAGTCCCTGATGGGAAGGTCCTTGACCTGGCACATGCGGAATATGTCCCCTTCCTCCACATCCCTCTCCAGCAGAACCCTGCCGGCAGCCGAGATAACCCTGACGGTTCCGTCACCGGGGCAGAGGAACGTCTTGTCATGTGAACCGTACTCCTCGGCCTTCTGGGCCATCAAGCCGACGTTCTGCACGGTTCCCATGGTCCTGGGATCGAATGCCCCGTTCTCCTTGCAGAATTCCACAACGGTCTTGTAAACACCCGCGTAGCTGCTGTCCGGTATTACGAATTTCGTGTCGTGCAGTTCTCCGTCCCTTCCCCACATCCTTCCACCGTTCTTAATGGCAGCCGGCATGGATGCATCTATGATCACATCACTCGGGACGTGAAGGTTCGTGATCCCCTTTTCCGAGTTCACCATTGCCAGTTCGGGACCGCGGTCCATGCATTCCCGTATACTCCTTTCGATCTCCTCTCTCTGGTCATCCGGAAGTTCGGAGATCTTGGCATACAGCTCGCCGAGACCGTTGTTCGGGTTTATCTGCAGCCTGTGGAAAATCTCTCCATACTTCTCGAATACGTCCCTGAAATAGACAGATACCACATGTCCGAAGATGATGGGATCGGAGACCTTCATCATGGTGGCCTTCAGGTGTACCGAGAAGAGGACCTCCTTTCTTTTTGCATCCTCGACCTGTTCCTCCAGGAATTGGCGGAGGGCCTTCCTGCTCATCTTTGTGATGTCGATAACCTCACCGTCGAGGAGGGGCAGTCTTTCCTTCATAATCCGGACATTGCCGTCCCTGTCCACGAATTCTATCCTTGCGGCTCCGGCATCGGAAGCATCCAGTGTTGTGGATATCTCGTTGGACCTCAGGTCCCCGCCCGTCATGTGGGAAACATGCGACCTGGAATCCCTGTTCCATTCCGTTATCGGATAAGGATGCTTCCTGGCATAGTTCTTGACCGACTCGGGGGCCCTCCTGTCGGAGTTCCCTTCCCTGAGGACCGGGTTCACCGCACTGCCCTTCACGGTGTCGTATATGTCCCTTACCGCCATTTCCTCCTCGTTTTCGGGTTCCTCCGGATAATCGGGAATGTCGTACCCCTTCTCCTGGAGCTCCTTGATGGCGGCCTGCAGCTGAGGAACGGATGCACTGATGCACGGAAGCTTCACCACATTCGCTTCCGGGGTCTTGACGATCCGTCCCAGTTCCTCGAGATCATCGGGTATGCGCTGATCCTCTCTCAGGCGGTCCGGGAACTTTGCTATTATTCTCCCCGCAAGGGATATGTTCCTCGTTTCGATCTCTATTCCGCCGCTTCCCGTGAATGCCTTCAGGATCGGCAGGAATGAATATGTCGCAAGTGCCGGTGCCTCGTCCACTTTCGTGTATAATATCTTCTCCGAAGTCATCTCCTTTCCCCCTTCAGTTTTCCCTTCTCTCCACATCTATCCTGTCCTTTGCGTCAAAGACAGCGTCCTCGTAATATTTGGGCTCAAGATTCCGCACCACGTCTATGATGGTTCCATCCCTGTATTCGATCAGGGCCACGATCTCGTCACCCCAGTTGGGTTCGATCTTTGTTTCCGTTATATCATAGGCCATATCGCGAAGTTCCTCTATCGTGCTGATCCTGAGGTCCTTCGGGATCCTCTGTCCTTCCAGTTTCTCGAGAAGGTCCTTCCTTTTCGGGTTGATGGCAATCCCCCTCTCCGTCACCACAACGTCCACGGTTTCACCGGGTGTGACCACGGTTGTGCATCTGTCCACTATCACGGGGTACCTTCCCCTGAACAGGGGCACCGTGATTATGGAGAGCGCGGCTCCCGCGGCGGTATCGGAATGTCCTCCGACCGGTTCCGCTATGAGGCCGTTCGAGAGTGTGACCGTGTTGCAGTTGAAATCCACATCGACCTCCGAGGCACCCAGGACAACGACATCCAGTTTGTTGACGGTGCATCCCTTCCCGTGGATGTTCGCATATGCACCGATGGGAAGGTCCACATGTATCTCCATATCCTCTCTCATGGACTCGATCGCCGTTGTATCGAATGCCTGCCCGGTGATGAGCTTTCTGACGGTTCCATCCTTGAGCATCTCCACGAGGAACTTCGTCGTTCCACCCTGGGCCCACTGGGCATGGACACCTTTCTCGAGCATTTTCTTGTGAAGGAAATCCGTGAAGGCAAGGGATATGCCTCCGGCTCCCGCCTGGAAGCTCATGCCCTCCTTCACATATCCCAGAAGGTCAGCGATCCTGACAGCATCCTTTGCTATCTTCAGCCTGGTGGGGGAGTTCGTGATCCGGAGCTCCCCGGAAGCTATCTTGCCGGGGTCCCCGATCTTGTCAACCACGACCACGTAATCCACCCTTTCCTGGGAGATGGCCATCGGGAAGTTAGGATAGGGAACGAGATTGTCCGTGATGGCAACAACATTGTTTGCATAGATCGCATCCGCATAAGCGAAGTTGATGGTTCCGCAGGCGGATGGTCCGTTCACCCCGTTGAGATTGCCGAGCTCATCGGCCGACGGTGCACCTATGAATGCAACGTCTATCTGTATGTCACCTGCCTCAATGGCCCTCACCCTTCCCCCATGGGATCGTATCTTCATCGGCGTCTTTAGGTACTTCCCGGTGGACACGAGCCTGCCGAAGTTTCCCCTTGCGGACCCTCCCTCCACCTTCGTGATCGTACCATTTCGGATACACCTGATCAGGGCCTCCTCCTGACACGGGAACGTGGAGGACGGGGCAAGTGTGAGGTTCCTGATACCTTTCCTCTCTATCTCCTCAAGGACCATGTTCATTACCATGTCCCCGTTCCTGAAATGGTGATGGAACGATATCGTCTGTCCGTCCGACAGTCCCGTTCTGTCTATCGCCTCTGCAATGGAGGAGAGCACCTCGGATCTCTCGCTCGCCACATATCCGAGTTTCGGACCGTATTTGTGCGTCTTTGTAGGTTTGTGTTCGAAAGGACCCACGTAGGGATACAGCTCCTCGCCGTTGATCTCCTTCGGAACCTTCCTTCCTATGGCGTTCTCGACCCATTCGAGATCCTTGACCTTCACCATTATTTTCCACCACCCTCTTCGAGCTCCTCAAAGGTTGGAATGGGAAGTTCAGCAGCCTCCGCAAGGGCCAGTATCCTCTCCGCCTTCAGCATTATGGGCCTGTCGACCATCTTCCTGCCTATTGCGATCACACCGGAGCCCTTCAGTTTCGCCTCCTCCATGGCCTTCTTGACCCTTACCGCATATCCTATCTCCTCGGGAGTGGGGTTGAAGACCTCATGGATCACCTCCACCTGGGAAGGGTGGATGCAGGCCTTGCCGTCGAACCCCATCTTCTTGATAAGCTCTGTCTCCCTTCTGAGTCCTTCCATGTCCTGAAAATCGGAATAGACGGTGTCGATGGCCTGTATCCCGGCTGCCTTCGCAGCGAGAACGATGAGCTGCCTGGAGGTGTGAATGGCTATACCGTCCGGTGATCTTATTCCGCCCAGATCGGCAGTGAGGTCCTCTCCGCCGATGGTGATGCCCTCCAGTCTTTTCGAGCAGAGGGCTATCTCCTTTGCATTGAGGATACCCTTTGCTGTTTCCATGGTGGCGAAGAGCTTGATCCTTCCCAGTTGAAGTCCCTTTTTCTGCTCCATCTCCGAGACCATGTCATCCACGAGAATGACATCCTCGGTGGTCTCCACCTTGGGGATGTAGATCCCGTCCAGTCTCTCGCAGACTATCTGTTTGATGTCCCATTTTCCCCAGGGTGTGGATATGGGATTTATCCTGACCGTTACCTCCGTATCCGGTCCGAAGTCCACGACCTTCAATGCTTCCGACACCAGCATTCTGGCATCCAGTTTGAATTCGGGATGGACGGCGTCCTCGAGGTCCAGCGAGATGACGTCCGCTCCGTACAATCCGGCAGGCGGGATCATCTTGGGGGTGTTGCCGGGAACATAGAGCCTCGACCTTCTCAATTTCATTCGAAGGCACCTCCCTTAATGGCGGCTGCCTTGGTCCTTGCTATGATCGTGAAGTTGAGGGGGGATGCACCCTTGGACCATACCTTTGCATCCTCTATTCCCATGCCCTTCAGGGTTTCCTCGAGCAGCCGGAACACCTCATCCCTGAATACATCCCTGGATTTCCCCTCGATCTCGATCTTTATACCGGACCCGGGCTCGGCGGGAGAGAGTTTCACTATGCAGTCCTCCCTCTCATAGGTACCCGCTACACCTTCTCTCTTCAATCTTCTTTCCGTCATTACGACATCTCCATGGAGCTCAGGATATCAGATTCCTGGTGTAGTTCAGCGTTCCTCCCTGTTTGATGACCTCGATCTCCCTCTCCGAGAGATCATGGGAGAGGGGGATTACCAGACCCTTGTTCCTGACCTCAAGTTCCAGGGGTTTTGCAAGGTCGGAGAGATCGATCCTTAGAAGGTCCCCCTGCTCCAGCTTCTCGTAGTCGGAAGGGTCCTTGAAGGTGAGCGGGAGGATCCCGAAGTTGACAAGGTTCGCCCTGTGTATTCTTGCGAAGGATTTGACGATTACCGCCTTCACACCGAGGTACTTGGGGGCAAGTGCGGCGTGCTCCCTTGACGAGCCCTGGCCGTAGTTCTCACCACCGATTATGAACCCGCCGTTCTTCTCCTTGGCCCTTCCGGGGAATCCCTCATCCACCTGGGAGAATACATACTCGGATATTGCCGGGATGTTGGACCTGAGGGGCAGGATCTTCGCACCGGCTGGCATGATGTGGTCCGTTGTGATGTTGTCGCCCACCTTGATGAGCACCTCACCGTCCACGGATGAAGGAAGGGGGTTGAACTCGGGGAGCGGTTTGATGTTGGGCCCCCTCAATATCTCGACCTTTGCCGCCTCATCGGGCGGGAGAGGGTATATGAACAGGTTGTCGTCGATTAGGTAATGGACGGGTTCTTCGGGGTTCTCGTAATCTCCGAGCTCTCTCGGATCTGTCATCACACCGTTGAGGGCCGTTGCAGCTGCAGTCTCGGGTGAGACAAGGTAGACCTTTGCATCCTTCGTGCCGCTTCTTCCCTCGAAGTTGCGGTTGAAGGTCCTCACGGAGACAGCCCCCGAATTGGGCGCGAATCCCATTCCTATGCAGGGACCGCATGCCGATTCCAGGATCCTGAACCCTGCCTCCACAAGGTCGGCATAGGCTCCGGTCCTTACCATCTCCTTGATGATGGTCCTTGATCCAGGGGATATGGTGGCGGACATGTCCTCATGGAGCTTCTTTCCCTTAACGGTTCTCGCAACGACCATGAGATCCCTGTAGGAGGAGTTGGTGCATGAACCGATGCAGACCTGATCGACCTTCATCCCTGCAAGCTCCTCGACCGTCGATACCAGACCCGGTGAATGGGGTTTTGCTGCCAGGGGAACAAGGGTGGACAGGTCGATCTCCATTATCTCATCGTAGGATGCATCTTCATCCGCTTTCATCTCCTTCCATTCATGTTCCCTCCCCATCGCCTTCATGTATTTGCGTGTGATGTCGTCGGATGGGAATATGGATGTTGTCGCTCCCGTTTCGGTTCCCATGTTCGTTATTGTGGCCCTGTCGGGTACGGACAGGGTTTCCACCCCCGGCCCGAAGTACTCGAGAATGTATCCCCTGCCTCCCTTCACGTCTATCCTCCTCAGAACCTCCAGTATGATGTCCTTTCCCGAGACCCAATCCGGAAGTCTGCCCGTAAGTCGGATTCCCATTATCCTGGGGTACTTGAGCTTGAAGGCCCCGCCCGCCATGGCCACGGCCACATCCAATCCTCCGGCGCCGATGGCAATCTGTCCGATGCCGCCCGCCGTGGGAGTGTGGGAATCGGAACCTATGAGCGTCTTTCCCGGAACGGCGAACCTCTCCAGGAACACCTGATGGCAGATACCGTTGCCCGCTTTCGACAGCGTGATCCCGAACCTCTTGGCTATTGATTGAAGGTACCTGTGATCGTCAGCATTCCTGAAATCCGTCTGGAGCATGTTGTGGTCGATGAACGAGACAGACCTCTCGGTCCGGACCCTGTCCAGACCCATTGCCTCGAACTGAAGATAGGCCATGGTACCGGTGGCATCCTGTGTGAGTGTATGGTCCATCCGAATGGCGATCTCCTCTCCGATCCTTTCCGTTCCTTCGATCAAATGTTCCTTTAGAATCTTCTGAGCCAGGGTGAGTCCCATCTGAAGCCTCCTTGCTTGTGCCCCCTTGGGCGGGGTTATATTCAGGAAGGGTTATTTAATAATTACTGAATTATGAAATGCAAAATCAATTATTGGAAAGATGGAATATTTCTCCACGGATAATGCTCATCATTTCATCAGACTTATATAGAAGTTCTTCCTTTCATGTTTCACTGGTGCGAAATGAAACGGCTTTCGAGTGCGGAAAAAATGGTGCTTCTCGGATTGTTGACCTATCCCGACAGGAAGGATATGGATATAGCCGAGATGCTCTCCCTTCCCAATTCGACGTTCGCGTCCGTGAAGTCGAGGATAAGCGAGATGGGATACCTGAACGAGATCTACGTTCCGGTCTTTCCGGCCCTCGGGTTCGAGCTCATCGCCACTGTATATTCTGATTTCAATCCCTCTGTTTCGGTGGAGGAGAGAATAGATAACACAAGGAGGACCGTTGAGGTATATCCCGAGATGGTTCTTTCCATTGGTGAATCCCATCGTGGATTCTCCATCTCGGTAGCGGAGAACGTGACGAGAATAATGAGCATCTCGCACGAGAGGATAAAGATACTGGCCGACATGAACCTTCTCGAGATAGAACTTCCCCAGGAGGTCCTTTTCCCGTTCGAGATGTCCCACGTTCATCGGTTCTTCAATCTGGCCCCCCTGTTCCACGCAAGGCTCGAAAGGGAGGACCCCGCTCTGATAGAGGAGATAGGTTTTCCAAGTGAAGATATCAGGAAGCATGACAATATTTTGAATGCGGACAGGGGATCCATGAGGTCAAGGCCGGCAGATGTGAACCTGTCCCGGAAGCAGCTTGAGGTAATGTACTATCTTGTGAAATATCCACACATGTCGGCTTCGGCTCTCTCCTCAACCATCCCCTATTCCAGGCACACCATCTCGAGGGTCAGGGATATGCTCATAAACGAGGGTTATATCAGAAAGATGGTCGTTCCAGACCTGTCGAGGATCGGTTATTCCATCCTTTCGCTCTTTCATGTGAAGATAGACCCGAAGAGGCCGCTTTCCGAGAGATCCTGCAATGACAGGGCACTGCTGCAGGATGACACCGTCTTCTTCATTTCCAGACCCACGGAACTCATAATGCTCGCCCTCTACGAGAACTACCCTCTCTACAACCGGGGCATGTCATCGTTCAACCAGTTCCTGAAGGCAAATGAGCACATGTTGAAGATCCCCACCATCAGGAACCACTCCCTTTCCGAGGCCATCTGGGTGAAGAACCTTGTGCATCATCCCCTGATCAAGGAGACATTCCATCTTGATGTGGAATGAGCTGCTGTGAAAACTTTTTATCCTATCCCGGACAATAAAGAGCGATGGAGGAGATAATCGAACTTCTCATCAAGCTCGGGTTGACCCTGATACTGTCAGGCATCATAGGGCTGGAAAGGGAGGTGACGGGGCACAAGGCGGGTATAAGGACCCTGATACTGGTGGGGATCGGAGCGGCATCCTTCGTCATGCTTGCGGACAATATCTCACTTTCGGATTCCGAAACGGGCAGGATAATTGCCGGGGTCGCCACCGGGCTGGGCTTTCTCGGGGCCGGAGCGATAATAAAGGAAGGAATAAACGTGAAAGGGCTCACCACGGCAGCCTCCATATGGGTCACGGCTGCAATCGGTGTGTCCGTTGGATCGGGATCCTACCTGATAGGCATCATCACGTTCTCTTTCACCATAATTGTCCTCTCCCTCTTCGCGGTTTTGGAGCGGAAGCTGAATCTCAAACCGGATACCGGGACGATACGGGTCGTAATGGAAAAGGGATACTCCCTTCCCAGAAGGGAGCTGAGGAAGCTTCAGAAGGATGGTGTCGGCATCCAGAGAATGAAGATGGAGAACACGAGAGAGGGCCTCTGCTTCACACTCGATGTGGAGCTTCCGAGGAGGATCAAGGTATCCGATTTCGTGGAGAGGACCAGCGGCATAGAGGGCCTGAGGGAGGTGGAATGGGAGGATACCGAGCAGGGGGGGCTGCGGAGCTACCTTGATGTGTTCTGATTCTCTCTCACCTCGAGCCACCTGTAGCCGGATCTTGTGTAATCCTGATAGTATCTCTGATCGAAGGTTGTCCCCGTGCAGAGATATGCGGATATCCTGTAGAGACCTGGCCCTCCCTCGCCCTCGTCAAGTGTATATGTAACCGTGAACGTCTTCTCCTCACCGGACGAGATATTGAAGTGGTGTCCGATGCCGGTGATGTGATCTCCCCTGAGATCGAAGACGTCTATTCCGAGAAAAGCTTCCACATCATCGGTGCTTATCACGCCGAAATGGAAGCTCATCGTATCCGGACGACCGTCACTGTCCCCGTCCGAGGTTGAGCAGGAGAACAGTGAGGTCTCGAAATCAAGGACCTTGCCGTCCTTCAGATCCTTCATGGAGCCGTAATACGATCTCAACAATGAGCTCCATGAGGTATCCTGCACCATCTTGAGGTTGTCATAATCATCGTTTCCATCGAAAACCTCCTCAAAATCCGGTGCGTATATCGACAATCCGTTGAGTCCGTCTATGGAAACGCCTCCGACCTGATCCTTGGTGAAATATATCATCGTCATATCCAGAAGTCCCAACAGCCTTTCCGCTTTTTCCTTCACATCCGCATCGTCCGAGGTCTTCAGTATATTGTCGACGAAGTCATACATATCAACGGAATCGGAGGAGTATCCGCTCTGGACGCCCTTTGAATATTTCCTTGCGATCCTCATGTTGTACAGTTCAGACGGGCCGCCGTCCGTTATGGCATTGGAAAGCTCATCGACCCCTGCCGCCACCTCATCCATCAAGGACAGGTCGATGACACCCATCGTCATCGCTCTAGAAGATGAGATGGAGCCGATATCCCGCATGTAATCATCGACGAACAGTGCACCCAGATGTTCCGGGCTCATGTAGGGGTAATTCTCCAGCTCCCTCAATGTACGGTAATCCCAGCCGAATGCCGGCTCGGTGATCTCCGAAGCGATCATGTATTCCGCATAGGGTGACATCTCGTATGCGACCTCCACCGTCGACATGAGACAGGCATCGAATCCCAGGATGTCCAGTTTCTTCCCCGTTGTGGAGGTCACCCTTGAAAGAGCGCCCCCCAGACCGTCGATGCTCATCACCTTCTCGTTATCGAGGCTCTGCTCCCAGAGCACGCCGTCCACTCCGGAACCGTGATTCCACAGTATTAGAGCATACCTGTCCGCAGGGAAGCTCTCCATCGTCCAGATTGCGAAATCCGAAAGGCTCGAGGGGTCGGAGCTGTCAATCTCTCCGAGATCGGAAAGCTCCTCCGAATGGAGAATAAGGGGGTCATCGTCATTTCGTATGAGGAATCTCTTGGCGGTCGTCCAGTTCCCGTCGCTCACATCATCCTTGGAGGAGCTCCCGGACCAGCGATCGAGCTGCACGACGATATTGACATTCTCGGAGGAACCGATCCTTTCCATCTCGTTCATGTCCTTCAATGCCCATGCTTCAAGGTCGCAGTCGCTCATGTAGACCATGAATGTCCATGTGGGGGGAGGGATGTATTCGAGAACCAAGGAATTCGATCCCGAACCGACACCCGTTATCGTTGCATTCAGTATGACCGTGAAGTTGCCGGAAGCATCGACTGGAGGCAGGTCTATCGACAGGGAGAATCTGCCTTCGGGGTCCGTATGGCTTCTGAACTCATCGGGGACCAATCCCGGGATCGACAGGGATATCACTGCATCCCCCACGGGTTTGCCCTCCTCATCCACGACGTTTCCGGAAAAGGATAGATCGCTGTCGGATAAGAGGCCCTCGGGCCCATCTTCAAGAAGGATGCTGAACTCCGCGTCCCCCGACCCGCTGCCGCCGCTGGCGTCGGATCTCAGACCGGCCTCATTATCGATGTAGAGAATAACGGAAAAGGTCAGAAGGGAGAACATGATAAGGACGGAAAGTATGGTAAAGATCTGTCTCGGACCAACCCCGCCGATCGGGGATCCGTGATGATGTCCGAAAGGTCCTTTCATCATATCCATCCCGGGGACCGGGGGATCATTACAAAGCCAGTCCCATCGAACCACCGGGAAGCTTCGTATTAAACATTTTTGTCCAATGGTGAAAGAATGCGTCATTAATTCTGTCAAATCCTTGATCTGCGGTTGATACGGGCATCCTTGAGGCGTTCCCCGAGGACCCTGATAAAGAGGTACCCAGTGATGATGTACAGAACGGAACAGACGAGAATGGGAACAAAGAGAAGATGTCCCGAATTCCATGATGCACCGTTCATGAGGTCCAGAAGAAGGACAAGGGCTCCCATCAGGGGGATGAGGAAACGCGAGGCCCCCATCTTCCAGAGGAAGGGAATGAAAGGAAGCAGCAGGAGATAGTATCCCGAGTGTATCTTGGGGAATACCATTAGAAATAGAAGAATGAAAAGCAGGGTCGTTCCGATCATGCCGAGTTCCTTCCTGAACGTCACGAAGAGAAGCCCGAGGCCCAGCAGCACCAGGACGGGGGTGTTGAGGAAGGGGGGATAACCGAGTTCCCCGAGATACCTCCAGAGGGATATCCCGGTCAGCTCGGCTCCCGAATCACCGGTGAGGTAAAGTCTTGCGAACGTGGATACGCCGCCAGGGGAAAGGTAGGTGACGGGGATCATCACAACTGCCAGCACTATGACGGAGAGGATCGTTCGGAGAAGTCTCCTTGCCAGAGGCTGTCTGTCGGAAAGGATGCCCGGCAGCATGAGTGCATGGAATACCTTGGTAGCCATTCCCAGACCGACCGTCAGTGATGCAAGGAACTCCCTTCTCCTGATTATTGAATGGACAGATACGGCGAAGAGGAAAGCCACGATTATATCGTCCTGCACGGCTCCGATCGTGGAGTAGATGGTCAGGGGATTGAGAAGGAACATCCCCCCGAAGAGAACACACTTCCATCTTCCCTCTTCCCAGTAGGTCCTCATGACGAGAAGGGCCGAAAAGAGGGCAAAGAGGGCGAAATAGGAACGGAATACGAAGAAAGAACCCCCCAGCATGGCAGGGATAATCCAGAAGACGTTGATAAGCGGCGGATTGAGTGTGGGGACGTCCCTGTAAATCATATGGCCTTCAAGGAGGGTCTCTCCCCTGTCCTTGTAGAACGGTGCATCGGTCACCTTCTTGTATACATCGACACGCCATGATACATTGTTCCCCTTCTGTTGTATGTACCTGATCTCCCCGTCTCCCAGGGTCCATGTTCTGTTCTCGTCATATGGAGAGGAGGTGTAGAGCTTTCCGTAACCCACAAGCTCCATTCTGATGGGGATGAAACCGTCAGGCGCAAGGACGGTCACGTCCGTATCATTACCAATGATCCTGGCGGTGAGCATCACGTTGATGTCGGGATCAAAGTATTCCAGCTTGTTCTCCCCGGAGGATCTCAGATCGTCAATGGTCAGTTCCGTTGTGGTACGGTCCTCGGGGAAGCTGAGACCCACCGCTATCAATATGGGAACGTAGACGAGGGTCCAGATAATCAGGATCGTGATGTATGGATGAGCACTTAATCCCTCAACTATCCTCCTTTTCGGGGAGGGACCTCTCCCGGTCCCAGGCACCATGAAGGGTGAAGGCCGATATATCCATTTATTGTTTTTGACAGTTTCGCACCACTCCGCTGCCAACCTTAAAACCATATAGTCCGAACTCCATCCATGAAAGAGGAAAACGGGGGTATTGGATGGAACAGACCATGAAATGTCCCAACTGCGGTGTCGAGTTCAAGCTGGATGAGGCTCTCATGGGCCCCATCAGGGAGAAGCTGGCCGATGAGTACAGGATGAACATTGAAAAGAGGGACCTTGAGATAAAAAAGCTGAAGGAGGATCTTGAGAGGGATTCGGAGGAGAGGGAGAAGCTCCTGAATGAAAGGATGGCGGAGGAGAGAGAGAAATTGAGGAAGGAGATAGAGGAATCCCTTGCAAGGGAGAGGTCCGTGAAGGTGGAGGAGCTGGAGAGGCTTCTGAAGGAAAAGGACGAGAGGTTGAAGCAGAGCGAGGAGAAGGAGATGGAACTGCTCAAGAAAAAGCAGGAGCTGGAGGAGAGGGAGAGGAGGATGGAGCTGGACGTGATGAAGCGTCTCGAGGAAGAGAAAAGGACCCTGATTATCGAACTGGAGAAGGATATGGCGGAGAGAAGTTCCAGGGAATTGAGGGAGCTGGAGGAGAAGCTCAAGCAGAAGGAGGCCTTTCTCGAGGAGGCAAGGAAGAAGGAGCTCGAGCTGATGAAGAAACATTCCGAGCTTGAGGAGAAGCAGAAGGAGATGGAGCTGGAGATACAGCGCAAACTGATGGAGGAGAGATCGAAGCTGGAGAAGGAGATACGGGAAAGGCATCTGGAAGAGCAGAAGTTCAAGGATGCGGAAAAGGAGAAGACCATCAGGGACCTTCAGGAGCAGATAGAGGTGTTGAGACAGAAGGCCGAGCAGGGTTCCCAGCAGCTTCAGGGGGAGGTTCTGGAACTGGAGCTTGAAGAGGAGCTGTCCAGGTTCTTCCCCTACGATGAGGTGATAGAGGTAAAGAAGGGTCAGAGGGGTGCCGATATTGTCCAGAAGGTGAGGACGACCAGCGGATATCACTGCGGCACCATCGTTTGGGAGACCAAGAGGGCAAAGAACTGGAGCGGAGAATGGCTTCCGAAGCTGAAGGATGATATGAAATCGCACAAGGCCGATATGGGGGTACTATGCTCCACGGTCCTCCCGAAGGATGTGGACAGGTTCACGATAAATGGTGACGTTGTGGTAACGAGGACCGTCTTTGCAATACCCGTCGCGACCCTCATAAGGGAACAGATCATCAGGATTTCCAGGGAGAGGAACATAAGCGAGAGCATGTCCGACAAGAAGGACCTGCTCTTCTCCTATCTAACGGGATCGGAGTTCCGTCAGAATATGGGGGGTATGGTCGAGGCCTTCATGGAGATGAAGCGGGACCTTGACAGTGAGAAGAATTCCATGGAGCGCATCTGGTCGAAGAGGGAGAAGCAGATGGTAAGGGTCCTGAAGAACCTGAGCTCCATTTATGGCTCCATGCAGGGGATCGCGGGAGCCTCCATGCCCCTGATAAAGGGTCTGGAGATGGACAGCATTCCCGAGAGAAGTTCCGGGAATACCTTGGATGAATTCGAATGAGGGAAGAACTCGATACAACCGAAGAATGGGAGAGGATGTATCCCGAAGGGATGTAAGTTTACAATAGATCAACCGTGATGAGGAAGAAGGAAAGGGCAGGGAAAGATTCATTCAGGGCAGCAGGTATCGGTGGAATATCACTCGTCGCACTTTCGATCCTGTTCATTATCTTTGGATTGCCGACGGTGATCCTGGCATTGGCAATTCTCTATTTCGATTCGTTATTTATGCTGATAATGTTCGTTATGTTTTCCGTAATTGGAGCCGGTCAGGTCCCTCCGTCATTCACCGGTCAATCTCTTCATCTCGGCCCTGTATTCCTCGTATGACATCTTTCCGCTGCGGTATTCATCCGTAAGATCGATTATCAATTCCTCCCTGCCCCTTCCCCCGTATTCATAGGTCTTTGAATCGTTAGGCCCCCGTTCCCAGACCTTCACCTTCCTTCTTCCGTTCTCGAAGGTCTCCAGTCTCCCATGTGATGTCCAGGTAGAATCCTTTCTGCGAAGTGAATACACCCTTTCTCTCTTCCTGGATATCGCCTTTCCCCCGGAAGGTGTTTCGGAGAGGTTGTCGAGGTTCTCCATGAACCTCTCGATCTCGTCCGGGACATCGTTTTTATTCCTATCCTCCGGATCGCCGGCAAGGGTGAGGGAGATCCCCTTCATTCCTCCACCGCGCATTCTCCTGATGCGTACTTTCGAGGAGATAAGGATCAGCAGGGCAATGAGTAGAGCCCCCGAGAGCAGTGCCAGACCGAGAATGATGAGGATAGATACTGTATCCATGCGGTCACTCCTCCCTGATCGGAGATGGAACGTAATACTCTAGTAAAGTTCTTGCGGATGCGGTTCATCCGACGAACCTTGGTCTCATCGACAGAAGCAGGGGCATTCCCAGAGTGTCCCACGTCATGCCCTTCTGCTCCCTTTCCAGTTCCCTTTTCAGTTCCTCCAGTGTCATCTCGAATTGAGGTTTCCCCTTCTCCCTCTTTCTCACGGTCAATATCTTCTTCGAAGCTTCCTTGTCGCCTATGACGGCGATATATGGTATCCATTCCTTCTCGGCGTCCCTGATCTTCCTTCCGACGGTCCTGTCCGTGTCCTCGATATCCACCCTCACATGTTTCAGTTCGGAAGCGATCTCCCTGCACAGCTCCAGATGCTCCTCGGAAACGGGGATCAGTCTCAGCTGCGTGGGGGAGAGCCAGTAGGGAAGTTTCGTCGGCTCTCCCTTGAGGGATCTCAGGTGAGCCCTCTCGAGAAGGGCGTACATGACCCTCTCGATCGCTCCCGAGGGGGATAGATGAAGTATGAGAGGATGTTTTCTTTCCCCGTCCACATCCGTGTAGAGAATGTTGTAGCGCTCACCGTTCTCGACATCTATCTGGTCGGTGGTAAGGGCGGATCCCTTTCCCATGGCATCCACGAAATTGAACTCGTACTTGAGAAGGAAGTAGAAGAATCTCTCCTTCCACATCTCGACGACCACGGGTCTTCCGTACGACCTTGCCATCTCGGCAATGAATTCCCTGTTCTCCTCGTAGAAGTCCTTTGTTACCCTGACTGCCATCTGAAGCTCGTCAGGCATGGAGAATCCGATGTCCGAGAGTATCGACCGCGCCAGTTCGAACCTCACCATCATCTCATCCTTGGCCTGTTCCAGTCCGGCGCAGAGTGCGTGGCAGTCCGGCATCGTGAAGGCGCGGAGCCTTCTCAGGCCCGAGAGCTCCCCACGCTGTTCCACACGAAAACTGTATCTTGTCAGCTCGTAGAGCCTCAACGGCATCTGCCTGTAGGAAATTGTGGCATCATGGGCCATGAGGAACTGGCCGAAACAGGCGGCGAACCTGAGGAACACCCTCTTGTCCGGCGTGTCTATGGTGTACTGTCTCGCCGGGAATCTGTCGAGGTACGATTTAAGGGAGGGGTGTTCGAAATCATACATTATGGGGCTCTCTATCTCCATCCCCCCGTAGTCCTTCACCCTGCTGGTGACGAAACGTTCGAGAAGTGATTTGATGAGCCTCCCTTTCGGGTAGTAGCGGAGATTTCCCGGATCCGAACCCGGTTCGTAATCGGCGATCTCAAGCGCCCTCATGTACTTCACGTGGGGGGGTTCGTCCGAAACCTTTCTGCTTTTTGAGATCTCGTAATGGAGGAAACGCTCGAGATCCTCCATTCCCGAAAGATCGAAACCCTCGATGCGTCCGTTCTCCTCCCTTACAGGATGCAGCCCTCCTTCGGTATCCAGGATGAACCACTCGGATCTGGCGATTTCCTCGCTCTTCAGGGCTTTGGAGACTTCCTCCTCTTTCTTCTTCTTGTCGACATACGGCCTGATCTCCCTGGAAAGTTCGGAGAGGGGATGACCCTTGCATGAAACCTTGAATGATTTGTACCATCCGAAGGGGGACCTTTTCACCACAAGCCCCGCATCGGCGACGGCTTTCTCGAGCCTTTTCAGCACCTTGACGGCATCCGATGATCCCGCAAGGTCAGAGGAAAGGTGGGCATAAGGATAGAGCATGATACGGTCCGTCTTCACGTTCGATGCCAGCCCGGTAATGTACTGGACGGCCTCGCTCACCACATCTTCAATGTATCGAGCGTCCCTGCTTTCCACCGAGCAGAATGCGACTAGGCACTCTTCCATCTGTCCTTTGTCGTCCATGCCCTGCTCGGCAAGTCCCTTTATGGGCTTGGTCACGCTGTACTCCATGTGATCGGAGTGGATGAGGAGAAGCTTCATCTCGATCCCTGTGGAAGTCAAGCCAAATGATTACTTAATGATATCGAATGGTGAGCGTCCGTTCACGATTTCAGAGGGAGGAGCTCTTGACAGTACCTTCTGCTGATCTCCACGAGATGCTCCGCGGCCACCACTTCTCCCTTGCTGAGCAGCTTCTGTGCTCTCGAATAGAGGGTCAGGGGTTCGGAGATATCCAAACCTCTCTCCTTCCGCTTGTATATCTCGAACTTGCTCTCGGTGAGGTCGGTCTCTATCCATCCCCTCCTTTCCTCCGGAAGCTGTATGCCCTTGAACTTGTCGTTGAGGCGGAGGTACCGGTCTATGGCCTCCCTGTAGCGCCCGAGTTCTTCCATCTTTCTGAGAAGGGGAACCATCTTGTTCTTGATGTGGAACACAACGGGCAGGTCCCTGTGTCTGTCCAGAACGACCTCCAGGGAATCCCTGTGTATGCTCGTCAGCGCCTTCAGATGCTCGATATGCTCCTTGACCTTTGATCTCATTTCGTGTATTATCTTGTCCATCTGTCTGAGACCTTCCTGTGTGGAGCCTTCTTTGATTAGATTCCTTGCTTTCCTGATCCTTCTTTCGATACCGGTCGTATCGAGATTCAGGCTTCTCATCTTGAGGAGCAGCATCCTCGATTCTATCATCGAAGAGGATATTCTCTTTGCCCTCTCCGCGACTATGCTCTTGATCCTTATCCTCAGCTCATCCCTGAGTGCGGTTCCCTCCTTGAGGACCCTTTCAAGATCACCGGCACTGAAAGCTTCCTTGAAGGAAGCGAAGAGATTCCTGTAGACCTCATGATCCTCGAGCTCGTCAACATGCTCCATGAAGGATTCGATCTCATTGTACAGCTTGCGGGCTTCCATCTCCTCCCTCACATGCTTCATGGAGTTGAGCTCATCCTCGAGATCTGTACCTATCACGATGACGTCCTCGAACCTTCCCTCCTCGAGGTATCTCTTGAGAAATTTCAGTTTGTTCGAATGTGCGGCGATATCATTGCCCTGACCTTCGAGCACCTTCAACCGGTTGGATATCCTTATCTCCATCTCCTTTGCCCTGTCAAAGGTGTCCATTCTCTTTTTCAGTTCATCAAATGAAATCGAGAGGTTCCGCATCAGTCTCTCGGCGCCAGCATGGTCCCTTTTCCTTATCAGGCTCTCCACGGAATCCACCATTTCCAGTATGTCTGCGAGTTCGGAATGAAGGATGTTCTTCTCTTTCAACCCCTCCAACTCGGCCCTCACGGCCTTCAACTGGTCCTTGAGGTTGCCGGATTCCGGCTCCTTGATGTCAAGTATGGTGTTGAGCACTTTCCTGGAAAGCAGGTTTGCCTTTTCATACTCGTTCACCAGGTAGGCCTTCATGGCCTCATCGAGATCTTCCTTCAGATCTTTCAACACTCCGTCATCCTTCAATTTGCCTTTTTTCTGGACCTCTTCGATGAGTTCCTTTGCCCTGTAGAGATTGTCCTGAAGTCTGTTCTCCAGTACGTCCTGAGCTTCGTTCTTCACTGCTTCCAGACCTTTCAATGCGATCTGATGCGCCTTGTTGAACCTCTTTTCCCGGAAGAGTTCGTTGGCTTCAAGGAACAGGTCCTTGATCATGTTGAATTTCTCCTTGGAGAGTTCCGAACCTTCCAGAAATGAATTGAGCTGATCTATCGCTCTTCTTGCATTGTTCTCGATGATGTTGATATCCTCCGCAAGTTCGGGATCGAGAACCCTGGTTTCCCCCTCCTTCTCCTCTTCCACATTTCCCTCCTCCGGAAGCGGGATGCCCTCCTCGGTTATGTCCAGTATCCCATCTATCTCGGAGAACTCATCCTTGAAGGCCTCCATCTCACCGCCGATGGACACAGCAAGCTGATACAGGTTCACCGCTTCCTCCAAGGCTCCCTTCTGGATCTTTATCTCTATCAATTTCTTGAGGTTCTTCAATATGCTCCAGGCCTCATTCGCATAATTCGATACTAGTTCCGCCTCGTCATCCGGATTGAATGTTCCATCGGCCACCTCACCGTAAGGTGTGGGAGAAGGTATCCGGATATGTTCCATCCCGACCTCGGGGAGTGTCCCGCCGGTTCCTCCATCGGCTCCGGAAGATGTCGCCCCTTCGGTCTCAGTTTCTTCGACAGACGAAAAGAGCGTTCTTTCCATCCGCGACTTCTCAATGTTCTCTATCCTGTCGATGGAATCAACGACGTTCTCGACCCTTTCGGTAAAGGTGGAGAGGTCGTTGCTGAGTTCCTCCTTCAGTGCCCCTGCATCCATGACCTTTTTCATCAGCTTCTCGAAGAGTTCCTGCTCATCCTCATCGAAGCTCCCTTCATCACCGGTCTCTTCTTCGGTTGTTTCATCCCGGTCCTCTTCTTTATTTTCAACATCCTTCAAACGTCACCACCGACCGAGCAGGAGCAATCTCTATCTGACAATCACTATTCCCGCCCATTATGATATAACCTTTTCCTAGATAATGTTTGAGTATGCGAACGAGCAGGATCAGCACGGGAGCGTGTTCACGGGTTGAAGTCCGAGAAGCACATCCATGTTCCTGATGGTGCAGAGACGCCTCTCCATTCTGCCCATCTCCTTTCCGTTCATGAACAACGTTATCGTCCCGTTGCTTGAGAGTGTGATCGCGACGGTCCTCGTCCGGGTTGTGATATACCTTGCGGCCCTCCATCTCGTCCCCGACCCCTTCCCCCGGCTTCTGTTGAAATCGGAATGGCCGGATTCACATTCCTCTTCCTTGACGTGTATCATCCTTCCGGCGTAATGGAGGTTCCCCCTGACATCGATTACTATGGCGCCATCCAGCTGCGAGAACGCTTCCACGGTCGGAAGCTGTTTTGCATCCTTGATGTTCACACCATTCCAACCCTTGAACGGATTTATTATCATCTGCGTGCTGTTCCGTCTGATCCCCTCTATATCCCCTATCAAGAAAATGGCTCCGACGGACCTCCCCTCGTATCCTTTCAATGAAAGGCCCATCAGTATCTCCATTGCCCTCCTGACGGTCTCATGTTTGGAACCCTTTATGCCGAGACCCGAAAGGATTCCCTTGAGATCACCGTGCATGCACAGAACATGTATGCTTCCGTCGTCGATCCCCCGATCATCTCCAGAGCTTACCATTTCATTCACGGTCCTGCTGAGGGGAATGGGGTCCGGCCCCTTCAACCGGACCCCTTTTCGGGAACCTCATCTTGGTCCATTTCCCCTTCAAGGTCTTCTTCTTCATCCAGGAGCGATAGTTCATCGACCCCTGTTTTGCGGGTGGTAAGTGGGACAGCCGGGGAGAATTCCCTCATATCCTTGAGTCTATCCGCGAACGATATCAGTTTCTGAAGGTCGTTCGACAGATAAGCATCGAAGGCCTTATGGAACATGTCCTGTGGTTCGGATATTGCCCCTATTCTCAAAAGTTGAGAAAGAACATGCGTTTCCATCAGGGTCAGAGAGATCCTCAACGATGTTGGGGACATCTCCTCTTCCATTTCCCGGATATAGTGTATCAATGCTTTCCTGACGTAGTTGCTGACCGAGATACTTCTCTCATCCGCTTCGGATTGGATCCGGCGGAGAAGTTCCGGGTCGATCTTCAATGTCATCTTGCTGCTTAATCGAGGCATACGGTCACCTTTGTGGTGCGGTCCCTTGGGACAGGTCAAACCTACCCCCGCAGTGCATCCCTATTTCACCCTCATCATGAAAGTCAGACGAAGGTAAGACCTATATGTTCTTTATTGTTAAAATATTTTTCCTAGGTTGGCAATTGATTTTGAATGGTCATATAAATGTATGACCTTCGGTATCCTTCCTCCTTACTGCAGGGGATCGGAAACCCAGTAAGCGGGTTATACAAGTTCGAACGGATCTGCAATCCTCAAACTCCCGGATCATCGCGGGTTATGCAGTACATAGAGACATTCAAAGGAAAACATACGAAAGTATGGCTTGAATTTCCCCGGGATGAAGAGAGATCACCGTTCCGCTCTATTCAATGTATTTCATGCCAAGGATACGCGGACTGCGGCGCACGGGCCCCGGTTCAATGCTTGATGAAGAGATGGTATTTCTGGGAAGTGTCCTCCATCTCCTGAATGATCCTCTGGCACAGATGTTTCTCGGGCTGGTGCAGATTCGCCCGTATGCTGAGATCCTCGAAATCCTTGAACGGTCCCTTCTTTCTCTCTTCCAGAATGTGCCACATCGTCTTCTTCCCGAGGCCCGGTATGAGTTCGAGCATGTGAAGCCTCGTTGATATGGCCTGAGCCTCATTGAAGAATCGAATGAACTTCTCCTCGTCATTCTTAATTATCTCTTCGATGATGTAAGGCAGTTCCGACTGCGCGGCAGCGGTGAGGTCGAAAAAGTTGATCCTTCTCTTGACATGCTGTATCTTGTCGCGCCTTTCCAGCTCCTTTCCGATGTATACCTTCTCTCCTATCATGAGGCTTGCTCCGGGTTTGGGGGAGAGCTCCAGGAGCTTGAATTCCGTTTCCCCGAGACCGTAAGCTACCGGCTCCCTCTTGAAGGTCTTCCTTTCGGGATGACCCTGAGGCAGATAGTCGAGAATGTATGCATAATCCTCCAAGACAAATCTCCTCCGTGACCTACCTATTCTCTGTGTGCATCGATGATCTCGAGTATTGCCTTGAGCTCTTCCGGCTGAAGTGTGAACCGGTCCTTTGCAAAAACCTGTCTCAGCTCGGTTTCATCCCTGGGCATGAGTTCCGCTATCTTGTATGCATGAACCTCGGTCACCCTTTCTATCTTGATCAATTCCTCTATCATCTTCTTAGCGGTTTTGGCAGAGATTCTCATGAAAGTGGAGACATGCTCCATTGCCGCTCTTTTTTCAAAGGAGAGCTTGCTTAGCGGGTCGATCTCGCCTTCCTCTCCCTCCTCTTCCGCTCTCTCTTCCATGAACCTTCTCTCGCCGAAGTCCTTTTCCGGTCCGTGGTATATCTTGTCGGGTTTTTCAAGTGACTTTTCCAGTATGGTCTTGACCTCGGCATGGGTCAGTAGTTTCTCATTCTCCTCATTCTGCGACATCTCGATTCCCCCGATATCGTTTTTTTATGCTTTTTCCATCCTGGACCGGCTTCTGATGGTATGTGGATTGTCCATATTAAATACTTTCCGAAACCGGAATACATACCCTCAGGAGGACCAGAAAGTTATCATTTCTTGATGGGTCTTAGGTGCTCCGGTCTGATAATGAGGTCCTTGTGGGATCTGTCCGTGTTCACACGTACGACGTATGCATCGCCCCTTCTATCAATTATGGTCCCCACTCTCCCGTGGTACCTTCGGTGGGGCTGACCTTTCTGGCTGGACGGTTCGATAACAATGTTTGCCTTCTCCCCCACCTCGAAGGTTCTCAGGAACCTTGTGATCGGGGGCATGCCCCTATTCCTGGGCTTCTTTCTGAGCGTCTGTCTGGTGCTTACCATTATGCCCTTGGACCTTCTTACCATGGGATTCAACCCCTTCCTTTGTGCCCATTTCGTCTTCGAAGAGGACTCCCATGACATCAAGGGTCTCGACCTCTATGGGAATCTCCATGAGGGAAGATAGGGATGGTTCGGTCCTCCCCCCGTCCCCGTGCAGGAGCTCTTTGATGTAGAGCCCCCCGTCGGTGAGGAGTTCGATGACCGCCTTTCCGTCTGAAAGGACCTCCACACTTGCTTCATGGACCCATTTTCTTCGAACCTTGTCCGCCCTTCTATGGGCTACCCTTACGGGTGTCCTCTGTTCGATGGGACTTTTGGCAAGTAAAGAGATGTTATATTTAACCTTTTCCTCATCCAGGGAAGATGTGGAACTTATAAGCGCCCTGTATCTTTTCAATGAAGGAGCACCCTTGATGAGCGGTACCTCCTTTCTGGAAGCACGCCTCAGGGAATGTACCGAGACCATTTCACCCGAACCTTCGTTTATGACCTTCTCGAGATCGACCGGGGAAAATGTTCTCTTTCTGGGTCTTCTTACCTCCAGGATGAAGGGTCTTCCGGTTCCAAGGGTCATCACATCCACATCCTCCCTCCCCATCCCGTGAAGTTTGAAATCCTCCCCCTCCAGGATCTTCACCACATGTTTTCCGATCTGCTCCTCGACAGAGGTCTCGTACATGCGTCCGGTACCACCGCATCTATCGCATCCCTTCCCCCGACAGTGCCTGCAGGGCCATCTTGTCTGAGGGATTCCCCTGACGAGTTTGCGGTATCTTCCAAGGATGAAGACCGGTTTGACCTGACATGTTATGGATCGGTAAAGTGGATCGAGGACGAAGGTGATATCGGGGTCCGCCCTGTCGAATTCCACGCCATCCAATCTCTCGAAGACCCTCTTTCCGATTTCCCTGTTCAACTCTTCCTTGATCGGTTCCGGAGATACTCCGCCGCATTCCTGCCACAGGAGCTGTTCCCTCTCCACCGTTCTTGGATCCATCCGGCATCCGACGGAAAAGGTGGAAAATTCCCATCTCGATGCTTCATCCAGGACGACGGATGCCAGTTCATCCAGTGAATGAAAGACATCCTCGCACAGCCAGCATTTCCCCCCTTCCGAAACCTCTTCCATCCATGCCCTGTTGAAGCTGGGTGACGAGGGTTCATTCCATGATGATGCGGGGGTATCGGGTGCAGGTTCCCTACCCGATTCCTGAATATCCTCCTTGTGTACCGGAAGCCTTTCGAGTATCTCGCGTGAAATGAAAGGTGTGCTCTCATCTTCCCTCTCGCCTACCATGGCGAGTACTACCCTGAGAGCCCTTCCCCGTTCTTCGTTCCCCAGACCGAAACCGAGTTTGGCAAATAGACGCCCGAGACAGTGGTCGCACAGATTCTTGGAGAGAGCGCATGCGGCAGTTTCCAGGAGGTCCGTCGGCACCCGATCGATCGCAGGATCATCCGGTTCGGAATTCACAACCCAAGAAGGGCAACATATTTATTATTAGCCCATGGAGCAGGGTGTTCCGCTCCAGGCGGTTTCCTGGAGGAATCCCTGCGTGGAAGTGTCCGGCGGCCGCTCAATCAAGAATGTATATCACGAGAAAACCCACCTGAAGTCCCATCAATATCAGGTACATCTGCATCCAGACGGATGAATTCTCGAAATGTTTGTCCTCCTTGTCCCCCTCCTTGAAGAAGAGGACCGTGACAAGAACCGTCCAGATGATTCCGATGACTGCAAGGATTATGGTGGTTTCCGGAAAGAAGCCGACCATCCAATAGGTTCCGAGAAGGATGAAAGGGATGATGAGGAAGGGGATGGACATCACGATCGCCTTCTTTTTCCCGTAAACCACGGGCAGGGTCCTCATTCCGAACTTTCTGTCCCCCTTAATGTCCGTGATATCCTTGGCCGTGGTTGAACCGATCAGGAACACTCCCATTATTGATCCGATGAGCCAGGGTATGGGATTGGCGATATCGGCGGTGATGCTCCAGGCGGCGACAAAGCCGAGTATCCCCCTTGGGATTGCAATCGAGAGATTCGATATCCACAATCGTTTTTTGAAACGGAGGGGGGGAACCGAATAGAATATCGTGAAAAATGCAAGTATGAGGATCATCAGGAAGAACCATCTGTTTATGAGAGCAGCTCTCCAGAGAGAGAAACCGTAGAGAAGGATGGCAATCCATACACCCTCGCTGGCCGTAACGATACCTGAAGGTATCGGGCGATAGGATTTGTTGATGCTGTCTATGTTCCTGTCGTATACCTGGTTAAGCGTGTTGGATGCCGCGTTCAGCAGCACAAGGGAGACGATCCCCGAGAGGATGTCTAGAAAGGGCATGCCAGGCCATGTCAGGAAGGGATATTCTAAATGAAATTCCGGAGTTTTCAGACCTCCCTCGACGATGAGACCGAGGAAGGAACCCGAGAGACCTCCGAGCATTGGGGCCATTAGGGTGAATGGCCTGACAAGATCGACGAATGCTCTGAAACGCCTGGGGGCGAATCTTGCCTTCTCTATGGGGTCCTTCATCCAGATCTTGGCACACAAATGTCATCACTCTTTCATCGACATCTGTTGAAAGGTTTAAATCTTTTCCAGCGATGAATGAAATCCTCTTTTTAGCATGAGGCATATGACCTTCCATGGAAGGCCTTTATGAACTTGAGGATTTTTCCTACATGGAATCGGAAGGTGTATATCCCGTTGAAAGGGATTCGCTTCTTCTATTCAGGGCCTTCTGTTCCGTCATCGATGGGAAAAGAAACATAATCGATATGGGGTGCGGAACCGGTATCCTTACACTGAAGGCTGCAAGATCGGGTCTGGAGGTTGTCTCGATCGACCGCGAGCCAAGGGCGCTTGCCAGCTTGAGAGCGAACCTTGATAAAAACGGCCTCTCCTCTTCGATATTCCTGTCCGACCTCTTTGAAGGCGTCCCGAACTCATTTCGAAACTGGGCAGATCTGGCGGCCTTCAATCCTCCCTATCTTGAGGGTGAATTGAAGACAGGGTACAGAAGGAGAGAACTTGCCCTGCTGGGAGGCATTGACCCTGCAGCAATATCTCGACGTTTTCTCAGGGATGTCAGGAACTACCTCTCGGAGAAGGGTCTTGTCCTGATAATAGTCGATCGGAAGTGGAAAACGGAACTTCTTGATCCCGACGGATATTACGGGGAGAAGGTTGTCATCGAAAGCGTTGACATGGAGGGTGAGATACTGGATGCGGTTCTGATGAAGCCACGGAATGGGAAATAGTTATATTCATAAATTCACCTTGATGATGAAGGAAGGAAGAACTTGCTGATAATCAAACTTGGTGGATCCCTCATAACATACAAGAAGGATGATATCTCTCCTCCGTTCCTCGAGAACGAACTCGGATTGACCTACCGGATAAGGGAGCATGTCATAAGGCAGGTGGCCCGGACATTGAGGGAATGTTCGGATGAGGATCTCATCATCGTCCACGGGGGAGGAACACACGGTCACAGGACGGTCAACCGCTGGAGAAGAGGTGTCGCAAGGGGCCCGGAATCTCTGATGGTATGGGAGGTGAAATGGAGGATGGACCAGCTCACGAGCGCCGTTGTAAGGGTCCTTGGCGAGGAGAGGGTGCCTGCCGTCTCACATCCGACATCGAGTTTCGTTCTTTCCGACGGGAGCGCAGTAGCCTCGATGGATATCAACTCATTGGAAAACATAGTGAGCGGGGGATGCGTTCCGGTGATAAGGGGTGATCTCTGCCCGGATGTGAGAGGAGGATGGTCGGTCGTCTCCGGAGATGAACTCATATACGAGCTCTGCAGAAGGTCCGGAACCGAAATGGGCATCATCTCGAAAGTGATTATGCTGATGGATGCGGAAGGGGTCATGAACAGGGAAACCGGCAAGGTCATCGAGGAGATCGATAACGAACATCCGGAGGGATTGTACGGTGGAGGGGGATCCTCCCCTTCACCAGTAGAGGGAGATGTCAGCGGAGGGATAGGGGGGAAGGTGAAAACCTGCGTGGGGATCTCGGGGATGGGAATAGAAACATATATTACGGGCGGGGATGCAGGCAGGAACCTCCGGAGGATCCTGGAAGGGAAAAGGGCCGGTACCAGGTTTCCGCCGAAAGGAAAGACGAACCATGGTGATCAGGGTGATTGAGGACCGGAAGGGGGATCATATTCGCATCTGTCTCGAGCATGACGTTCAGGCGAGATACAATCACTGGGATGATGTGTTCATACCTCATCGTGCGATCCCAACCTGCGATCTGGATGAGGTGGATCTCGGGGTGGAGCTCCTCGGGAAGAGACTGGAGGCCCCCATCATCATATCCTCCATGACCGGAGGGAGCAAGGAAGCCGGAAGATACAATGAGCTGCTAGCAAGGGCAGCATCAGAATTCGGTCTGGCAATGGGTGTGGGATCCCAGAGGGCCGCACTTGAGAATCCCAGATACAGGGACAGCTACAGCGTCGTTGCCGAGTATGATATACCTCTTGTTCTGGGAAACCTGGGGGCCCCTCAGCTGTCCCGCGGAAATGAAGGGAACAACTACGGGAAGGAAGAGGTGGAGAGGGCCATCGATATGATCGGGGCTCACGGTATATTCGTTCATCTGAATTATCTTCAGGAGGTTGTGCAGCCGGAAGGTGATACAACCGTCAGGGGATTCATCGAGAACCTGGAGGCACTTTGTCGTGATTTCGATGTGATCGCGAAGGAGACGGGGGCCGGGATCTCCGGCACGGATGCCCTGCTCCTGAAGGATACCGGAGTGAAGGCCCTTGACGTTGGCGGGATGTCCGGCACATCCTTTTCCGCGGTTGAATCTTTCAGGAAGGATGACACAGGATTCACGGAAAGGTCCGGAAGGACCTTACGGGAGTGGGGGATACCTTCTCCCGTCTCTCTGGTTGAAGCAAATGTGGGTCTCCCTCTCATAGGAAGCGGTGGTATCAGGAACGGACTGGATGTGGCCAGAGCCCTGTCCCTGGGAGCGACCGCAGCAGGGATGGCCCATCATCTTCTCGAACAAGCCTCGAAGGGGTATGAAGAACTGGCAAAGGAGATAGAATACATAATCCGGGAGGTCAGATCCGTACTATTCCTAAGCGGAGCAACATGTGTAAGGGATATGTGGGATACCTCTCCGATAATAACCGGGAGAACAGCCGATTACATGAAGTGAATATATGCGCATGGATGATGGGAAGAAGGTTTGTGCAACTTTGGAAATAATGGGGAAATTTTTAATATGTTTCAATACAAGTGATCGGTAAAGGAAATCGGTATGATACAGGACTTGTTCCTGATGGAAAGGGATGCACCTTGGGATTTCTCGATTGGCTCGTGGGAAGAAGGAAGAAAAGATCCAGGATACGGACAGCTCGGGCAGCGGAGCCCGAGGCCGTACGGGGGCCGGAGGAGGACGAGGGTGAAGTGGCAAGGAAGATCTTCAAGGCGCTTATGGAGGAGAGGGAGCGCACCAAGGAAACGGAAAAGCGATTGAAGGAGATGGAGAGAAGGTTCCAGAAACTCCAGGAGAACTGGGCGAAACTAGTTGAGGAAAGGAAGCAAAAGAAAGAGATACCCCCAGACACTGGTGGTCGGCAGGGGCCGGGGAAGATGGAGGCTGCCGGTCCGATCAAGGATTCCTCCATTGTCGGGACAGGGACCGGGAAGGCCTATGGTCATGGCGGCGATAGATTGTCCCGTCTTTCACTTCCGATACTGGAGGACAAGAGGTTCAAGATTTTCGTCGTGGACGATTCCAACAGATTCCCCTTTCTCGCATCGGAGGCGGTTGCCAGCGGCGAGGGGAGGATGTACAATCCCCTATTCATGTTCGGTCCCGTAGGGGTCGGGAAGACGCATCTCCTGCAGGCCATTGCAAACGAGATGAGGGAAAGGAATCCCAAGCTGAATGTTCTCTATTCATCCACCGAGAGATTCACCGATGAGCTCATCAGGGCACTTAACGCCGATGATATCCACAGCTTCAGGGAACTCTACCAGGATGTGGATGTGCTTCTTGTCGATGACATCCAGATGCTATCCGGCAGGGAAGCCACCCAGAAGGAGTTCTTCCACATGTTCAATTATCTGTACAATTCGGGGAGGCAGATCGTCCTCTGCAGCGACAGGCCCCCTTCGGACATAAAGGAACTGGAGAACAGACTGAGATCAAGGTTCGAGGGTGGTCTGATAATAGATATCCAGATACCCACGTTCGAGGGGAGGAAGCAGATCCTCGTGAACATCTCCCAGAGAGAGGGATTCCCCATATCCACGGAGGTTCTCGATTACCTCGCTTTCTATCTGGACAGTTCGGTCAGGGAGCTTGAAGGGGGATTCAACAGGGTGACCGCATACTCCACATTGATGAAGGAACCCGTAACCGTGAACCTAGTGAGACGGGTACTCGAAGGATCCATACAGAAGAAGGAGATCCTGAAGAAGGAGGAATCCGCAGAGAAGGATGAATTCCTTACATATACGGAGAACCTTTTCTTCGAGGATGGCAGCCCCCAACCCCTTTCGGATCTGGACCTGGAGAAGGAGACGGAAAAGATAGAACAGGAGCTCCTGCTCGAATTGAAGAAACAATCCGGGGAGCCGGAAGAGTAGGACATCCGGCTCGGTTTGACCCAATAAGTTAAATAATATCCATATTAATAGAGGGAATAGGTGGGATTGATGAGCCATCATGAGGACGCGGATATGTGGGACCCATCGGACTATCCGATGACGGGGACCTATCATGCAAAGAGAGCGGCAGCCTATCTGGTGGACTTGGCCCTGGTATTCTTTCCGATCCTTTTGGTCTTTTACTATACCGATTCGGATCTCGGAAACGCCATGAACTGGTTCTATATCTTGATAATAACCGGCCTTTTCACGTTCATTCTAAAGGTGGTCCTTGAGTTCGGCACGGGGAGATCTCCGGGAAAATGGATTTTCGGTTTGAGAATAGTGACCCCTGACGGGGAGCTGTCGTTGGGGCAGGTATTTCTCAGGAACATACTGAACATATTTGTGGTGGTGGGCCCCATTCTGGACATGCTCATCGGGAGGGCAGTATCTTCCGATGAGAGGTTGAAGTACCTTGACAATCAATCATTCACTCTCGTGATCGAGGACGTCCCCTTGGAAGTTGAGGAGCCAAGGGTAAGGACGTACAGACCTCCGGTGAGGGTGGAGGAACCGACATCGAGAGAGAAGTTCAAGCTGGACTATAGACAGGTAAGGGTGGGACACTGCCCCCGATGCGGTGCCCCCTACAGGGTTCTTCCACCTGACGACCCATCCTTCTCGGGATTATGGAACCACAGATGCACATGGTGCAATTATCTAATCCGTGAGGATGAAAGGGAGTGAGGGACAGGCAGGGCAACCCTATTATCCTCCTTTCCCTCTTAACGTCCCGTGACCGCAGTATGTGATAAATGCTCTTCAGCTTCCGTCCATTTCGTGAGGTACAGCGGTCAGCATCTGTGCTCCCGGCATTTCCTGGACATGATCCGACGAAGATTCAGAAAGGAAATGAGGTCCCAGAAGGTACTCGTCGAGCATGAACACATCGCTGTCGCACTGTCGGGAGGCAAGGATTCCGTTCTCACGCTTGAACTGGTGAACGAGATCACCCGGGAGATCCCCCAGATCGAACTGACCGCGGTTACCATCGATGAAGGTATCGATGGTTACCGTCCGTCATCCCTGGATATTGCAAGAGAACAGATAAACAGGTTGGATGTGAACTGGGAAGTCAGAACCTTCAGGGACCTTTTCTCCATGTCACTGGATGATATGTTGACAAGGACGGAGACGGGGCCGTGCACTGTTTGCGGGATCCTCAGACGAAAAGCACTGAATCAGCTCTGCAGGGATATCGGTGCCGATGTTCTCGTTACGGGCCATAATCTGGATGATACGGCACAGACCATCCTCATGAACGTAATGCAGGCACAACCCGATCGTCTGAGACGGCTCGGACCCCATATCGAACCGATACCGGGACTTGTTCCCCGGGCAATGCCCCTGAGGTCCACACCGGAAACGGAAACCTATCTGTGCGCATATCTCATGGGACTTCCAATACATCAGGTAGAATGCCCGTACGCCATCGCGGCCAAAAGGGGGATATACAGGGATCTTTTACTCAAAGCGGAACAGGAAACACCGGGAACAAGACATTCCTTGCTGCGTTTCCATGAGAAGGTGGCTTCATTCATCCCGGTAGAGAACACGGATATGGGAAGATGTTCGATATGCGGGGAAATGTCCCCTCTCGGGGAGGGAAGGACCATATGCAGAGCATGTGAACTGCTATCCGATATTGGTGTGTGATAGAAATGAGGAAGAAAAAGCTGGAGATGATACTTTCAAACCTGGAAGACATGGCCGATCCGAAACCGGAACTAGAACAATATGCCACTCCTTCCGAATTGGTTTCATCGATCCTCATGGAAGCTCTTTCAAGGGGTGACATAGAGGGCAGAAAGGTCTGCGAGCTTGGCTGCGGCAGCGCTCCGTTTGCCATCGGCGCATGGCTTCTGGGGGCGTCGGAGGTTCTGGGGATAGATCTGGATGAACAGGCGGTCAGAACGGCCAAGAACAACATCGAGAGGACCAGACGGACGATCGAGGATCATCCCAAGGGTGAGATAGAGTTCATGGTCCATGACCTCAATGACCCCATTCCGTTCAGACCGAGGTTTGATACCGTTCTTATGAACCCTCCTTTTGGATCCCAGACGCGCTATGCCGATAGACCGTTCATAAAGAGTGCAATGGAGATATCTTCAGTATGTTATTCCATCCACAACGGGAACTCCCTGCCCTTCCTTGAGAGATTGACCCAGAAAATGGAAGTGAAGTTGGAACCCCTGTTCGAATATGATATGGACATTCCCCACAGGTTCCATTTCCATTCGAGAGAGGTTGAACAGGTCAGGGTAGTTGTTGTGAGATTCTTCAAGGAATAGGCGACATGACCCCGCACATATCCCGCGTTGGCAAATCCGCACCTACTGTACGGTATGGCCTTTATCGTGCAGTATCATTGCCCGGGTTCGGAGAAACACAATAAGTGGAGAACATGGCCTGTACCGGGGAAAAGGGTAACCAATGGTAATGTTAAATAACTGTCTGTTCCTTCAGGTCGCCAGGTGGATATCTTGGTATCTAGCGAGTTCACTGCCAGAATGACAAAGGGCGGGTTGGCCTTCAAGAACATGGACTATCACCTGGCCCTGGAAGAGTACGGCAAAGCCGTTGAGATCGACCCATCGGATCCCGATGCATGGTTCAACAAGGCCATGGCCCTTCAGAACCTCATGAGGGATGAGGAGGCGGTGGAAGCTTACAAGAAAGCAATAAAGATCGACAAGAAAAACGAAAGATACTGGACAAATCTGGGGGCCCTGCTTGCGAGGATGGGGGAAGCAAAGGACGCGATGAGATGTCTCGACAGGGCAACCGAACTGGACAAGAACTGTATAGAAGCCTGGTACAACAAGGGAATTCTGCTTGCAAAGTACGGAAGGACCAATGACGCCCTGATATGCTTCGATGCCGTGCTGACCCTGGATCCAACCGATTCCGAGGTGATGTACAATAAAGGCGCCGTCCTGGAGGCCATGGGCAAGAAAAAGGAAGCGGAGGAATGGTACGAGAAAGCCCTTTCCCAGAGAGTATCGGTGGATGAGGATTCGTACAGAAGATACAATGTGGACGTTTTCTCCATGTTCGACACCGATGAGGAGGGAAAGGTCATCTCAGATGTGGAATGGCTCGACAGGGGTTCGAAGTTCATGCTCGATAATGACATCGACAGGGCCGTATTCTGTTTCAACAAGGCCATTGAGCTGAACCCGGACAACCCCGAGGCCTGGTTCGCGTATGGTAATTCCATGCACGTCATAGGGAAGCTGGAGGAAGCCCTCGAATGCTACAAGAAATCCCTGAAATTGAGACCGAAGAAGGCCGAGACATGGTACAACATGGGAAACGTGTTCATGGATATGAAGAAGCTTCACAAGGCCATCGAGTGCTACGACAAGGCCCTTTCCCTAAACGACAAGAAATGGGACGCACTTGCGAACAAGGGGGCCGCTCTGAAGAACCTCGGACGGATAGACGAGTCCATTAAGGTATACGAGAAGGTCATCGAGCACGATCCGAAGAATTCGATGGCCTGGTTCAATCTGGGAAACGCTTACGATGCGAAGGACAAGTTCAGGAAGGCCATCAACTGTTTCGATAAGGCAATTGCCCTGGAACCCGACAATCCGGAATATTACTACAACAAGGGTGTTGTCCTTTATGAAAGGGGCAGGATCATAAGGGCAAAGGAAGCTTTCGAGAAAGCCCTTGCCCTGAACCCCAATTTCATCGAGGCCGCAATGGCCAGAGATGATATCATAAAGGGTTTAAGGAGATAGAACACCGCAATTGTGCAGGACGCAGCACACTTCGGATACATATCCTGCTCTTCGGGTCGAACGGAGAGATCAATTGATGGGGCCAGTCCCCTTTCTCGACAACAACAAACTGGCTTGTATCAGGGAATGGGGAGAATATCACACAAGGATACGAACGGCATATACTCTCGACTAGACTGGTGATAGAAAAAGAAGATCCGGTGGATATCACCGAATCTTCCTGCCGAACGCGTTCCTTCTTTGCCGATGCTGATATCATTTGGAGAGTTTTCCCTTCTTCCCGCAGTTGGGGCAGGTCACGACGATGGGCCTCTTTGGTGATTTCACCACGATCTTGGCTCCACACTTGCTGCACTTCACGACCTTGGGTTTGTAGGGTTTCTCTTCAACCTTCTCCTCTTCCCTTTCTTCCTTCTTCTTTTCCTCTTTCACCATGAAGGGATTCTCCTCCTCCTCGTCGATGATTGCGGCCTTTCTCTTCTTCTTGGGTCTTGCAACCACCTCCTCCTCTTCCTCTTCCAGCTCCAGTTTGGGTTTCCTTTTCTTGACAGCCCTCTTCTTCGGAACCTCCAATTCCTCCTCTTCTTCAATGATGGCCACTTTCTTCTTCCTTCCTCCCTTCTCGAGCTCCTCGATCTTCCTCTTGAGTTTCTCCACCTCCCTGTTATGTTCTTCCAGGGTGATGAATTCCTCCTTCTTGTCCTCGAAGACCTCCATCTCGCTCTGAAGAGCCCTTCTCTCCTTCTTCAGCATCTCCATTTCGGTCTCTATTTCCTCTTCCTTGTCAAGGATGCGTTTCTTGTCCTTTTCGAACAGCTTCCTCTCGTTCTCCAGGTCCTTTCTCTCGGAATCCAGTTCCTCTCTCAATTTGTCAATCTCCATCTGCTCTCTCATCAGAGCGTCCCTTTCCTTCTTCAGAATCTTTGCCTCTTTCTGAAGGTCCTCGTCAGCCTTGGAGAGGCGCTCCTCCCATGCTTCCAGCTTCTCCTTCCCCTTCTGGTATTCCTTGAACTCTATCCTGTACTTGTTGTATCTTTCCTGGAATTCCTCGAACTCCTTCTCATGCGCACTTCTCTCACTCTGGAATTCGTCGAGGTCTTTCTGATACAGCTCCCTCTTTCTCTCCAGAGCCTCGGATTCCTTGTCGATGAGCATTCTTTCCTTTCTGATCTTGGCATCCATGGCCTCGAGTTCTTCCTTCTCCTTCTTCAACTCCTCCTTTTCCTCGAAGAAGCGGAGTTCCCTCTCTTCCTGTTCCTTTCTCTCTTTTTCGAGCTTCTTTCTCTCGCTCTCTATCTCTGCCTTCTGGGCATCGAACGTTTCCCTCTCCTCTTCTATCTTTTCCTTCAGCTGAAGGAATTCATCCCTCTCGGATTCGAGGGCCTTGATCTCGTTCAGCAGATCCTCCCTCTTGTCCATCAGCTCCTTCCTATCCTTGTTGAGTCTTTCCTCCCTTCTTTCAAGGTCAGCACGGTCGTCCTGAATGGAGAGCAGGTGCGCTTTTATGTACTTCTCCATCATTCCAAGCAGCTTCATCTCCTGATCGATGAGTTCCTTTCGATCCCTGGTCAGCTTGTCGTACATGGACTCGATCTCGGATTTCATCTCCATTGCTTTTTTCAGATTCTGATCAATCCTGTATGCCTCGAGGTCCTCCTCTTCCACGAAAGGTTTGCCCGGTTCTTCATGCAGCTCTTCCTCATGTTCCTCCATTTCCTCGAGCTCCTCCTCTTCTTCCTCGATAATTACGGTTCCCTTCTTCCGCTTTTTCGGTTTGGCGATTATCTCCTCTTCCTCCTCGTATTCGATCTCCAGTTTCGGTTTTGATCTTCCTCTCTTCTTCTTGGGGGAGACCTCGATTTCCTCTTCGTCCTCGGACCATTCGACCTTAGCCTTTCTTGGCATCATATCACCTCGATATTAGCGTATTCACTCCTGATATTCAGTGGCATCGTAAAAGAGGGGATATTACTTATATATTTTTTTAAAAGAAGTATCATTTGGAGCATTCGAGAAGTTGACGGCGATTTCGTCGAATACGTTCAGAAAAGGTGTTCACAATGGAAAATGATTAGTCATCAATATCCTATCACCATTCTCCCCGAGAGGGATCCGGATGGTTTAAAGATGGACCGAGAAACCGAGAAAAAAGTACAAATGAAGTCTCCACGCAAGTCCATTTGGGAAGAATCCGAATCTACGGAGGTCTCCTGGAAGGTGGACCTGGATGATGAGAATGTTCCCGGCGTAATGACCCCTTTCTTTCCGTTGAGGGATGACAGGGATGGATACATCGTTATGGGAAGAAGTGCCTCGGCACACCGGAAATGGAGAAGGAAGGGGCTTCTGGAACTCGGTGCCGTGGGAGAGCATCAGAAAGGTGGTGAGGATCTTTTCGGAAGGAAGGTGCTCCTCGATGCGGCCTTCCCGCACATTATCTTCATCTGCGGAAAGCGTGGGAGCGGAAAGTCCTACACTCTCGGAATATTCGCCGAGGAGCTCATGAGATCGGCTATTGGTGTTGGAGTTATAATTGTCGATCCCATCGGGATATTCTGGTCACTGAGAAACAAGAACAGGTCCAGAAAAGAAAAGGAGATCCTCAGGAAGTGGGGGCTTCAACCCCATTCATTTCCAGAGGTGAAGGTTCTCGTACCGGAGGGGTCCATGGGAGGTGGTTCCGGGAATTCTGACGGAGTTTTTTCAATCAGCGTCGGAGACATGCATGCGGAGGATTGGTGTCAGGTCTTCGATGTTGACAGGTTCAGGACACAGGGTCTTCTGATAGGCACTGTCATCGAGGAGGTCAGGAACGGTTACGAATCGATGAAAGAGGGGAGGATATCCCGCATCAAAGGGAAGGGTGCCAGATATTCCATTGAGGATCTGGTCAGTTGCATCGAGACATCAATGACAATAAACAGCAGGACCGGTGGGTTCACTCCACAGACGAGAAGGTCCATGATTGCAAGATTCAATGCTGCGAATGGATGGGGCATATTCAGTATGGACGGAACACCTCTGAAGGAAATAACTTCCCCCAACAGGGCCACCGTTCTTGATGTGAGCGATCCCAGACTGGGAGACGAGAAACGGTCGCTCATCACGGGTATCATTGCAAGGAAGGTTCTTTCAGCCAGGATCCATACGGTAAGAAAGGAGGAGATGGAGGATTACGACGAGGTGGATGAGGATACGATCCCCGTTACCTGGCTTCTGATCGACGAAGCACATATCATACTTCCTCACGGCAGGCAGACACCTGCAACAGAAGCCCTTGTTGAATATGCCAAACAGGGAAGAAGACCCGGCTGCGCACTCGTCCTTGCAACCCAGAGACCAGCTTCCACCTCGGATGAGATACTCTCTCAGGTGGATATCCTCCTGGGGCACAATCTGGCTCTCGAGGATGATATGAACGCCATGAGAAGGAGGGTTCCGGCAAAGCTCCCCTCGGAGTTCTCCAATTCCGATTTCATAAGAGCCATTCCTGTCGGAACGGCAATAATGGCCGACCAGAGGACCCAGCAGAGATCGTTTCTTCTGAGAATGCGCCCGAGATTCTCCCATCATGGAGGTTCATCGGCGATGCCAAGGGCATTTTCAGATAGAACCAAAAAACGAAAGAAGCCCCCTGTTTCAGCGAGAGCTTCGGACGGTGGTGTTTTAACGGAAATTCCCGGGAAATTGCAGTCCGGTGAGGAAGCCACCATCGACAGGCAGGTGGCAGCAGCTGCCGGGGCGGTTGATGACGGGGATATGCCCGAGTATGTAAGGGAAGGTACCTCTGTCATGATAATCGACCAGGCATTGGAGAGCATGGTACCGTTTCTGGGTAGATTGAAAGAAGGGACGGAGGCCGCTCTCTTTTCAAGACTTCCTCCGGATCAGTATCCCTCGGGAAGCAGTCTGGAAATAAAGAAGAGGTTCTGGCTTTCTTCCACCCCGGGTGAAGGCAACATCTCCCCCACTTCCCTCCAGGATATATCGATGGAATCGGAGGTATTTCTCTCGGAAAAGGAGGGCCGCATGATAATACTGGACGGGCTCGATTATCTTCTTGCGAACAACGGGATGGCACCTGTCAAGAAGCTGATGGAGGTCCTGCACGAAAAGGTGATAGTGAAACATGGCATACTGGTATTCAGATGCGATTCCGGGCTGGAGCCTTCCGTTCGCGAAGTGCTCCGCTCTGAGGCGAACATAGTCATTGACACAACCGACAGCATGGTCGATGCATCCGTGAAAGAGAAGAAGATGGAGGAGATTCCCGCGGGATCTTTCGGCCAGGGAGGGGACATCGATGTATTCTCTGATCTGGAGGGGGCCTTGAAGAGGGAGGATCTCGAATGGATGTGCGATGTGCTGAACCTTCCGGTGGATGGTTCGGACAGGGAACTTCTGGAGAGGATCGTTGAGCACGAATCCAGCATATCACCCGAGAGGGAACCCGGCACGTTTCCGGCGGGAAAGAGTGCCAGGGACCTCCTGGAATCCGCATTGGAAGCGCGGGAGGAGAACGAAAAGCTGAAAAGAACCATTATGGACCTGGAATCCAAATTGAGAGAACTCGAAAGTGGGGAGAAGAGGGGAAAGGGCAGGAAAAGGAAGAAAAAAGGAAGGGGGATGATCCTTGAATGGGAGGACGAAGGAAAGAGACAGGATTCCGACAAGAGGATCGAGGATATTGCGGCAGAGGTCCGTATGTTGAAGGAGAGGGCATTGAGAGAGGAGCAGGATTTGATGGGCGGAGCCCACTCTCTCAGAGAGATAATGGAGAAAATGGAAGAGGATAGGCGTTCGAGTATCGATAAGATCGATGCGGTAAGCATGAAGATCAAGGATGAACTGGAGCGGTTCGAGAGACACTTGACAGATCGCTCCCAAAGGGAAACGGATGAACACAAAGGTCCGGGGTCGGAAAAGGATAGAGGGAAGCAAGAGAAATTACGGGGGAAGGAAACACCACGTTTGCCCCCTTCCCGGGACGGGAAGGTTGAACCTACCACGCCTCTCTCGAAAAGGAAAAGGGTCCTGAAAAAGGGGGAGGAAGCGGTGGC
>Ga0190359_1000230_pt1 | contig 38060 bp, 43 predicted proteins | sample 48721823_MG_FD_161269 | JGI IMG/M metagenome (GOLD analysis project Ga0190359, IMG submission 161269) | Hydrothermal vent microbial mat bacterial communities from Southern Trench, Guaymas Basin, Mexico - 4872-18-2-3_MG | ecosystem: Environmental > Aquatic > Marine > Hydrothermal vents >...
CCAACTACCAAAAAACCCTACCCAAAAACAACAAAAAAGAAGAGAAATTAACGCTTTCTACGCTTGGCGTCCAGCTTCCTAAGAGCCACATCAGTAGCCATCAACAACGGATCATACAACTCACTAACCGGAGGACAATAAGCCAACTCAACAGACGCAAACTCCCTCAAAGTCATACCATTCCTAATCCCTAAAGCAATCATGTTAATCCTCCAATCAGTCCCCTCAGAGCCAATACTATGACCACCCAGAAGCTTACCAGTCTCCGCATCAGCCAAAATCTTGATACTAATCTCCTTGGCATCAGGCATCCAGTTGGGCTTGTTCACAGTGTTAGCTCTACCACTAACCACCTCAAACCCAGCCCGTTCAGCCCCCGGAGTATTATACCCCGTTGCAGAAACCTCAAGATCACCCACATAAGAGACAAACGTACCCAGAGTCCCATCGTAAACCGCCTCCCCGCCAGCAGCATTCACACCAGCAACCATGGCCTGCCTATAAGCAGTAGTAGCCAAAGCGATCCTAGCCGGAGACTTATCGATCATATTGTAGCTCAAACAGTTATCCCCAATAGCATAGACATTTGGAATGCTTGTCCCCATACGTTCATCGGTCTTGATGCTGCCACGCTCACAAACAATACCCATCTTCTCAGCAAGATCAATATTACTATCAACACCAGCGGCCATCACGACAAAATCCACAGGGATCAACTCACCACCAATGGTCACAGACTCAACAACATCCTCCCCATTGATACTATCGATGCCTTTACCGAAATGCACATGCAAACCCTTCTCCTTGATATGATCCACAAGAATAGTGCCCATATCAGGGTCAACATTACGCGGCAACGCAGGCTCACTCCTCTTTGTAATATGCACATCCAAGCCTAGATGCTTCAAAGCCAAAGCTATCTCCATACCAATAGCCCCCCCACCAATAACAGCACAAGCCTTCGACTTTAACGCAATATCACGAACAAGCTCACCATCTTCCGGCGTACTTACCGAATAAATGCCCTTACCCAGAAACTCATTTGCCCCAGGTACAGGCAGTATCTTGGGCTTGCTACCCGTAGCCAGTATGAGCGAATCATACTCGACCCAACTCTCCTCCCCAGTCTCCAGATTCTTCACCTTTACCCTCTTTGCCTCAGGGTCTACTATCATGGCTTCATGCTTGAGATGAATCTGTAAAGTCCTTGTAGTCGGAACCGCATGCTTCAAATCGTCAAAATCCTTGACTTTTCCCTCTATCGCATAGGGTATCCCACATGGGCTAAACATATGGTAGTCTCGTTTCTCATAGATATCTATCTGGGTTCTACGGTTGAATCTCTGGGCTGCCCTACTGCTGTACAACCCACCTGTTCCTAGACCGATAATAACAATATGCGGCGCTTCTTTACTCAATATAATCAAAAAATAGGTTGAGGGTTTACTCATATCATTTTCTATAAAAATAGGGAAAAACCATCATTTTTAGATAAAATCCCCGTACTACCTATGGAGTCATTCAAGTCTAATTGTAACTGATTGATCTCGCGTTTTCCACTAAACCACTTGCACAAGCGACATATTTTCCGCTATCAGTAATCTTGTAAATATTCTGGCGCCCACGCTTCTCCTTCAAAATATAGCCCGCGTCCTCCAGTTTTCCAGAAATACCCTTGTTTAGACGCATTAGCATACCTATCTTCTCGTTTCGTCTAAGTTTATCAGGGTCATCCTCAAATCCCTCTATCCCTGAATCATGCAGAAAGTTGAGCACATCGCTTGTAAGCATCTCTTCTCGTTTATAGAGCTCAACCAGTAAGAGTTGCCCTCTTTTATCTGGTAATTGAATATTGAAGTTTTCTAGGAAATGTATCTGGGGCTCTGTCACTATAGCGTTCCCATGTACACTACGTTCACGCTCTGTGAGGCTAAGTCCCGCTGCTCTCACATAGTAGAGTCTGGCACCCTGCACCATACTCGCTAGGGCCGTGCCCACTGATACAAAGGGTCCTCCCGCTGACATGTTGACGTAGACGATATTTCCTTTTTCCTGTTCCTTTTTGACAATACGACTCACCTTACTTATGATATCCAGTATCGAAATAGTGTAGGTCTCAACCACCTCTACGGTGATCCCCTGAGCCTCTAGACGTCTTCGTGTCTCGTTTAGGTAGTGTTGAGCTTCTTCTATAGTCTCTGTTCCTAGGGGTACTGCTGCTGTGAGTATGTAGGCCTTGTTTGCCTTGAATCCCCCTTCCACCTCGAATGGTCTTACGGCTCTGTCTATCTCTGTCTCTAGGGGGATCACGTGTATGATCTCTATTCCTCCGCCTAGGGTGGTTATCTTGGGGATCATTATACTCATTGTTAAACTTGTTAAATATGTTAAACCAAATAAGTTTAACTATTCTCGCTTGTGCATTACTCTGAGCAAGACAAACCTTCCGTTTATGGGAGCAATTCTCCCATGCTCACAACATGTGAGTACAAAAAATGAGTACAGGACTTGAGTCATGCTTTAAAACACAAAAGAGATTGAACCGGTATGGAACCAAAGACCCCCACACTATCAGGTATGCGAGGGTTCACGGTAATCTGGCTAGGACAATTCACATCAATGCTGGGTTCATCCATGACCAACTTTGCCCTCACCATATGGGCTTGGGAGAAAACAGGAACCGCAACAGCCTTGGCATTAACAGGATTAGCCTTCGTGTTACCAAACATATTGGTGTATCCTGTTGCTGGTGCTTTGGTTGATCGCTGGAACAGAAAACTTGTGATGATGCTCAGCGATTTAGCTGCAGGAATAGGCACAATCGCCATCTTACTACTTTACAGCTCTGATATGCTTCAGATATGGCATCTATACATCATATTCACCTTCATGGGGCTCTTCCAGAGCTTCCAGTTCCCAGCCTACAGCGCAGCCGTCAGTACAATGATGGATAAGGAGCAATATGGACGAGCCAGCGGGATGCTGAGTCTAGCACAGAGTGCATCAGGGATATTTGCACCTGTGGCGGCAGGGGTATTAATTGGTGTAGTGGGCACTAGTGGGATTCTTTTGTTTGATATTGCTAGCTTCATCATAGCCATAGGCTCCTTACTGCCGGTTCATATTCCACAACCAGTGGTCTCAGCTGAGAAACAGGAAAAGTCCAGTCTGCTTCAGGATAGCCTCTTTGGGTTCAAATACATTCTAGCTAGAAAGGGGCTTCTCGGGCTTCAACTAGCATTTTTCCTAATCAACTTCACAGGAAGCCTCATCTTTCCTTTGCTTGCTCCAATGATTCTAAGTCAGACCAATAACAACACCGTGACACTAGGTACAGTAAACTCGGCTTTCGGTGTCGGTGGAGTTGTAGGCGGCTTATTACTTAGTGCTTGGGGTGGTCCCAAGAAGAAGGTTCACGGGGTTCTCTTAGGTATGACTCTGAGCAGCCTTTTGGGTTATACTGTGATGGGTTTGGCTGGGTCTCCATTGTTCTGGGCTCTTGGGGCGTTTATCATGATGTCATTTAATCCAATAATTAATGGGAGTAATCAGGCGATCTGGCAAAGCAAGGTGCCTCCAGAAATGCAGGGTAGGGTATTCTCTGCTCGTGCTTTCATTGCTTTGATTAGTCAGCCAATTGCAATGGCTATTACGGGTCCATTGGCTGATGGTTTTCTTTTGCCGGGTATGATGGAGGGTGGCTCGCTTGCTCCTATATTTGGGTGGTTGATTGGGGTGGGTCCGGGTAAGGGAATATCATTGCTTTACTTGATGATGGGTGTCATTAGCGCGGTGTTTGGTTTGAGCGCTTACATGTTTAAGGAGGTTCGTGATGTAGAATCTCTATTGCCCGATCATGATGCTATTGATACTTCTTCCACGGTTGTCGTAGAGGTATAACCGCTTCCTGTATTCTCTCAGAGTCTTTCTTGACCCTGAGATTGTTTTTGCGGTATTTGCGTGTCCACTGGAGAAGGTTCTTCTCTTCCATGGGTCTGGGTTCTTTCAGCGGGATATAAAGGAAACCCATCACTTTGATCTGGGGTCTTCACTGAAACTGGTAGTAAGACAAATACATATCGAAGCCTGTGTATCCCCCATGCCAACGGTCAAAACAAACGGGATCGAGATATACTACGAGACACGGGGAACAGGAACACCCTTATTGCTGATTAACGGATGGGGCGGTAACCTAAACAGTTGGAGTGATGAGATGGTTGATTCTCTCGCTGAGCATCATCAAGTCATCATGATGGACAACAGGGGCACAGGGCGTAGCAGTAAACCTGACGAGCCATATACCATTGACATGATGGCAGCTGACGCAGCTGGATTATTGGAGGCTATTGGTGTCGAGCATGCTCATGTGATGGGTTTTAGCATGGGGGGCGTTATCACACAGGCGTTTGGGCTCAATTACCCTGAAAAGACCCTTAGTCTTGTACTCTGCGGAACCCAGCCCGGAGGATTACACAGGATTAGTTCTGATCCAGCGGTTCAGATGGATCTTGCGTTGATCGCGAATCCATTGCCCGAGATGACTGAACGAGACCGTACCGTGAAGCTCCTCTACCTACTTTACAGTGCTGATTACGTAGAGGCGAATCTTGAGGCACTCATCGAGGACGAGACCTATAGTGATAATCCTACTCCTGACTATGCGTTGATGAGGCAGAGTGGGGCGATAGCCGGGTTTGATAGCTATGATAGGTTGCCTGAGATGGTGTTCCCTGTTCTTGTTATGGTTGGATTAGATGATGTTTTGGTGCCTCCAGGTAACAGTGAGATTCTCGCTGAGCGTATCCCTAACGCTGAATTGGTTAGGTTGCCCGGGTGTGGTCATGGTTTCTTGAAGCAGAAAACTGGTGAGGCTGTGGCGCATATCTTGGGTTTTTTGGCTCTTGTTGATGGCTAGTTCAACAACATTTATAAACGCATTATATCGAATATAATTTGATAATAATCGAATACTGTGCGATTAATTGAGGTGAATAAACGAGTTGTCTGAAAACCAAGACGAGAAAATGAGGAAGCTCCGCGAGGAGGTAAACATGCTCAAGAAACAACTGATACGAATATCAGAGGAACTAGAACCCATAGAGGAATCATCAGAAGAAGAGCCAGTCGAGATAAAGATAGAAAAATCTCAAGAGCCAGAGGCACCTGAATCTGAACCAGAAGCTGAGCCCGAACAAGTAGAGGCACACGAATACTCCAATAGAGAAGATAGACGAAACTCTCGAAACGAGAGATATGGTAGACTATATGGCGAGATGTATGGGCGTGCATGGAGGCCAGGAGAACCATTCGGAGAGCGCCTTGGAGAGTACATCAGTGCCTTTGTGAATGATATCCTAGAGAACGTAACCTCGGAGGTCGAGAACACAGTTTTCGTTCAAGATAAGATGAGGCGAGACCGACCAACCACTCTCAGTAGGGAAGATATCAGACAGATCGCTAATGTCATGAGTGCCCTTGGAAATGAGCACAGGATAAAGATATTAGAGGAGCTGAGTTGGGGTGGCATGTATGCGAGCGACTTCCAAGAGTCTCTTAAGGATATCAGCCCAAGCACATTGAGTAGCCACTTGGATGTCCTTCAAGAAGCAGGTTTAGTGGTTCAAGAAAAATCTAGAGGCCGCTATTTAATATCTATGAAGGGAAGGCTTGCTATCAATACGGCTTCGTCACTTGCTAAGCAGAATACAGAGTCTTATGAAAGGGGTAGAGAATAATACACGACACGGGTATTGAAACAAAGACCAGAATCCACAAACCGGGAACAAAAGAAGTCTTAGCCTTCTGCTAACTTCTTGAACACTTCAGGCATCATCCTGAAGGTGGTCCACTCGTCCATGGCTTTTGCGCCTAGGCTGAAGTAGAACTGTCGGCTGGGCTCGTTCCAGTCTATTACCGTCCACTCTACTCTTCCACAGTCTTTCTCTACTGCTGTCTGGCAGAGTTGTTTCAGTAGGGCTGTGCCTATTCCGTTGCCTCTGAACTCTTCTGGTACGAATATGTCTTCTAGCCATAGTGTGGGTTTTGCCTCGAATGTGCTGAAGGTGTAGTAGTATAGTGCTACTCCGAGGTATGGTGGTCCAATGTCTCCTGTGTTTTCGACAAGGTAACAATCATAGATCTTGTCTTTGCTGAACCCGTATTTTCGGTATAGTTCGGGTGTTCCTTTGAACTCTAGTTTCTCGTAGACGCTGAGTTGGTAGCAGAGGTCCATTATGACTGGTATGTCTTCCTCTTTTGCTACTCTGATCTTCCACTCTAAGCCATCGATCTTCGGCATTATTATCCAGTAGAGGTTGATGTTTAGGGCTTTAACATTAACTCGTAGTGAGTTTTTTCGCTAACTCGTAGAGGTTCATGTGTTTTGCGTTTCGATCATATTTGCCTAGCTTGAAGGCGTATTGGACAAAGTAGCCTGTGGTTAATGCACTGATCACTGTGCCTATGCCTACTGGACCCCCTAAAAGGTAGCCAAGCACCAAGACTGTGACTTCTATACCCCCTCTTACCTGACCCACGGGACGGTTGAGTTTCTGGACCAAGCCGATCATTAAACCGTCTCTGGGTCCAGCGCCTAGCTTGGGCCTCAGGTAGAAGTAGCTGGCTACGCCTATCATGGCGAGTCCCCCGATGAGTAAACCTAGCTGTAGAGCGACGTTGTTGAATTGGGGCAGTATCCCCCATTCGATTATTCTGTCGATAAAGTAGCCGATGAAGTACATGTTCATCACGGTACCGAATCCCGGTGGGAAACCGAGCACCCATCCAAGAATCAGTACGCCTAATCCTACTATCTGGGATGCCTGTCCAAAGGTCATCCCTGTGATATTCATTAGTCCTACTTGGAAGACGCCCCATGGGCTCATACCGAGATCAGCGTATAGTATCATGTCAGCACCTAATGCGAACAGGAATAGCCCAAAGTAGAGACTAGGCAGTTTCTTGATGAATGAGACCCAGTTATCAGTTACCGTCAAGGCGTTCTCCCAAAATATTCCTTACTGGGTCTTATCTGTTGCGTAAAAAACCTAGGTTAGGGGTTGAAAACAACCTTACCCCCGGTTTTATCAAGGGCTACCTTGAATCCCTCCTCGGCTTGGTCTAGACTCAGCTTGTGGGTTAAGACGCTATCCACATCGACTAGCCCCCGGTTGATGAGGTCAATGCTCTGGGGGAAGTTCACTGGCTTCGCATCATAGGCTCCATGTATCTTGATTTCTCGGCGTACAACCCACGTCATATCCAGTTGCACCTCTTTTCCGAAGATGCCGATGACTGTTACTAATCCGCGTTTCTTGATTATCTGGGTTGCTTGTTTGATGGCTGGAGGGGCACCGACCGCAACAAAGGCAGTGTCAGCGCCTTTACCACCGGTATCTTTCATCACTCTTTCCTCTAGGCTCTCCGTCTCAATGTTTAGGGTTTCTAAGCCTAGTTTTTCTGCTATCTCGAATCTGAGTTTATCGACGCTGAGTCCGGTTACGAGTACTCTTGCGCCTCCTAGTTTGAATAGCTGGGCGCTGAATAACCCGATGGGGCCACAGCCTTGGACTACCACGTAATCGTCTATCTTGAAGGGGGTGAGGTCTCTGACGAAGTGGACGGCGTTGCTTAGAGGCTCTACTAGCGCGGCTTGATCATAGGTCATGCCGTCTGGTATCTTGTGGAGAAGCTTGTATGGCACAGTGATGTACTCTGCGAATCCCCCATCAGTGTGAATACCAAACAAAGTAGAAGCATCACAGAGGTTGCTCATGCCCTTCTTACAGAACTCACAGACACCACAAGCCTTCACAGACTCAGATAATACTCTATCACCTTTCTCGTAGCCGGTTACTTCTTTGCCTAGCTCCATTATCTCGCCGCTGAACTCGTGCCCCAGTACAACTGGGAGCTTCATCTTGCTATACGCTGATGTATAGTGGTATATTCCTAGGTCGCTTCCGCATATTGCCGCTGATTTTACCTTGATGAGTACCTCATCTGGGGCTGACCTTGGTTTCGGTATATCTTTTACCTCTACTCCGGGTTTTGGCTGTGTCTTCATTATAGCCTTCAAGACTTGTCAGAAATCTGGTGTCTCTGAGGGTCTTAATGTTTTCCAGTGCAACCACTTATTACCAGTTCAATTATTCAGTAAATTATGGACTGGTTCACGTTTTTCAGCCGCCCAGTGTTCGACACCCAGACCTATCGAGCTATTACGTTGCTGGGGGCTTTGATGTTAGCTGGTTTATTGATTGGATGGATACTGCCGAGGCTCAGGCAGCGAAGACAATAAAACCCCAGATGTCTCCAACTATCCATGAACCCCGCCGAGAAAAGAGTCCTAGAGGCAATCGACTTTGATGCCATGTATGATTTTATAGAGGAAATTATCGCTACTCCAAGCTTTGGAGGTGAAGAATCCAAGGCACAACTGATCATGGCAGCTAAGCTAGAGGAATTAGGCTTAACGGTTGATCAATGGGAAATAGATTTCACTGAACTCAGAAAACACCCCGACTTTAGCATGAGCTATGAGCGAGAAGAGGGATTGGGCGTAGTAGGAATCACTGGGCCAGATAATGGTAAGAGTATCATTCTCTGTGGGCATATTGACACAGTCGCACCGGGAGACATCGAGAACTGGGACACAATCCCCTTGAAGGCTACGCTGAAAGACGGTAAACTCTACGGACGTGGTACCACAGACATGAAAGCAGCACTGATAGGCGCCCTTTATGCCTTGAAAGCAGTGAAGGATACAGTCAAGCTCAAGGGCAAGGTCATCTTTGAGAGCGTAATCGGTGAGGAAGACGGAGGCTGCGGAGCCTTAGCAACATGCCTACGTGGATACAAGGCGGACGCCGGTATCGTCATGGAGCCCAGCGAGACCAAGGTAGCGCCGGAGGTCGCTGGAGCCATGAGTTTCAAGATCATCGTTCCCGGTAAGCCTGTTCATGCCTGTGTCAAGGATGAGGGCATCAGCGCTATCGAGAAATTCATTGTGGTCTATAATGGTTTAATGGAGCTGGAAAAGGAGCGAAACAAGCGATTCACAGACCCGTTGTACAATCGTTATGAGTCACCTTACGCCATTAGCATCGGCACTGTACATGGCGGTGAATGGCCCGGCACAGTAGCCGAAAGCGTCGTATTCGAAGGCAGAATAGGAGTTGCAGTTGGAGAAAAAGAGGAATCAGCTAGACGCGAATTAGAAGAGAAAATTGACGAGATCGCTGACGGTGATCCATGGCTCAGTGAACACAGACCAAAGGTCGAGTGGGTTGGATACAGTTTTGCTTCTTCAATGGTCTCTGTTGATCACCCAATAGTCCAAGCCATAGGAAAGGCGTATCGTGACGTGACTGGGAAAGAGCCTATGCACGAAGGTATGACTTATGCCTCTGATGTACGGCACCTCATCAAAGTAGCTGAGACACCTACAACGGTTTTTGGTCCCGGTGATGTCCGTGTGGCTCATGGAGCCAACGAGTATGTGCCCATCGATGAGCTTGAGACTGTTGTGAAGACACTGGCGCTCACGATAATGCGGTTTGTGGGCTACGAGGAATAGCTTTGAAGCGAGTCGGTTTAATCGTCAACCCCTACGCTGGCATCGGGGGAAGAGTCGGGCTAAAAGGCAGCGACGGAGAAGAAATTAGAAAAAAAGCATTAGAGCTTGGAGCTGTGCCTATGTCGCCTCAGCGTACAGTTGAGGCACTGAAAGAGCTCAAGGGTCTCGATTTCAAGTTATACACGTATCCCAAGGAGATGGGTGAAAACGAGGCACGTGAAGCCGGACTAGAACCAATCGTCATCGGTGAACTGGTGAATGATACTACCGCCGAGGACACAAAACATGCGGCGGAACTCATGCTTGAACAGGACTTGGATTTGCTTGTTTTCGCAGGAGGAGACGGTACCGCACGTGACATCTACTCTGTGGTAGGTGACAAGATACCGGTTCTTGGTATCCCTACTGGGGTCAAGATTCATTCCGGTGTCTACGCGGTTGATCCGAGAGGAGCAGGTGAGCTACTGAAACGGTTTATCGAAGGTGGCAGCATCGATTTCAAGTTAGAGGAGGTCATGGACATCGACGAGGAAGCCTTCAGAAACAATACTCTTCAAGCAAGGCTCTATGGCTACATGAAGACCCTATACGTGGAGGAATACATTCAGGGCGGAAAAGAGTCCAGCGTACTCACTGATGAGTCCAGCAAGATTGGGATAGCAAACGAGCTAACCGACGAGATGCTCCCTGATGTCTATTATGTGCTTGGACCCGGGACCACTGTTGAGCCTATTGCGGAGATTTTAGGCGTCGAGAAGACGCTTTTGGGTGTGGATATTGTATTGAACCGTGAATTGGTGGCTTCTGATGTGAACGAGGAACAGATACTGGAGACCATTGATGATAAGGATACACGACTAGTTGTGACTGTTATCGGTGGACAGGGATTTGTTTTCGGTAGGGGTAATCAACAGATCAGCCCCCGGGTTATCAGAGCAGTAGGGAAAAACAATATTATAATTGTGGCTTCACCGGACAAGCTAGCTGCTTTACGAGGTCATCCATTACGTGTAGATACTGGTGACTCTGAGCTGGACGAAGAATTGAAGGGCTACTATAAGGTTCATACTGGTTATGGGCGAAGGACTCTCTACAAGGTTGCCTGATGAGCTAGCTGAACGGCTCACAGGATATACTTTCTCTAAGCATCCCTACAATGAGAGCCAAGCCACAATCTATGTATTGACAAGTGAATCAGAGCCAAGGCTCTATCTGAAGACTAGAAGCGATCAGACGAACAGGTTAGACTCCGAGTACCAGATGCTCAAATGGATCAACCAACGAGTACCCACACCCGAACCAGTTTACTACCATAAAGAATCATCAACAGAGTACCTACTCACAACAGAGATCAAGGGAATCCCAACCTACCAAGTAAAACCATCTGAGCACAAAACAGCTGTAAGGATTCTAGCCATGACCCTACGAAAGATACACAGCCTAGACCCCGCCGGCTGTCCAGCAAGGCATACCGTAGATAACTGGGTTAAAACTCTCCAAGAGAAGAAGATCGATGTCTCGTCTCTAGGAGATTGGAGACCAGAGGAGAACCTCTGTTTCACACATGGTGATTACTGTTTACCTAATATTCTAGTCGATAATGGTGCGCTGTCTGGGGTTATTGACTGGGATTATGCTGGACTCGCTGACCCCTACGCTGATCTGGTATCGTGCACTTGGAGCATACGATACAACTATAAAACGGAAGCCGAGACCTTGATCCCTTATTTCTTTGAGACCTACGGCATAGATATTGATGAGGAGAAGCTTGGTTTCTATAGGCGTCTCAACGAGTTAATCCCTTAATACCCGGGTTTCGATGCCTTATTTCACGATTAATGACACACATTTTTGCATATATTGATCACTAAACTAATCCGTTCTAGGGTTGATTTTAAAGAAAGAAGACTGGTAATGGCTGGGTTTGGGAGACCCCCCTCCCCCCCTACTTGGGTTTGTATGGCCCCAGATACTCTTCTTGCAATGTATTACCGCCATCGATAACGATCTCGCTACCAGTCAAGTAGCTTGACTCATCAGACGCCAAAAACAAGACAAGGTTACCAATGTCTTCTGGTGAGCCCTGTCTCCCCATGGGTATCTTGTAACCAAACTCCCGCATCGCCTTCTCAGCGTCAACATCATCGCTGCTGCCTCTGAGCCCAAAGGCGCTGGGGCTGTGGATGTAGCCGGGAAGTATGGTATTGATGTTTATTCCATACTGGGCTGTCTCAAGGGCAAGAGCCTTCGTGAAGCCGATAACCGCTGCCTTGGTTGCCCCATAGGCAGTTTGTCCGCCTCCGGGTGCTCCGACCATGGGTCCTGTGACGCTGCTCATGTTGATGATCTTGCCGTATCTATGCTCCATCATGTCGGGTAGAACGGCTCTGCTGCATCTGAACATACCGAAGACGTTGATCTCGAACATTCGCTTCATGAACGCCTCATCCATCTCGATGAGTTTGCGTCTCGGATAGATACCAGCGTTATTCACAAGAATATCCACGTGTCCAATCTCTTTGAAGACGCTTTCAACCTGTTCCGGGTTGGTAACATCCATAACCTTCCACGTTGCACCGTGTCCGATTCTTTCAGCTGTCTCACGTACCTTCTCACTGATGTCCGTGAGTACAACACTGGCTCCGTGCTCTGCGAGAATCTTGCTGATGCCTGCTCCGATTCCCTGCATGGCGCCTGTTACGACTGCTTTTTTTCCTTCCAGTCTTTTCATCGTTGTTTCCTCTGGTATGCTCTCCAGCTCATCGCCCACCTGTCAGGGTCGTTGAAGCCATCCCAGTCAATCTTATGGATGCTGCTGTTATGTGGAGCACTCTTTACTAGCTCTGGGTCTGTGTAGGCTTCCTCGCTGATCTTCTCTAATACAGCGCACCAGTAATCGATGTCTGCCTTGCTGTAGGTCTCGGCTGGCTCTGGTGTGAATGGCTCAGGTATCAGCCATGGGTGGTGGCTCATGAAGTAGCTCTGGATGCCATAGTCAACTACACGTCTGTTGACGTCAGCGATGCCTACGCCCGTTTCCTGCTTCATTTGCTCTAGGCTCCATCTTGCTTGATCAACGCGCTTTGCTGGATAGGTTAGAGTAACCCCTCTGATCTTCCGTACCTTGTCTAGGAGGTACTGGTTGTTGAGCATGCTTATCTCGGCTGCCGTCTTCAAACCCTTGGCTCCAAGCGACATGCACCAAGCATAACTGCGAACAACTACTGGCAGGTTTCCCATAAAGTCACGTATCTTGCCTATGCTCTTGGGGCGATCATAATCCAACACATATCCGCCGTCTTTCTTGATGATGACAGGCACAGGTAGATACTCTTCGAGTTCTTTTGTTACGCCAACTGCTGCTGAGCCGGGTCCACTGCTACCGTGGGGGCTGCTGAAGGTCTTGTGGAGGTTGAAGAACAGCATATCGAAGCCTGCTTCACGGGCACGAGTGACTCCAAGCAAGGCGTTTGCGTTTGCCTGATCGTAGCTGCAGAGTCCTCCAGCGTCGTGTATGATGCCTGTCCATTCATCGATGTTCTTGTTGAATATGCCGATGTCCTCTGGGTTTGTTATGAAGCATCCAGCGGTCTTTGGTCCAACCGCCTCCTTCAACGCCTCTGTATCAGGTAAACCAGTCTCAGGATCAGGGTAAAGCGTGACTACCTTGTAGCCTGCTGTGGCTGGTGTAGCTGCGTCACATGGGTGACTGTAGATAGTGGTGATAACCTCATCCCTGTGAGCTTCACCTCTCTCTGCGTGGTATTTCCTCATGATCAAGGCGTTATTGTAGCATCCGGCTGAGCCTCCAGGTGGCTGGAACGTGAAGGCATCCATGCCGCTGATCTCCCTTAGGAAGACGTCACCGAACTCGTATGCTAGCTCCAAGAGCCCCTGTATGGTCTCCTCGGGTTGCATTGGATGTATGTCTTTGATCATTCCGGCTAGCTCCTCGTTGATCTTAGGGCTATACTTCATGGTACAGGTACCCACACCTAGATCAATATCCAGCTCCATGCCGAGTGTCATCTGGCTCAATCTTAGATAGTGTCTGAGTACCTGTGCTTGGCTTAGCTCAGGTAGATCAGGTTTCTGTTTCCGCTTCATTGACTCTGGTACAAGCTTTGATCCTTGACCCACTCGTTCCTTGATCTCTGGCTCTGATAGTGGTGGGATGAATCCTCTTTCACCAGGTGTGCTGAGTTCATGTATTATGGGCTCGTTCCATCGTGGTGCGTGGTATTCTCTTATCTTCATGCAAGCACCTCCCGTAACGCGGACTCAAGCCGCTGTATCATCTCTAGGTTATGCATCTCGGTGACACAGTAGAGTGCTGATTGACCCATCTCTGGGTAATCCGTCAGTGGACTTCCACCAAATATCCCGTATTTGAGTAGTTGTTTATTGACTTCTTCTGCTGGCTTGCTGAAAACCACTGGGAACTCCTTGAAGAAACCACGATAAGGTACAAAGGCTCCCGGTATATCGTCCAGTATCTCAGCCGCATAGTGGCTCTTCTCTAGAATGGTCTCGCCAAGTTCCTTCATACCTGTGGGTCCTAGGAGACTCATATAGACGGCTGCGGTGATTCCCCAGAGAACCGTTGTGGTGCCCACCCAGTCCTTGGCTTTTTCACGTGCCATATAGCTGGTTCTCGCGTAGAGGGCTTGACCGAAACCATACTCGCCTTCAACTGTGGTAGGAGCTATGCTAAGTAGTCTTAACGGGTACTCTGCGACGTATCGTTCCTCGTCTCTTGATGCGATGAATCCACAGCTTCCGCCTCCAGCATGCATGCTTACTCCGAGGGGCTGTGCCTCGCCACACGCAATATCTGCGCCATACTCTGCCGGTGACGCCAGGACACCGAGACTGATGGGGTCTACTCCTACCACTGACTCTGCTCCATAAGCATGAGCTAGCTCGGAAATCTTGGCTCCCTCTGACTCGATGACACCTAGATAATTTGGGTTCTCAAAGTAGACACAAGCGATCTCCTCGCCTAGTTTGGACTCTAGGTCACCTAGATCAACCATGCCTGTCTCGTCCTCGTAATCAACGAGTGTGATCTTGATACCGCCGTTGGGGTCCACTGAGCCGCAGAAGTTTCTGAGTATGCTAAGCCTCGCTGGGCTCATATTCTTTGGAACAAGTATCTCTTTTCTTCCTGTAAGTCTTGACGCCATCCTGACGCTGTTGCCTGCTGCTGCACCCCAGTCATAGGTGGGTAATCCCGAGACCTCCAGCCCTAACAGTTCACAGATAAGGCTCTGGAACTCGAAGTTTGCCTGATACCTTCCTTGGTCACTGTAGATTCCACCGGCGTATGCTGTCAGGAACTCGCTGCGGCTCTGGATTGCCTCGCATACCTTGGGTATGTAGTGTTGCCAGCATCCTCCTCCGAGGAAGCTGATGTACTCATCTGTTGTCTTGTTTTTGCCTAGTATGCCTGCTACGTGGCGTTTGAGCCCAAGCTCATCTGGGAGTGGCTCTGGGAGCCTCATCTCCCGGTTCAAGAGAAGCCGGTCTGGTATCATCTCGGCGTATAGCTCATCAGTGCTTTTTGCGCCGATGGCTTCAAGCATCTCTTTTTTGATGCTGGGTACCGAGTTTGGGATATATGGGTGTATGAACTCATCCTCCAAATCTATCAACGAATCAATGTGGTGTTCTGGGAATATCACGTTTCCCCATAAACCCACAATAATAATGGTTCAAGATACCAATGGTGACCAAGAAGCACAGGTATAGACCCGTTCTATATACCCTATACGGGTAATGTTTAATCGTTGCCTGCCTGTTTTTGTATGCATATGGTGTCTGTTTTTGGCTGAGCCAGAGAAAAAAAGTCTGATCCCACGTAACGTGCTAGTGCTAACCTTAAGCCGCGTTATCTGGAGCATGAGTGACACTAACATAGACAACTTCATCAGCGAATACATGCGACAACTCGGAGCATCAGTCCCCACCATCGGTTTAATCAACGCCCTCGGAAGCTTCGGAGCCATGCTACTCTACCCCGTCGGCGGCTACATCGCTGATAAATCAGGCAGGGTTCGTATTGTCGCTTCCTCAACCCTTGTTTATGTGAGCAGTTTTATCATCTATTTCTGGGCACCCAGCTGGGAGTGGGCTGCACTAGCCATGATCTATCAGAGCATGAGCCTCTTCTATGTCCCAGCCATGAACGCCATAATGGCTGATAGCATTCCAGTAGGTGAACGTGGACGTCTATATGGGTTCAACTTTGCTTTACCAAACCTTGTCAGAATCCTAAGTCCCTATGTTGGTGGCTTGTTTATCGCAAGGTTTGAGCTTGTGCCTGCTATGCGCATCGGTTTTACGCTTAGCTTCATAGTTGGCATTATCGTTGCCATCATGCGTCTCTATTTCCTCCGTGAAACCATCACAGATATTCAGGAGATAGACTGGAACCCCGTCAGATTATTCAGCCGAGCATATCGGAACACAAACGAGTCACTGGTATGGGTATGGGACAATGTGCGGAGCTATACAGCTGTTAGTATGTTGTTGAGCTTCCTCGGTAGTATGATTCTTCCTTTCTGGATTCTCTATGCTACCGATGCGTTAAACTTGACCGCATATGACTGGGGCGTCATACTCCTCTGGAGTGGAGTGGCACGAGCCTTACTGAGTCTCTTTATCGGTGAGATCGTTGACAGGTATGGTTCACGTAATTGTATTTTATTCGGGTTAGCCCTCGGAGTCTTCAGCATGTTCGGATTCACTCAGGCACAGGGCTTCTGGCTGGCTTTACCCATGTACTCGTTAATCACGTTGAGCAGCGTATTCATCTGGATATCATCACAAGTTTATCTCGCTGACAGTATCCCAAGGGAGATCCGTGCTAGAATAATGGCTGGGCTAGGCAGCGGTATGAGCCTCGGAGTCTCAGGCGTTGGTTTTGCATCCGGTTTCCTCATATTCTTCCCAAAGACGCTTGGCAGCCTTGTTGGGGGCTTTATCTATCACATTGATCCCCGTCTGCCATGGGTTATACAGTCGGTGCTGCTTGCTTTTGGGTTCGTATACACGTATCTGCGGATACATGATGCCGAGACTCCGTATGAGTAGTAACAAGTTGTGACTACAAGTCTTGAGTATGACTAGTGAGTCTGCTTTAAAAGTAAATTTACTTCACAATTCAATGAGAATAAGATGGAATATAGTGAATTACCCAACACAAGAATATCCGGATCAGGTAGACTAACCCTACCCGGATACGGAACACTGAAAATATCAGGCTCAGGACGCGTAAATTCAGACTCAATAAGCACAAGCGGAAGCAGCACAATCCCCGGAGGACTCAAACTACACGACCTCAAGACCAACGGATCAACAAAAATAGAGGGCGACTTAGCCTCTGATACCGTTAAATTCAGTGGCTCGGCCCTAATTGAAGGCTCATTGGAGTGTGAGGAGCTAACAAAATCAGGCAGCATCAAGATCGGTAAGAGCCTCAAAACCGATTACGCTAGGCTCTCAGGCAGCACCCATGTACGAGAGGGTGGCTTGATTGGTCGTGAGATCGAGACAAGTGGATCAATCGAGTTTGGAGGTGATCTGATCTCTGAAGATCGAATCATGTATAGCGGTGTTATGCGGGTTGATGGACGTGTTCAGGGAAAGTCCTTTGAAGCTAGGCTTAGCCGAGACGAGAGCTACATCCGAGACGGCATAACCTCTGACTACATCAATATTCTGAGGAGCCACGAGGACTGGCGAAACATGGGCAGCCTAGTCACCTCCGACATCACAGGTGAAGATATCACCCTTGAGAATGTCCAATGCGATAATATACGGGGAAAGAATGTCATCATAAAGAAGGGCTGCTACATCAAAGGTACCGTCGAGTACAGTGACACAATTCAAGTAGATCCAGCCTCAAATCTAAGTAACGCGCCCGTAAAGACCGAGTAGACATACTTTGAGTGAAGAGGAAGGAAAACCAAGGAGAAACCTTGTTCAGCGTCTCAGAGACGAGTTTGGGTTTATCCAAGGCAACTTCCTCATCATGATACTCAGCTGGCTCATACTGGACCTTTTCACGGAGCTACCGGGCACCTATTATGCGTTATACGTTGAGGCTCTGGGCGCAACAGCCACAGGCATTGGTTTGATCGGTGCGGTACAGACTATCGCGGCTGCAGCGGTTCAGATACCCGGCGGTTATTTTACCGACAAGTATGGTCGTAAATGGCTTATCACTACCATGACTTTCATCGCGGCGTTTGCTAGGTTATTCTATGTGTATGCTCCTAGCTGGGAGTGGATAATGGTTGGAGCAGTAATCGCCGGCGTATGCAGAATCTATCAGCCGGCACTCAACGCCATAGTCTCTGATTCCTTACCAAAGGAGAAACGAGGCATGGGTTTCAGCCTCATAAACCTAATAGCAAGCGTATCCACCACACCAGCTCCTCTTCTGGCAGGGTACCTGTTCACCCTCTGCGGGTTGGTGCCCAGTATGCGGCTCATGTACAAGCTTGTGATCTTTGGGTTCCTCATTGCTGGGCTTCTCAGAACAAGACTCACCGAGACCGTGGAAACCCCCGAGGAAGTCAATCTGGGTGAGATGATGAGTTCTTACCCGGTGAGTATGCGTGAGAGCATTGATGTATGGAAGCTGGTTCAAAGAGCCGCCTTCGTATTGTTTCTTGTTGATGTCATAATGAGTTTCACCAGTGGGCTCTTCCAACCCATACTAACCCTCTACATCGTCAAGGATCTAGCGATAACTGAACTACAGCTCAGCTACATCATGACCGCGTTACCCGCATCAATGATTATTCTCGCCATACCATCTGGGAAACTCATTGATGTGGTGGGTAAGAAGAAACCCATCATGGCGGCATTCATACTCTGGGCGATAGTCATAGCCCTTTTCGTCAACGGGGATTTCCTAAGAGTCCTAATAGCAATGATGCTCGTAGGTGCCCTCATGGTGCTCTCAAACAGCGCCATAAGTAGCTTACAAACAGGCTTAGTACCCAAAGAACATAGAGGCAAGGTAAACGGCAGCCAAGGCTTCTTCAGACTCATCGCGTCATCGATGGGACAGCTATCAGGCGGCTGGTTGTATGATAATGTGAGTCATGAGGTACCTTTCCTCATCCAGATCGGGTTAGTGATGATCCCTCTCCTAATGGTCTATTTCTGGATAGACGAGAACGAGGAAACCCTATACTAATTCTTTCTCAACTAGATAATTGGGAAGCTCTGCTATACTCTTTAGGATGGTATCTGGTTCTGCTGCGCCAAGCTGCTGTATGCTTTGGGTTCCCGTCAAAACACCTATGGTATAGACACCTGCGTTCAAACCCTCCTCGATGCCCTTCACGGTATCATCGATCTTCAACACAGCCCGCTTCTCAGAAACACCATACTTTTTCATAGCGTGTAGAATCATCGCTGGATCTGGTCTGCTTGCCCCTACCTGCTCGCTGCACACCCAGCTATCAATCAAACCTGCTTTAAGCCAGCCAAGATTATCGATGATGGGCTCAGCTACCTCCGCTGGGAAACCCGTTGAGGAAACAATACGGATGTCATGCTCTTTGAGATACGTGAATGTCTTTGATGTCCCATTGACCTCTTTTACCTTGCCTGTGTTGGCTTTGAGAACCGCGATAAAGTCGCTGTATATGGCTTCTGCGTGTTCGCCTCCAAGCTCCTTGATGACTGTCCATTTATCACGTCCACGCTGGGCATTCAATATCTCCATGGGCACAGATACACCATGACCGCGCAGCGCATCATCATAGCTCTTCAGGACTAGGGGTAAACCATCAACCCTGTCATCAACCGTGGTGCCAGCCATGTCAAAGACAGCGAGCTTTGCCTTCAATTATATCCACTCGGTTATCTCTTCGAGACTCTTCCGCTTAGTATTCTCAGAGAAGGCACCTTTATCTGGGTAACCGATGGGCGACACCGCTACCACGTATTCATTCACTGGTATGTCCAATGCCTTCTTCACGGCATCATTGCTAAAGTCTCCTATCCAGCATGTGCCTAATCCCTCGGCTCTTGCAGCCAAGAGTAGCTGGGTGAACGCGATGCTTACATCCATTGTGAAGGTCATGTCCCCCATGTAGCCTCCTCTGCTGATGGGAACCTTCCACCCGGTGGCAACTATCACGGCTGGTGCCTCAGCGATCCACATCTGACCTTTACATGCCTCTGCTGTAGCCTTTTTCTTCTCTGGGTCTTCCACTATGTAGAATTTCCAGAACTGTCTGTTGTGTCCGCTTGGGGCGATTCGTGCTGCCTCTAGGACGCGTTTCATTGATTCCTGGGGTATCTCTGTGGGTTTGTATGATCTTATGCTTCGTCTGGTCTTGACGACCTCGTAGAACTCCATAACTATTGCATGGTTTGGTTGGATAAAAGGCGAATTATCGGGTCGTGAAATAGGTGCTATACTTCTTGGTGATAATCTCGCCATCAGGAGTCAATACTCCCACCGCTAAACGCATGGTATCGTGTCTCGGTCCCTGTGTCATCAATGTAACGGTCTTTGATTCCCCGTAAGCTAGGTCAAGTTCATCGCCTATTCGTTCTGACCATAACTCACCGGTATCAAGCTCTATTCCTATCCACGCCCGGTATCCAGTGCCATTTACAGGAGAATCATTTGTGTAGGTGATTGTTGCTGTGACGACCTCGTTTTTACGAGTAGCCTCCCAAGTATGACTAAGGAACGGGATATCATCCACAACATCCACTTCAACGCTTTTCCCCACGTGTTCAATAGGTATGCTACCGATTTCCCACCCGGGTACTGTGGTCTCAAGATAATAGTAGGTGGTGTTCTCGATATCCCAGTGGGCTCCTGTGGCGTTCATTTCTACTCCTACCGCCATGTGACCGGGTAAGGTTAGTAGCGCTGTCTCTATTTCTATTGCTTCAAGTAGATGGGATAACAGTATGCTTGTGTCCTCGCAGTCTCCTCCTTCATCAACGAGGCTTTCTACTGGGAACTTGGGGTACTCATCGAACCCAGTAGTATCATCAGTCAGATAGTGGAGGTTTTGAACGAAGGATGTGACTAATTCAACTTCCTGAACCTTTGTGAGGTTGTCCATCGCCGCTATCTTGTCGAACTCCCTCCCCATTACCTCAATATACGCGTCATCGTATGGGTGGAGAATATAGCCCCTGTAGTCTGATGTCTCGTATCGCTCCTTGGTGCTATAATATTCGTACATGGGCTCGGGAACCACTAGGCTCATCGAGTATGTCTGATCATTATAGGTCCAGGTATAGTTGCGTTCGATTACCTGTATTGTTTGATTAGAAAAATCGAGTCCCCCGAGGCTCGTCTGGTAATCCTCTAGGAGGGACTCGTACAATGCCTCTAATGTCTCAAGTTGCTCTGTGAGCGCCTGATACTCCTCATCAAGGGTTGTCTTCTGGTTCTGAAGCGTAGAATAGGCTCCTTGCAGTGTCTCTAGCTGTGCCTCAAGGTCGTTGTGGTCAGATGTCAGGTTATTGTAGTTGGATTCAAGTGTATCATAGTCTTCTTCCAGCGTGTAGAGCCTGTCCTGAAAATCGTCTAAGATGGGTTTAGTAACCATGTAGTTACCAAAGTAGCCAGCCACGGAACCTATGATGATTCCTATGAGGAGCATGGCTAATGTTTTCGTGTTCAAACTAAAACTTTGAACGAATTCTACGTTATAAGAACTATGAAAGTTACATACCTAAACCGGGGGTACGGTAACGTTTCTCCCATTCTTGACGCATGGCGATATTCCGTGGGTCAGTCAACCTGTCACTGCACATGATGCCTTCAAGGTGGTCGATCTCGTGTTGAAGTAGTTCGCTCATATCGTCTGTGAAGGTCTCGTTGTGGAACTCTTGGTTTTCGTCAACGTACTTTACTTTGATGCTCCGGTTTCTGGTGATTTTTACGAAGAACTTTGCTTCCATGCTGAAGCAGCTGTCCCATACCTCGAAGGTCTCGGGGCTTCTCCAGACTATCTCTGGGTTGATGAGGTAGCTCGTATATTTGGCTGTGTTTACGTAGACGGCTCGTTTATTGTAACCGATCTGGGGGGCTGCGATTCCTCTGCCCATCCCATAGACTCTTTGGTGTTCTCTCAATGTGTCTTTCAGGTCTTCCAGCATCTGAGGTAGTTTTTTATCAAATTTAACCGGCTCAGCTATCTCCCTGAGCCTTGGATCTCCGAGGAGAACCGTATCACGAATAACCATACACATTGATTCGTTTGGCGGTTCTAATCTTTATCGCTAGTTTCGTAATAAATGAATACCCGTTTTCAGCGTCGAAAACATAACCGCTACTCCGGCTATCGCCGCCGTAGCAACTGAGGCATTATCAAGCTGACTACTCCACGGATTCGTGGTTCCTATAACCCACCGGTACTCCTTGAAGATATAAGCTAAGGCTACATCGCCTCCATACGCTAGACAAGCAATGAAAACCAAAATCAATGAGACGCCCCAGATACGCTTCAAACCCTTGGGTATACCAAACGAGACACCTTGCTCAGTGTCTGGCTCCACAAACGCTATCTCCTCCTCAAGAGACAGTTCATCTTGTTCCTCTTTCTTGAATCTCCCAAATAAGCCTCCGAATAGGCTCTTTTTATCCTCAGGTGCTTGTTCTTTTGGTGGTTCTTCCAGTATTTCTAGCTCTAGTGATTGTTGTGGTTGAGGTTTTTGAGGCATTGTTTGTATTGTTTCTGGTATCATAACTGGGGTTTCGTCCTTGAGGACTCGCATATTTGAAAAAACAATGAACAGGGCTGCCCATAGTGGTATGAGACCCGCCACAATCAAGACCCAGTTCAATCTAATCCTCTTTCAATCCGTTTTCCACTTTAAACCTACTATGGAACAATAATCAGTAAAACCCAGTTAGAGACAGCTTGGTAATATGTGCTCATGATAGCTCGCATAATCGATTCCGGTTTCTGTTTTATCCTCAAACGATTTTGGTTCCTGTTTTATGGGCAGAAAAATTGTGAACATTGTACCCACTCCCTGATGAGACTTGACAAATATCTCTCCACTATGAGCCTCCACGATACGCTTACACACCGTCAAACCTAGCCCAGTTCCCTTGGCTTTCGTTGTGAAGAGTGGATCAAATATTTTGTCGAGATTTGTTTTCGTTATACCACAGCCTGTGTCAATGACACTGATACAGACTTTTTTGCCGTCCTTATGTCCTCTTACCACAAGTTCGCCTCCTGTTTGCATCGATTGTATCGCGTTTATGATAAGGTTAGTTAATACTCGTTGAATCTTTGCCCTGTCCGCGAATATCTCGGGGAAGTTCTCCTCAAAATAGACTTGACTGAAGACATTCTCTGGTATCTGCACTGACTCTAATATATCCTCAACCATATCAACCAAGTAAACATCCTCTATCTCAAGGCTCAATCCCTTTGTCAAACCTTGAAGGTCTGATACTATTTTGTTCATGTATGTTGCCTGTTCCTTGATTCTGTTGTTTAGTCTCTCTATTTCCTGATGCTGTTCATCGTCGCTGAGTCGGTTGATTTTTTTCTTGATTAAATCCGTCAACATTACTACAACTTGAAGCGGATTACGTAGGTCATGCCCAACCATGGTAGCTGTTGCTCCGATGGATATCATTCGCTCTGTCTCTTTCATCTTGTTCTGGTATTCTCTGAGGGTCTTGAGCATCCCTTCAATGTCTTGGCTTAGTCGGGCTATCTCGTCGTCCCCTGGTATTGCTACACTTGTTTCGTTGATGGTCTGTGGGTTTATCTCAGCTACTTCTCCGCTGAGCTTGCTTAGTGGCATTATTACGAGTCTATTCAACGCGAGTATCGCCAACATACCAATGGATATTCCGATCAAGACGAAAGAGATTACAAAATAGTTCACCATCTTCTCACCCATTCCGTATATCAAGCGGGGTGCTTTAACCGTCACTAAGATAGCAGGGTTTCCGTAGAGGTCATTAACAACTGAGTATCCTTTTATGGTGTCTTCATCGGGTTTCTCGACAAATATTGGGTCATCATTGGTTATCTCATTGATGATGGACGCAGTATGCGCTGGTATATTTCCTGTTAATGGAACCAGATTTACTTGCATCAATGTGAGATCACTAGTCGCCTCCTCTGTCTCTGTGTCTATCAAACTGCACAATATCATGGAGCCTACGATTTTATCTTCCCCAGAGCTAATCGGCTGAGATGATATCGCGCATAATCCTACTGGTGTTTTCAGCAACCCAGATAGTTGGCTGTCTACTTTCTGGTGTACAACGAGGATGCTGTTCATCTCGAAAAAGTTGACAAGTTCCTCGGAGACTGCTATTTTTGAGTTTTTATAGTATCCTTTCTCTAAAATCGATTCACCGTCTAAATCAAATATAATCACATAGTTGATATCTGATTCAGATAACGCCGCATCGTTCACAACTCTCCACACATACTCCTCTGAAACAAGGTCAGGCGCCTTCGTGAAACGGTAAACATTATCATATGACGCGAAACGCCTCGTAGTGTATTCAATATCAGATATTCTCTGCTTCACAGACGCTACTCCATTCGCGGTCTCACCAGTTATCTCCCTGTTCTCAAGTTCCTCCATGCCCCCAAGGAGAACCGAGTTAGAAGCTAACTGGATCACTATGAAAATGAGCAGATATGTAACACTAAACAGCGAGAATAGTTTGAACCTTAAATTCAAATCGTGGTCACCAACTCTGGAGCATCAAGCAACATCACAGGCTCTAGAGCTTCACGAACCGACTCAACTAGAGTCTCACCTGAGACTGGTTTCAGTAAGACCTTGCATTTCTGCTTATAAATCGGGTCAATGAAGTCGAAAATATGTGAGTAGCCTGTGATGAATAGAATTTTTGTGATTTTTTGTTTGATGCAGAGTTCGGTTGCGATTTCTGTTCCCTTAATATCCGGTAATACAAAGTCAAGTAATGCTAGGTAGTAGCTATTTTTCAAAGCTTTTTCTAATGCTTCTTTACCGTTTTTTGCAGTATCCACCCTATATCCTTCGTCTTCTAAGATGAGCTTGTATAGCTCTAGAATGTCCTCATCATCGTCAACGATGAGAATAGGGGGCGTCATATCTGATACGGCGGTTATCACAGAGTTTGTTATAAAAAGGAATATGGAAACATATACCATCAATTTTCATTGCAAGAAAAATCCTTAAAATGAAAAGGTGGTGGGGCTGGAAGGACTTGAACCCTCGGCATTTGGGTTTCCCCAGCTCCAGAAACTCCTCATTCCCCGAAGGGTCGGTTTTCATAGATTATGATATTCTGGAGCCCAACGTCATAGCCACTAGACCACAGCCCCGCCAACACATGAGCATGCAAAAACAAGATATAAGTTTACCCCCACCAATAGGGAAAGCCTCTAAGAACGGTTATTATTCTGCACATATCTGGGGTCAAAGAGTCTACGGAAATACCCTTGTGTGCCTTCGTTCCTTTTCTCAATTAATTGCTCTGACTCAACCAACCTATCTAGAAGACTAATTATAGCTGCAATAGGGACATTTTGGTTTGATTCCCTTAACTGGTTTCCTATCTCTCTGATGCTTGCTCCATCAAAGCCCTTATCCAAAACATATCCCAGAACCTGTTTTCTCCTAACGCTCCGAGACAAATCCCTCTTCATAACCTATAGATTCAAACCATTCTTTACTTAAAAGTTATTGTATACGCTTCTCTTGTTTTATCTTTGTTTTTGTATCTAGCTCTTGAAACCATTTTGATAACTTGCAGTAACCTTCATAGATATACTCGTTGATGTATTCCTCGGGTATTCCTAGGGTTCCTACCTGCTCAGCAAGCTCGCTTAGGTTCTTCATCAACTCCAGAGAGATATAATTAATGGCCTTTAACCCAATCTCAATATCTGAGGCTACCTCATTAGCAATCTTCACATTAGGTTCATAGCCCCAAACTTCGCGTTCCCCATTCTCGTAATGGATGACTACAGCGCTCCCATCCAATACTACTTTAGGGTAATCCGGTAGAATTGGAATCCCCCTCATGATTATAGAATGTTTTAATTGATGTTAAATATAAAATATTCTATTCATGGTATAAAACCATAGAATTTAACCCCAAACAGTAACCGTGTCTCTAATATTTGCTAAAACTCAACACACAATAACTAAACCAAATAAAAACCAAATCAAAACCACACTTGACCCTACTATTCAAAAAACAATTCATCACCAAAATAAGGGAAGGCACTAAAACACAAACCCGACGACTAAAACAACCAAGACTCAAAATAGGGCGAAAATACAGCCTACGCGAAAACTATCAAACCATCTTACCAGACAAGATACTCATCACAGACATCTACCCGCAATACCTCGGCGACATCACGCCGGAAGATGTCAAGAGAGAAGGATTCACCGAAAAAACTGAGTTCATGAAAGTATGGACCGAGATATACGGGGAATATGATCCAGAGATGTACATCTGGGTCGTGGAGTTCCAGTATTTAGACCCCACCGAAACGTTTAAAGAAAAGCCCTAGGGTTGTATGGTTGGTAACCGGCCAAAGGGCGTGGGACCCACCCGAACCCATTCCGAACTCGGAAGTTAAACCACGCTCCGTTTGCGACATTAGTGTTGTCTTCGGCTACGCGAAATCGTGAAAGCTGGTAGCCACCTTCTCAAAAACAACTTCTCTAGGTTAACCGCTAACCGGGTGAGGGGGGGGGTAACGCGGCAAAGCCGAGAAACGGCTTCTTAGAGTAAAATAACACCCAAAACGGCTCTGATTGAGGCTCGATCAATGGAAAAAACTGATAGAGTAACCCGATAAAATAGGGTTTAGACTCCGATGCATGGAGCCAGATAATAGACGAGTCTACCCTGCGGTATCTCGAAATCCATCTTGATAGGCATATCAGTGCTCAACTCGATGACAGCCACCTCACTATTCGCACCAGCAGCATTCGCGATATCCTGCAAGTAGCTCAGTGTAAATGTGGCGTTACTAGCCTCATCAACCTTCAGCTCTAAGATATCGTCGCTGTCTGCCTCCCACTCGCTGAAGCTGCTTCCCATATCGCCCTCAGCGTTAATTTTGAGCAAGCCTTCCTCCATCTCTACCTTAACGTGTTCGGAGACCAGGTTTGCGTCCCTGATAGCCATACGTAAAGCGTCGCTTGTAACCCTCGCCTTACCCTTGAAGAATATCTTGGGCTGGGGTACCTCTTCCTCCAGTGGCTCTAGTATAGGCATCTCAAATCTTCTGCTATGTCCTCCACGTTTACAGTGGATCACTAGACGTGCTTTTTCCTCGTTTAGCACGATTCTAACCTGTTCATCACGGTCTACCCTATCCAGGAACCGTAGAAACTCCTTGATGTTAATAGATAGCTTTGGCTCTCCTTCGCATTTATAACTATCAAAAAAGCTGCTTGGTAACTCAAAATCCACCATAGCCACGTGGCTTGGGTCCATGGCGAGGAGCTTCATCTGTGCCTCATTCATAATGAAGGTGCCCTCCTCGACGATAACGCTAAGCGCCTTCACGAGGCTCCTGAATGGATCAATCCTTGAAACTTCAACCTCAAACAATGTAAATCACTCGAATATGCTAACCAGATAAAGGATATGACTAGTTAAAAAACCGTCGCCTAGCTATAGTCACGCCAAGTATAGCCGCACTTTGTGCACCGGTAGAACTGCGTGGTGCTTTCATCGATGCTCCGTGTCTGGACCATCCACCAATAAGCCTCATCGTTACCGCATTTCTCACAGTTTATCTTTGTCTTAGGCATTGTACTGAGCTTCCGCTCCTTCTGCCCAATTACGATGATCTTGTCTCTTTCCTTGTTATTCCGAGTTATGGTCCGTGTCTCTTCCAGAGGCTCCTCCCACCCGCACTTGGGGCAAACATAGCACTTTTTGCTTGTGTCTGCTTGACAGAAAGCCCCACACTCTGGACAAAATTTCACCTTGAAACCACCAATCCGCAAGTTATCGCGAATAAACTACTATTAAACGTTGTGCAGCCTAACTATATTCCTTAGAATAATATCCGACATTCTAATGGCTTCAATGCCTGATTCACAGTATATTCTATCAAGTACACGTCTCGCTGAGTCCTCATCTATTCCAGCTGCTCGAACCACCCGTTCCTTGTACTCAAAAAGATACCTTGGATCAACTTCCATGCTCTTCGAGAACAATAAAACCGGTTTCTCTGTTTCCTCCCAAAGATTCTCCACGGAAACAGGCTCTGGGAGCATGGCTTCATCCAGTATGATAATCCTAACTTGACCATGATGCTTGGACTCGCAAAGCATATCCGCGACCCCATCGCCAAGCCCAACACTAGTAACCTGAGAAACCACGCCATCGATGATGTCTTTTCCCCGATAAACCACGCCCACAATCAGAAGTTTCTCGTTTATCCTATGGGCAGTTACTCCTATTGATCTGAACTCTGGTTTGACCTGAGAAATATGCACTTGCTTCAGTGTGTTTACCTAAAAATAGAAAAGGATTAGAACTCTGATAGGCTTTTCTCAAACTCTCCGAGAAACTCGTCAAGTTTACCGTCAGCGTTCTCGCTGGCCTTCTTAACCACTTCAAGAACATCGTCCCCCTTCTTGAGTTTCAAGAAAAGCCTGCTTCTGTCCATCAATGGGTGGGGCTTGCTGTATCCAGCCATCTCCACGTTCTTGTCTTCGATGAGGCTTGACTGGAGCAGGTTCAGTAATGTGTGTCCCTCTCCACTGAAATCAAACTCTACGAAGCCTTCCTCGCGTTTTGTTATATTGATCTTCATACCAGTTTCTCCGTTCCATAGCTTTTAGCCGTTTTTCTTCTCTCAATTCTTCCACAGTCGGGGCAAACCAACTTGTTCTGTTTCATCTCCAAGACTCCACCGCATCGACTGCAGTAAGCATAGATAACCCCATACTCTGAACCCTCAAGACTCGTCTGATTAAGCCGGTTCACGACGTTAACCAGTTTACCCTTAATGATATCTCCGCTCTTGAGAGCTATATCGATGTTTTTAACGTAATCTCTGCTGATATCACTGATGTGGACAACCCCGCTGTAGCTTGGGTGAATATGATGTCCATCCATCATGAAGATATCAATACGAGCATCCTTACGCGCCACACTACCCACCTCAGCGATAACCTCCATACCCCTCTCAGGAGTGATTACCTCTGGTGTAGCTTTCTTAATGAAAACAGCTCGTCTCTCAGAGTCGAGTTTGGTTTCACCTATCTCTGTAGAACGAATTTCTCCTTCTTCTTGATACGTTCCTGGGCCGTCGTTGTATTCCTCTATGACGGCTAGTTTTTCGCCTGGAAAAACCTTTTTTTCCAGTTCATTCTTTTTTGGCATTATTCTCTTTCCTGTGTATCTATTATTCGGTCCATGGTTTTGCCCCCCATAGACACTTTTTGTTTGAATGTGATGTGATCCTAATTGATCAATGTGTATCCTTACCCGTTTGTATTAAACATCGCGGTTACTCCATGTAGGAGTTACCCCAAAGAGACTCCCAAGTCCGAGTCCCAAGCACTACTTCTGTCTCGTTGATAGTCAACATAGGCCTATCTATTCCATCTATGCCATCAATTGCTATTCTTGGGCACGCCGTGTTCACAAGTATCTCTGGTTCACTGTAATTGTTCACATGGTCTGCCTTGATCTCGTCCATGTAGATGATTACTGCTTCCTTCCCTTGTTCCTTGAGTCCTTTCTGGAGTTCCACGGCTTTCTCAAAGTTGTTCTGACCCGGCTTTGATGAGACCAGAATACCGAACTTCTTCGCATTCCTAGCAACTGTAACGGCAGCCACTCTACGCTTGGCTACATCCATCAAATCGTCTTCGCTGATTTTGGAAATTTGACCATTGTAAGGGTTAGCGACGATAACGGGTTTGCCTGTGCTCATGACTATTCCGGTGGGATGGAACCTTCCTCCGCCAATATAGAGGTAAACATCTACCTTGTCCATGATGTTGATAGCCGTCATGTAGCTGCACCCCAGTATCTGGCCGTCAAGAGGCGTCTTACCCGTACCCTTGCCCACGAGAACATTGACTCCTTTTTCCTCAAGTTTTCGCTTCATCTCATCGACTTGATGCGTATGCTGAACCGTAGTGGTAAGCCCGATCACCTTGTACTCACTGAGACTGGGGAGAACCTCCTCCACCATCTTATCCACGTTCACATCGATACTTGCATGAACATAGATCACAGGCATCTCAGGGTGCTTCACCATAGGAGTATGCCCATAATGAACAATCAAATCAACATCAAGCTGCTTTGCCTGAGTCAGAGCAATATCGCATGCTCCGTAACATGAGTCTCCGCTGAGAAACACTGTAGCCTCTGTTGATTTCTCGATTGCATCCACAAGCTGATACGCGAATGGACGCATACCATCAGGAAGCTGTAGAAGAACCTTATCTGCTTCACGTTTTTTTATCTCTGAGACCACGCGCTCTAACTCTAAGTCATACAAGCCTAATCACCAATGAATCAAGTGACAATAAGTAAAAATGGTTCCCAAAAACGGGGATTAAATCTCGGATACAACGATCCTACAGGGACTAGGGAACTTTGCAGATGCACGTTTAAGAGCAGTTTTCGCATGCTCTACGTTTCGTTTGTCTACCTCAGCAACGATGATAGTCTGTTTACTGCTTATTCTGGCCGCTACAAATGTAGGCTTACCATAGGCTTTCTTCATTCCTTCCTGGAATCGGTCCGCCTGTGCGACGTTAACCCTCTTGTGCTCCCTTATGATTTGGTGTGGATAGGGGACAATCTTCAGCATGAAGTTATCTCTGCCGACGAATTTCTCCATAACCCTGTTTGCCGCGATACGCGCTGACTCTAAGGCGTTGTGTCTTATCTGGACATCCTTGATGTTTACGAGTTCTACCTTGTGTGAGAAGTCCTTGCTGGTGTTTCCCATGGTGAATTTTACGATCTTTGAACCGGGGATACCGCCCATGTACTTGCGCCTAGTGTACGCCATATTTTTCTTATACTTATAGTCGGCAGCTTTCATTGTTAGTCTATCACACTAGCCAAGAGGATTCTTAAAAAGATAATGCAAACAAACGGGGTTATCTACGGGATAAACCATGTTTACCGTGTTTGTTCCACGCTAGACTGGACGAGTAAAGATGTAGTATTTCTCTTCCTCGCTGAGTTCCTTCAAAACCCTGCGCGAGATCAACTTCACTGGGTCGCTAAGGCTTGTGCGCTCTTTCAGGTCCTCGTAGCTCTCGAATGGGTAACGCTCCCTTAGCTCCAGTATCTGGAACATCAAGCGTTTACCTATACCCGGAATAAGCTCAAGACTATGCATACGCGGCGTCAAACTAGGGCTATCATTAATAAAGTCGATGAACCGCTTCTCGTTCTCACGAACCACTATCTCTATGGCTTGTGGTAGTTCAGCTTTCGCAGATGATGTCAAGTCATCATAGGCAATTCGTCCAAGAATATGGTCTACTAGGGCTCTGTCTCCCTTACCCACGAATATCTTGTCTCTGATATTGTACTCTGCATCGTCCCTTGGCGTAGCCTCTAACAGCGTGAAGTATTCATTACCCAATAACTGGAGTGTTCCCTGTGCGCTATGCGATGTCCGTGGAGCCCCAGGTCGTCCGTGTGGTAGATAATCTAGGACGTAAGCGTATTCTTCATACTTTTTAGGCTCTCTATACAATGTGCATTACCTCTAGGGATGTACTCTAGGTAGTTATTCTTCTACCCGGTATTTATCAATTATATCTAAAATCTTGTTTAAAGTATCTTCGGCGATGATACGTTGCCTTCCAAGGAAGGTTCTGATCTCGGGAACAGTCTCAGGCATAGCGTTAACCATCTGAACAGCCAACCCACGGTCAATATCCGCTTCCTTCATGAGCTTCTCTGTAAGCTCCCCCGCCGATGTGCTATCCAGCTTACTGAACCTAATCGTATACTCCAATACCCTGCGCTGAAGGGGGTCAAGCTCCTCGGCCTTATCCATCAATAGTTTACGCGCTTCGGCGACTGTGATCTCCCTTTTTTCAGCTACTGACATGGTTATGCATCCTTGTGCTTTCTAATGTGGTGCGCGGTGGTGATAATTGTTTTGACTGTTTTCCGCTGGGGGATCTCCATTACGTAAGCTTTTCCCCGCTGTCCCACGATTGTGGCAACCTTACCTTGGTATCTTTTGTGTGGCATTGCCTTGTGGATGCCTGGGTCGATGTTGATGACGACTTTCTCGCCTTCCTCATAACTAGTAAGTAGTCTGCTAAGTGGGAGTCTTCCTTTGTCCCTGACTTTTTTAGTTAGGGCGCTCCTGCTCTTTCTCCGTATTCCTTTACTCTTTGCCATTTTTCTTTCCTCATTGTATCTTGAAAGGCATTTGGCGCCTCATCCTTCGGCTGCCCTTCATCTGTTTGAGCATTTTCCTCATAGTATTATACTGTTTTATAAGTTCTCTTACTTCTCGCTCGTCTCGGCCGCTTCCACGCGCTACGCGCTGGATTCTGCTACGGTTCAGCACCTTGGGGTCTTCCTTTTCTTCCTGAGTCATGGATTGGATTATGACCTTCCAGTTCTTGAGACGCTCTTCCGCGTTTTCCACCTCATCGGTTGGTAGTTGGTAGCTGAAACCGGGGATCATTCCAAGTACTTTTTGGAGTGGCCCCATGTTTTGCATTGCCTCGAACTGGTTGTACATGTCTTGGAGACTGAACTTACCACTCATCATGGCGGCTATATCCTTCTCTGAGACCGGTGTCTCGGCTTCCTTGACTTTGGCTACAAGACCCTCGATGTCTCCCATTCCTAGAAGTCGTCCGATGAACCTGCTTGGAACGAAAACCTCAAGGTCCTCGATCTTTTCACCTGTTCCGATAAACTTGATAGGGGCTCCTGTGGCAGCGACGCCGCTCAATGCGCCTCCGCCTCTGGCTGTACCGTCAAGCTTGGATACGATTATGCTTCCGACCTTGGTAGCTTCTTTGAATGCTGTGGCCTGTGCTGATGCTTGCTGACCAATTGTACCATCCAGTACCAAGATTACCTCATGGGGATTGACCGCTTTCTCTATTTGCTGCATTTCTGCGATGAGTCCGGTTTCCTCCTTGTGGCGTCCGCTGGTATCTAGTATGACTACTTCTCGGTCTTTGAAGTGGGCTACGCCTCTTCTACTTACGGCTACCGCGTCTTTAGCGTCTGGTTCACCGTAAAAGGGCACGTTTATTGATTCCGCGAGTTGCTTCAACTGGTTGTATGCGCCGGGTCTAAAGGTATCCGCGCAGATGAGTCCCACCTTGAAACCACGTTTCTGGAAATACTTAGCCAGCTTCGCGCTATGGGTGGTCTTACCGCTTCCCTGAATACCCACCATCATCAAGACGTTCTGCTTACCAGCGACGATCTTCAGCTCCTGAGGCTTGTCGCCTACGAAGTGTGTTAGTTCGTCGTGGATTACCTTGACTATGTGTTCTCTTCTGCTGATGCCCGGTGGTAGCTTTTCTTCAAGCGCTTTTTTCTGGATATTCTGACTCAGCTCCATAACCAAGGCTACGTTTACGTCTGCCTGTAGTAGGGCTCGTTGGAAGTCTCTTACTAGCTCCTTTACTGTTGCCTCGTCTACGACTGGGGCTTTCACCAGCTTCTGTATAGCATTGTAGAGGTTGCTTCCTAGGTTCTCAAGTACCAATCAGCTTTCACCAGTTGTGTAGGGTTAGTCTACAGCCATCTCTAATAAATATCAACCTTCTTACCGGGCGTCAATATGATAAAACTGAATACAAGAGACGGGTATCAGCATACCGAGAACTCATTGAGTAAAAACACCATCAAAGCAAGACACCGACGATCATATTCTCCTGATGGATTAATGGTGCTCAGGGGACCCAGAGACGATTACGGGCCGGGTTCACACTGGGTGGTTGGAGACGAGTTTGGGTATGCCGAGATATTGTTGATGGATGACTCCAAGGCACATCAGCATAACACCTTGTACATCGAGAATATTGTCATCAAGGAAGATCAGCGTAGAAAAGGGTACGGGCGAGCACTATACATGAAAATTGAGGATTTTGCGCGAAACATTGGCGTAGCTTTTATTCAGATCGATTCTGAAGCTGAGGCACTTGGTTTCTGGGAGAAAATGAACTTCATGAAAATAGATGCTGTCTATTATCAAAACAAGACAGCCATGAGAAAAGAGATTAAAACAGCTTCATAGCCTCACGAACAGCAGCCTTAGCTTCAGCTGTTAGCTCAGTCAAGGGCTTCCTTGGAACCCCTGCATCAAATCCCTTCTCCGAGACAGCGTACTTGATCGCCGCTATCTGTGGGAGCTCCCTCACCAAGACCTTATTCACATAACTCGCCTTATGCTGATAATTCCCAGCTGTCACTGGGTCACCATTCTTATAGGCTTTGTAGAGTTCAACACATTCCGATGGAATGATATTACCAACGGCAACAATAGCGCCTTTTCCCCCCAGCATCAACGTGGGCAGGATCATATCCGCTGAACCGCTCAGACAATTAATCTTGTCTCCGCAGAGCCTGATGACCTCCGCCATGTTACCCGGGTTACCGCTGCTATCCTTCATGGCTACCAAGCCACTGCATTCATCAGCAACCTTTGCGACCACCTTAGGGTTGACACTGTATCCTGTAAACTTGGGGACATTATAGAGAATAACCGGCATATCAATGGCGTTAATTACATCGATAAAGTACTGGGCTATCTCCTCATCGTTTGGTTTGAAGAAGAAAGGTGTAGTGATCAACGCGGCTTCTGCGCCGGCGTCTTTCGCGTCCTTGGTTAATTCTATGGTTTGCCATGTGCTCATGGCGCCTGTGCCTGCGAAGACTTGTATTCTTCCCTTTGCTTGTTTCTTGATGAACTCTATGAGTTTCATTTTCTCATCCCTTGACAGGTAAGGGGCTTCACCTGTGCTTGCGTTAGCTACTATCCCCGAGATTCCCCCCTTTATCCAATGCTCTACGAGTTCTGCAAGTTTGTCGTACATGATCTCCCCCTTTTTGTTTAACGGAGTGATGTTTGGCACATAGATTCCTTCAGGCTTCAACATTATCAAGAGAGAACCAGTCTGGGGCGATAAAACATCATCGCCCATCAATTTTTAAGCAGCCCGTCATCCCCCTTTCAACATGGAGGTTCCTGAGAGCTATCCCAGAGGTGTACCCATCTCAATCAAATACCCCGAGATGCCAGTCTACGAGTTCCTGAGAAACAGTGCACGTAAGTTCCCAGACCGAGACGCAGTAATCTACCTTGACGCTACTCACAGTTACGCTACGCTCTGGGAGCAGATAGAGTGTTTCGCAGCGAATCTCACAGGAATGGGGATAAAGAACGGCGACAGAGTAGCCCTGCTGCTTCCCAACACCCCCCAGTTCATATTAGCGTACAACGCTGTGCTGTTATGTGGAGCCACAGTCGTAGCCCTGAACCCCCTCCAATCAGTTGAAGAAATAGAGCGACAAACAACAGTCACAGACTCAAAACTATTGATCATACTGGACAGGCTCCTAGAGAAACTCCCCGATAAACACCCAGAACTCATCATAGCCGAGGCAGCCTACTATGTACCAAGCCACCTAAGAGCACTCAGCCGAGTAAAATACAGGATCAAACGACCAACAGGCTCCCACCGTTTCGAGGGTCTGATAACTGGGACTAAGCTAACAGGTTACCCTGAGATTAATCCAACAGAAGATGTGGCGGTGATTCTTTTCACAAGCGGAACCACTGGGCAGCCAAAAGGTGTCATGCTAACCCATTACAGTCAAGTCGCGAACGCCCTCCAGTCATATCACTGGCTTAGAGGCTGGGGATACAGTTCTAAGCCGCAGCCGGCTGGCTATCCTGTGATTCTCTGTGCCATGCCTTTCTTCCACAGCTATGGGTTGGTGGTGATGAATGAGGCTGTTAGCTTCGGGTGTACCATGGCGTTGATCCCGAATCCTACTGCTGAAGATATCATTAAGGTGACTGAGAAGCATCAGGTAACCCATTTTCCCCTTATTCCAAGACTCATCAGAGAGGTAGTTGAACATCCACAGGTTGAGAAACATGATCTCACAAGTCTCACCACCTGTAGCTCAGGGGGAGCACACATCCCAGTACCGCTCATGAAACAGTTTGAGAAACTCTGCGGAGCACGGATGTACCAAGGATATGGGCTAACAGAGTCAGGGCCAACCGTTGCAGCCACACCAGTCGAAGGTGATCCAGTCTATGAAAGCACAGGACTACCCTACCCAGACACCGAGGTCAAGATAATGGACCTGCAGCTGGGTGAGATAGAGATGAAGGCTGGTGAGAAAGGCGAGATAATAGTACGGGGGCCACAACTGATGAAAGGCTACCTAGACGACCCAGAGACCACATTAAAGGTAATGAAGGAAGGGTGGCTCTACACAGGAGACATCGGTTACCGTGACCCAAGAGGCTACCTATACATCATTGGACGGAAAAATGAGCGAATAGTAGCTGCTGGTCACACTGTCTGGCCTACTCTTGTTGAGGAAGTGTTAGCTGGGCACTCTGATGTAGTTCATGCTGTGGCTTTCGGTGTGCCTGATCCTCTCCGATGTAACACCGACATAAGAGCTATCGTGGTGCCAAGAGAAGGCGTTGATCGGGCTAGTCTTGAGAAGAAGCTTCTAGCGCTCTGTAGAGATCATCTTGAGGAGTATGAGATTCCTACAAAGATCATCTTCCGGAACTCACTGCCTCTTACGTTGCTGGGTAAGGTTGACCGTAAGAAGGTTATAGAAGAGATTGATGCCATGATAGAGCGTTTGATACAGGGTGAGGATATACCCGAAGAATATCGTTAGCTTATTCGGGGTAGCTCCAACGTGAATACGGTTCCCTTTCCCAGAACGCTGTCTACCATTAATGCTCCGCCGTGGCTCTCAATGGTACGTTTACAGTAACTGAGTCCTAGTCCTAGTCCATAGGGTTTGGTGGTGTAGAATTTCCGCTCAAACAGATTAGGTAACACTTCTTCGGGTATGCCTACACCTGTGTCGCTTATCTGAATGATGAATTTCTTGTCGTCTCTTTGTTTTGTGACTGTGATTAAGCCACCGTTGGGCATTGCCTCCACTGCGTTCAGAAGTAGGTTGTCAAAGACTCTTCTTATCTGGGAGCCGTCGATCCACGCCTCTATTGCGTCATCTAGCTCAAGCTGTATTGTGATGTTTGCTGGGTGTGGTAATTCCTCGACGCTTTCCTTGATTATCTTGTTTAGGTCTGTGCGTCTGAGTTTGGGTTCTAGTTGTCGGGTGCTGCTTCGCATGGATTCCAGCATTTCTAGGCTTCTTACCACTGATTTTTCTATGAGTTCCAAGCCTACCTCGAATTTCTCTGGGTCTTTTTTCATCATATAGGTAGCATTTCTGATGGATTGGAGTGGGCTGCGTAGGTCGTGAGCTATCTCGCTTGCTAGGCTGCCTGATGCCGCCATCTTCTCGGCTTCAATTAGTTCTTGTGTTCTGTTGCTTACCATTCGTTGGAGTTGGCTTGTGTAGGATTCCATCTCTTTTTCGCGTCTTGTTTGCTGAGTTATGTCCGCAAAGTACCAGATTCGTCCAAAGTATTTGTCATCTTTTTTGAGGGGGACGGTTCTGCGCTCGATTATTTTGCCGTCTTTGAAGTGGATGATGTCTGTGCTCTCAAAGTCCTTGTTCTTGTAGGCTCTATCTAGGGTTTCTTGGAATGATTCCGGGTTTTTCAGTAGTTCTAGTATCTTATTTACCGCGTTTTTTCGTGGTTTGTTTGCGACGTCTTTTTCTTTGAGGTTCCAGATTTCTAGGAATCGTTTGTTCCAGTATACTATGTTTTCTTTTTCGTCTATTACGGATATACCTGATTTGCTGAGTTCTAGCTCAGACTCTAGTATGAGGTTTCGTAGTGCATCTGTTGTAGTGGCTGGTATATCCATAGCATGTATTGTATTTAGAATATAATAAAAGAATAATGTAATTTTAGTCGGCGAACTGGATGGTTGCCTCCTCTGGCTCGTCTAGCATTAGTCGCAGTATGAATCTTCCGAGGCTCTCTAGCTGGGCTGATCGTTTGTTGCGAATATTACCATAGCTGATGAGGTTTAGTTCTCGGAGTATTCTTGCGTTTAGTTTTAGGGTGGATAGGGGGATTCCGTACTCTGTTGATATCTGCTTTAACAAGCTGGTTAGGCTTTGATCCTTTTCTGATATTGTGTTTAGGACTAGAAGCTGATTATCGTTTAGGGTGCGTAGAATCAGATTGCGGAGATCGTCGACTCCGCCCGTAGATATTGGAGTTGATGCACTTCCTTCACAGCCCATACGTGCACGTTACGTGTTTTTAAGGGCTTTGGGCAGTGGGACCTGTCCTTTTGGTGTCTACTGGTGGGAACTTTGGGAAAAAAAATTTCT
>Ga0190359_1000231_pt1 | contig 37957 bp, 36 predicted proteins | sample 48721823_MG_FD_161269 | JGI IMG/M metagenome (GOLD analysis project Ga0190359, IMG submission 161269) | Hydrothermal vent microbial mat bacterial communities from Southern Trench, Guaymas Basin, Mexico - 4872-18-2-3_MG | ecosystem: Environmental > Aquatic > Marine > Hydrothermal vents >...
AGTTGCTTGGTCTGGTCGTCGGCGAGGAGGAAGCGTTTGTCGTGGCAGCGGATGGTGAGGTGAACGGTGCAATCACCGTCGCCGAGGATGTCTTGTCTTGCAGGTCTGGGCATGTTGAGCAGAAGAGCAAGCAGGAATCGTGCCAGAATGTGAGTTCAATGAAAACAGGCAGTTGGCGAGACGGCCGGTTGCGGAGCCGGTAGAAAGTGTCCGGTTTTCGTACACACCCCTCCCCCGCGGGCCTGTCCCCGGGGGGGGTGAAAAAAAAAGAGCCGGGCGGTGGCCCGGCTCCTTGGGGATTTGAAATGCTGTCGGTCAGACGATCTTGACGTTGCGAGCCTGCAGCCCCTTGGGACCTTCGACTACTTCGAACTCGACCTGCTCGCCTTCCTTCAACGACTTGAAGCCTTCGGCTTCGATGGCCGAGAAATGGACGAACACATCCTCCCCGCCCTCCTGCTCGATGAAGCCGTAACCCTTCTGGTCATTGAACCATTTCACTTTTCCCGTCGGCATGCTGAAACTCCTCTTCATCCGCAACTTCCACTTCCCGGCCCTGCCTGTGCTTGTTTGGGGGACGTTCCGTGGGCGTGCTTCCTGGGTGCCGCGCACCCGCCAGTACCTGTGCGGCCACTATCTCCACCGGGTTCCGGGTGGCCGCCGACCCGCAAACCGGAGGTAGTGTGGTACACTTGGCTACCGCTGTCAACCCTCGTTTTTTCTGTCTTGTTAACTGAGAGATCTCCTGCAGATCGCGCCCAGGCTAGTAACTATCTGGAAACGTTTAGAGAAAACGTTCAGGGAAGGGGAGCATTGATGCTGAAGTACAGACTCCTGGTAAAGGTGTCGTAGGCGTCTAGCATCTCGGGCAGGAACTTCATGGAGACCACGGAAACCGTGCCCAGCAACAATGCCGTGATCAGGGCATAGGCCACCATGGCCTGGCCCCGGCGCTCCCGCCCCAGGCGACCCACCAACCCACCTTTTCTCTTCTTGGCAACAGACATGGCGATTCCTCCCAGTGCCGGGGTTGTCATCTCTTGGCGCACCGTTTCAGGCAGCGTGTACGGTACTGGCCGCATACTTGCTTGCACTTTTGCAGGGCCAGGGTGTTTTTTGAACCTCCCTGTCCCATTACTCCCTGGCGGCACTTCTTGGTGCACATGATCATGTAGTTTTCACAGTTTTCCCGGCAGGACTTCTTGGCACCGGCCCGGCCCGGCCCGGCCGAGAGGGACACGACCAGCAGCGACAGCAGCGCCAATACCGAAACGACGAGTTTACCCTTCATGGTGTTTTCTCCTTGCTCTTTCCCTTGGTTTCGAAAATAACCAGCGATACCCGTATGGGTGAACGCTGGTTTGTATCCATCTTGACAAACTGCACCGTACACACCCGCTGCCCCCGGCTCAGGGTCAGCAGACCTTCGCGGGGAGATATTCCTCGTTGCTCGACCTTCCATCCCAGGCGGGCGGCCTCCTGCAACACCAGCTGGCGGGCCCGGGTTGGGGTCACGTCCTCGAGCAGGTAGCTGACTGTCAGGTAGCTGCCGGTCCCATCATTACCACCGGTAGTGACCGTGTCGCGAGCCGTCGCCGGACGGGGGACGTAGTCGGGAACCGCCGCCTGGACCAGCAGCGGCCGCGGATCCATGGCCGAGAGAATGATCAGGGTGCCGGAGTCGGCCAGCTTCATGACCGTGGCCAGGCGCATCAGGCCGGCTGGCTCGTCGTAGTAGCCAACGTAGGCCAGGCTGGAATTGAGGTGTTTCTCGACCATTTTTTCCTTGAGGTTCTTGACCTGCTTCCGGTAGAAGGTCAGTACCTTTTCCATGTCGTCGGGGGTGGAAAGCACCACCGCGTCCAGCGGTACCTGGTTGGCCTGCAAGGTGCCGGTGAACTGCTGGCTGCTGGCTCCCGGGTAAGGCGGCAGTCTGCTGCCTGACGCCTCGCCGCTGGCGGCCACTGCGGCAGTGGCCAACGATAACGCCAGTGCCGTAGCGCCAAGCCAGGCCGGCAGTAACTTCCCGGTACTGTGAGTTTCACAGGCCATGGTATCAACAGTTCCCGTCGTCCAGTGCTCCCGGGCAACCCAGGTAGGTTTGCTTGCGTGCGTTGTATGTCTGCTCGTACATGTTCTGGTCTCCGTCCTTGTGCGGAGTCAGGTAGAAGCGACTCTGGCCAAAGGCGGTATCGCGATCCTGCAGTGACTTCTGCGGGTGCAATACCGAGATGTCCATGGGCAGCGGCGGGTTTTCCATGAAGGCTCCGAGCGGGCTGAGCAGCTTCTTTTGCGTTGCCTTGGCCAGGAAGGCTACCCAGGCCGCCTGGAAGGCCAAGTAGGTGGCCGCCGAAGTGGTCGCCTTGTACCAGCAGTAGTCCGCCCTCTCTACGAAGGGTTCGTTGCCGTCGCGGTCCTTGATGTCGTCGGGATCGTGGATGGTCCAGGGATCCACCAGCAGGCCGAACCTGATGGGCTCATCGCCATCCTGGTGGACGATGTAGTTGTCCTTGGGAATGAAGTGCTTCTTGTTGTTGCCGGCGGTGAAGTTGTTCATGAAGTCTTCCGGGATGTAGTGGTTGGCCACCTCGATACTGCCCTGGCACTCCACCAGGCCGCCGTTGGTAAACCTATCGTGGAACTCGCCGGGCAGGGTGATGCTGCCGATGCCGCCGCCCATGGGTCGCAGGAAGCTCTTGTCCCGGGAACAGGAGACCGGGTTTGCCGGCCAGCGGAAATCGGCCCAGGGGCCGGCCGGGTCTCCCTTGTCGCGCTTGTTGCCGGAGAGAGCGTTCTTGAAGATCTCCTCGTTGTCCTGCAGGATGGACCCCCGCAGGTTCTCGACGGTCTTTTTCTCGTAGTCACCAAAGGCGAAGTCCCAGGCGGTGCTGAACACCCGTTCCTGGGCATCGAGCTTGTAGATGATGGAATCCTGGAAGTAAAGCGGCAACATCACCAGCGGCACCATGACCATCATCAGCAACGCCAGTTCCACCATGGCGCCGCCTTCACGAGCGGCCAATCGTCGGGACATCCTTGCCTGCTTGCGTTTCATGTTCCTTCCCTCCATCTCCACGCTTCAGGGAAGCGGCGGGGGTAGCAGCAAACCACCCGCCACCATGGCGGCGTACTTGGCCCCATAACCGGCGGCCGCCAGCACCTTCTCGAACTCGATGGTGTCGCGGAAGGGCTGCAGCTTGGCCTTCCAGTAAGGGTTGAAGAAGTTGGGCGCTTCCTTCCAGCCCTTCTGGTTCGAGGTCCATTCCGGGTGGTGGTAGTAGACCATGGCCTTGCTGACGGCCAGGCCCCTGCCGAACTCGTCCGGGTTGTCGGTGAGCTGCATTTCCCGCTGGCCAACGTCCCCGCCCAGGTTCACGGTTATCTTGCCCGAGTCGCTGTCGGTGACCTCCCAGGCCGGCTTGGGGCCCTGACCCTTGGTGCGCCGCAGGTCGGATTCGATGGCGGCGTACACCCGGGGCTGGCCGAAGTCCTCAGTGGCTTCTTTGTTGGAATGGAAAATCATGAAGCAGTTGTGAGTGACCAGGCCCCCGTCTCCCAGGCACTTGAAAGCGTCCTTGTGCTTGCTCTCTTTCTTGCAGCAGTCGAAGGAGATCCAGTCGGCGTGGCACTTGTGTTCGCCGGAGTCCTTGTCGGTGCCCACGCGGGCGTCGTACTCACCACCTCCCACCGCGCAGTAGGCCTGGGTGAGGACGGCGCCCTCGTCGGCCGCGGCCAGGGCGTCGCCGTCGGGGCCGTGGTTGTTCTTGCCGATCTTGCCCCTGACGCCGGTGCCGCCCTTGACGACCCGCGATTCCCCTTCGTGGTAGACGATCATGGAAAAGCCGTTGGTGTAGCGTTGGGGTATCGTGCGCATGAAATCTTTCAGTGTCTGGGGATAGATGTAGAGCAGGATGTTGTTGGTGTCGAGGGCGTAAAGGGTGCGATGGGTGACGAACTCGGTGTAACGGGTGCCGTTGGCGATTTCTGTGCCCAGCCACTTGCGTTTCTTCTTGCCCTTGTCGTCCTGGTTCTCGATGGCCGTTTCGTACTCGTTCAGGTTCAACAATCCCACCCCGGCACCCAGGGCGGAGGCCACCTCGGCGCCAGGGGCATACTTGTCCACGAGCTCTCGTGCGGCCTTGTCGGTGGTCAGCGCGTACTCGGCCGTCCAGGCGCGCATGGCCTGTTGCTGGGCGGCGATGAGCTTGACATGAGCGTCGAGCAACTTGATGGCGGTGATGAAGGTCTCGCTGGTGTCCTTTACCCCGTCCGCCAGTTCGTCTCCCCGGTCCAGGTAGGCGAAAGCGGCGGCGATGTCCCGGCCGGCGTGGATGCAGTGGGTGACGCAGGAACAGTAGGGGCAGGCGCAACACAAGCCGATCTCGATACCGGCCATGATGAAGAAGCCACCGGCGGCCGCCTTAAACATGCCCGGTACGGTGGAGGCCAGGCTCATGAAGCCGTGGGCCGAGACCCCGGCCACCAGGCCGGCGATGTTGGCCCGGTTGGTGTAGGCGTAGAAGTTGAAGGAGCGAGCTTCCAGGGTGGCCGTGGAAAAAGCGGCGGCGTCGGCCAGTTGCTGGATGCGGACCTTTTCATAGACGGCCTTGCCGATGTTCAACGTCAGCAGCATCATCAAGGACACCAGCAATACTCCCAGGGCGCCCAGCACCATCGTCTGGCCCCGCTCTCCGGCCAACCTCTTGCGCATTACCAGGATTCTCATGGTCTCCTCCCGTCACTCGGCTCTCAGATGGCGGCGCCGTCGCAGACGTTGGCATCTTGCGGCAGCCTGTCAATTGGTACGTCCGAGTGCAACTTCATGGAGTAGAAGGATTGGATGGGCACCACGTACACGCCCAGCTGAGCCGCCTGTTCATAGCGGTCGAAGTTCATGCCGGGCATCACGAACTTGCGGGCGTCGAGGCGCAGCTCCTTGGTGATCTTCTTGCCCCGCCACATGCGGTAGATGACCCAGTTGGCGAAGGGGATGAACATGCGGTAGTTCAAGGTGGTACGCACGCGCAGCTTGGTGGTGATGCCCTTGCTGGAGATGTCGACATTGTCGAAGGCCACCACCCGGCCCCCGCCTTCGGCGTTGTAGACACCGGCCTGGACGTCGCCCTGGGTGGGGCCGCAGACGGTCACCTCGACGTACTGGAGCATGGGTGCATCGACCATGCGGTTGCTGGGCATCATGCCGAAGCCGGGATGGGCCCACTTTTTCATCCAGTTGGTGGCGGTGTCGGTGCGACCCAGGGTATCGGCGTTGCCACTGCGGTAGGCCAGCACCGGCAGGGCGGCGGCCACGGCGGCCTTTTCCATGAGATCCAGCTTGACTGCGCGCAGGGCGCCGGTGCGCACGGCCCGGTAGGCCGAGACCTTGGCAAAAACCCGCGCCTGGCTGATCAGGCCCATCTGGATGAGCCCCAGCAGCAGGAACACCACCGCGGGCAGGACTATCGCCGTTTCCGCTTCCACCTGTCCCGATTCGCCATCCAGGCAGGGAATTTCGCTCTTGGCATCGTTGTCTTTCATCGGATTCCTCCCATGCTATCTCCTGGAGACAATTGTGCCTCTTTTGTTCGGCTCTGCCAATCGGTCGCCTGGACGCAGAAAATACCAATTAAACCAGTTGGTTGCCCGCCAGGGGATGGCGCCATCGGTCATCTGGACGGGGGGATCTGCCCCTACCATCGTTGCAGCTTCCAGCCCTGACGGGTACGCACCATGGTCCCCCGGTTTACGGAGCCATCACCGGCACGATAGCTGAAGTTGACCTCCACCAGGGTCACCGGTTCCACCTGCAACAGCTGCATGCCACGGAAGAACCCGCGCGCGGCCGGTTGCAGGTTCTGTTCCAGCCAGGCCCGCAATTCCTCGCGGCCCAGTCCCGACCAGTAGCAGGCCGATACCGCTTGTCGATCACCGGCCAGGCTGGCTCGTACCCAGGTGGTGAACGTCTGCCGCGGGGTTCGAAATCCGGCGGGAAGGTTCCGGTCCATTCTTGGCCCGGCGACGCCGCCCGCGCAACCCGTTCCCAGCAGTGCCAGCAGCAGCGAGGCCGGCAGCAGCAGCTTGATTTTGGCGGGGCAAGGTGTTTTCATTCCCGGAAGATTCTAACTCGTTTGCCCGGTTTGGGCAAAGTGGGTGGTCAACATCTACCGCAAGGAGTCGAGCATGACCTGTGGCCGGGTATTGCAGTTGGCGGCTTTGACGACGATTGCTTCCCTGGTGTCCTGCACCTTCTTCAAGAGCGAACCACCGCCCGAGGAAAAGGCCCACCAGTTGTACCTGCAGGCCCAGCAACTGCTCGAGTCCGGCCAGGCGGCCCGGGCTGCTGCCCTGCTGGGCCGGGCCGCCAAGCTGGCGCCGGGCAACGGCGAGATCCTGCTGGCCCACGGCCGGGCCCTGGTAAGGACCGGTGACAAGGGTGAGGCCATAATGTCGTTAATGAAGGCCTCGGAACTCCTTCCCGATCGCGTCGAACCCGAGACGACCATGGCCGAGCTGTTTGCCCGCAGCAAGAAATATGCCTCCGCCATCGAACACATGGAAAAGGCGCGCCAGCGGGCTCCCGAGGACATGGAAGTACAGAGAAAGCTGGTGGGCCTGTACGTCCAGGCCGGTCGGCTGGAAGACGCGGAGCGCTTGCTGCGCATGCTGCAACGCCTCAACCCCAAGGAAGTGGCCAACATTGTCCTGCATGCCGATATTCTGCTCCGGCAGGGTCGGCAACGCGAGGCCCTGGAGAAGTTGCAGGAAGCCGCTGCCGTGGCTCCCGATAATTTCGAGGTGCACATGTCACTGGGACGGCACCTGGTGGAGAGCGGCCAGTTCGAAGCCGGGGCCAAGGAATTCGAGGTGGCTCTGGGGTTGAAGACGGGTGATACCACGGCACTGCTGGAACTGGGCAACACCCTGCTCAAGTTGGGACGCAGCCAGGAAGCGGCAGAGAAGTTCTCGGCGGTTCTCGGCAAGCAGCCCGGCTCGGTGGCCGCCAAGGTGGGCCTGGCCTACGCCTACCTGGATGAGGATGATACCGAGAAGGCCCTGGCGCAGGTGGACGATGCACTGACCAACGATCCCAAGTCAATCGAGGCACACCTGGCCATGGGGGAGATCATGCTGCGCAAAAAACTGCCCCAGGAGGCCCTGCGTTCTTTCCAGCGGGCAGCCAAGCTCAACCCGGCCGGTACCAGTGCCCACATTCGCCTGGCCAAGCTGTACCGGAAGCTCGGGCGCGTGGCGGATGCCAGTGCGGAGCTGGAACTGGCTCGCATGTATGCACCACAGAGCCTGGCGGTACGGCGTATGCTGGCGGCCATCTACGTGGAGAGCGGTGACAACCTCACCACCGCCGAGAAGTTCATCGACGAGGCGTTGGCCAGTGGTATCGACCTGGAAATGCTCAAGCTCAAGGTACAACTGCTGCGGCAGCGGAAGCAGTATGCCAAGGCCTTGCTGGTGTTGGATGAAGCACTGGCCATCGCCCCCGAGGACAAGCAACTCAAGCTGATGCAGGCCGAGTTGATCGATGCTCAGCGGGCGGCCGGCAGCAAGAAGAAGAAAAAGAGACGCCGGAGAAAACCCCGTGGCCCGGTCATTATCAGGCCCGATTTCTAGGCGACCGACAGTCGCCCACTTCGGCCAGGAACTTCTCTATCGCCAGGTTGGTCAGATCGGGCATTTCGATGGGGCCGGTGTGACTGCATAGCGGCAGGGTCTGCAACCGGGCGTTGGGCATCAGCGATTGCATGCGCCGGGAGATCCAGTGCGGTGTGAAGCGATCTCGTTCACCGGCGATGATCAGTGTCGGCTGCGTGATCTCATGCAGATAGGGTTCGGCGGTGTGGCGAGCCGCTCCCTCCAGGGTGCGCACGAATACCCGGGGATCCATCCTGGCCAGGTGCTCCAGGTAGGGATAGAAATCCTCGCGCTTTATCAACTGGCCGTTGATCTCGAAGGTCTTGGCATATTGCAGGCCCAGCTCACTGTGGATGATCTGCCGCCAGAAGGGAAGCACCAGCGGAGTGAAATCGTTCACCACTCGCCTGGCCAAGGGAAAGATCGTCTTGGCCAGCCCGGAATCGTGCACGTGGTCGATGGCCCGTCCGTAGGAGCCGGTAATGGGCACCAGGGCGCAGACCCGCTCGGGATGGCGATGGGTGAATTCGAGGATGACCTGCACCCCCATGCTGTGGCCCAGCAACACCACCGGCTCCTTCTGGCCGGCATCGTCGAGCACCGCCTCCAGGTCCTGGCAGCATTCCTCGATGCCCAGGTTGTCCAGCTTCTCCGGGGGCGGGGTCTTGCCATGGCCGCGGTAGTTCCAGTGGATGAGCCGGTGCCGGGGGGAGAACTGGGGAATGATGTACTTCCACACGTAGCCGTCGCAACCCACGCCATCACACAGCACCAGGGTGGGGCGTCCGGAGCCGATGAGACGGTACCAGATGGGAGTGTCGTCGAAGGAGGGCACGGTCTTTTCCAGGTAGTTGTCCATTTGTGCTCCCGTCGTTGAACTCGGCGGGGCGCATCCTAGCAGAAAGAAAGGTTCCCTGACAACCTCGCCACCCGCATCATGGGTGGTGCGGGGCCACCCGCGTCATGGGTGGTGCCGGGTAGGAGGCCGCGCCGGGGGCCGGCGGATGCGCCGTTTGACAGCCGCTGCCGGAGCGGCTTACCTTGGACCCATGAGATTATCTGTGCATGGCGGTGTTTCCGGAACAGCGGGGCTGTTTGTCCTGCTGGTGTCGCTGGCCGGCTGTTTCGGCCAGTCGTCCCGGGATGGCGGTGAGACCCCGCAGCAGGCGGCCCGGCGTATCGTGCGCGATGACGGGGGTGCCCTGCTGGGAGTGGAACCGCCGCCCCTGCCGGCGGCTGAAAGCCCGGGAGAGAAGGGACCCTTCGTCGAGCCCCCCCTGCTGGAACGACCGGCACGACTGTACCACGTGGTGGTCGACTGTCGCGCCCGACTCGACGGTGCCGCCGTCCTGCTCGGGAAGCTGGCGGCGCTGCAGTTCATGCCGGTTGGCTATCCCGCCGTTGACCAGGCCGGCCAACCGGACGCCGCTTGTCGCTGGTGGCTGCTGGCCGGCAAGTTCGCCCGCCGGTCTTACGCCGAAGGGCTGGCAAGGGCACTGCGGGCAGCCGGCTTCGCGGCCACGCGGGTCGTCAGCGCCCCCTACCGGCACGATCGTTTCTGCCCCAGCAGCAATCCCCATCCCTCCCTCCCGGCCGTGGGCAGGGTGTTTGCCGGGATGCCGGGGCTGGCCGTGCCCTTGTTGCGGGAGCCGCGCAGCGATGCTCCGGGAACGGGGCAACAGCTGGCGGACGGAACCCTGCTGCTGGTGCACCGGCGAGGTGACGACACCCCGGGGGGCTGGTTGCGGGTGCAGGCCGGGTCGGCGCAGGGATTCTTACCCGCGGGCCGGGTATTGCAGGGACACAACGTCTATCCCGCTCCCGGCGGCAAGTGGGCGGTCATGGGCATTGCGCTGGGATGTGCCGATGCCTGTCGCTGGGACTACTGGCTGGTAGACCGGAAGCTGCAGAAACGCCAGTTGCTGGGTCCGGCGGTGGATCGTCTCCAGCACGCTTTCAGCCCCAACGGTCGCTGGCTGGCCTACTCCACCCCCGGCCGGCCGCTGCGGTTGCTGGAACTGGACCGGGCGGGCTCGGGCCGGCAGCTGGGAGCGGGCGTCAGTCCTTCCTGGAGTCCTGCTGGTGACCGGTTGTACTTCCGGCGTCCGGGCAACAAGAAGTGGCGCGACCAGGTGGTTTTTGCCTCCCCGCCGAGATGGCAGGTGCAAACCCTGTTCGACTTCCGGGGCCGGCCCTTCTATCCCCGCGGGCTGTCAGCCTATCCTCCGGCTGTCGATGTTCTGTCAGGGGGCACGCGCCTGTACACCATGTTTTACCGGCTGGTGAAACGGGACGGGGGACAGGGCGTGAATCGCTGGAAGGTGGTATTGACTCCGGATGGCAAGCTGGTGAGCAAGAAGGCCGAACAACTGACCGAGTAGCACGGCGGCAAGCGGGAGCCGGCAACATGGATGCATCAGCCTGGGGATACATGAGTGGAGCCGAGGCGGTCCTGGAGGGGCTGCAACGAGCTGGATTGCGGCGCCTGTTCGCCGAGCCCACCGCCAGCGGGGAAATCGTCGACGCCGGTCGCCGTTCCCCGGTGGAACTGGTCATGGTCACCCGCAATGGCGCCTCCCTGGTCATGGCCGATGCCCAGGCCCGCCTGACCGGCGAGCCGGCTCCCTGCCTGGTGGGAGCGGAACGGGGCCTGGCCGGGGTGGTTCCCTACCTGGCCACCGCCCGGCTCGACTCGGTTCCCGTGTTGGTGCTGGTGGCGTTGGCACCGGGGCAGGTCGTGGAGCCGGACAACCTGGTTGCTTCCTGCTCGGATGGATTCGGCCGCCAGCGGGCGGCGTGCAAGGGGGTGTTCGCCGTTCAGGAACCGGAAGAGGTGCCGCGCCTGTTGGCCCAGGCCCTGGGACTGTGCCGTTCCGGCGAACCCGGACCGGTGGCGCTGCTGTTGCCGGCCGAAGTGCAGGCCGGCCGGGGATGGATGCGGGGAACCGGTTTCCGGCGCACTCCCCGGCAACTGGACGAGGAAACGCGTGCCGGCTTGCACCGGCTGGCCGAGATCGTGGAAGGACACCAGCAGTTGCTCGTCTACGCCGGCGCCGGTTGCCGGGAAGCGGCCGAGGAACTGGACCTGCTGGCCCGGCAGCTGGAGGCCCCGGTGTTGACCAGCTTGACGGGACTGGGCGTGTTGCCCACCCAGCATCCCTGGCTGCTGGGATTCGGACCTCCCCCGGCCTGCACGCCGTTGGCCGACGATATCGTCGCCGACTGTGACCTGGTGTTGGCGGTGGGAGCCCATGTCTACCCCGGGGTCATGGAGAAGTTCCTGGAGACGGAAAAGGTGGTCCTGGTGGATTCCCAGCCGGTACGACCGCCCGGGTTGCCCGAGCGGCGCTGTTTCACGGTAGCGGCCAAGCAGGCCCTGCGCTTTCTACTGGAAAACACCCGGGCCCGCCAGCACCCGGAGATGGCCCAGCGGGTGCTGGGAGCCAAGCGGGCCTGGAAGAGGTCGTTGAAGGATCGGCCGGAGTGGAGCGAGGCGGTGGACCCGGTAAAAGTATTTCATCACCTGCGCGAGTTGCTGGAGGGCGAGGACATCCTGGTGCTGGATGCCGGGCGCCACGCCGCCTACGCGGTCTCGACCTTTCTGGTCAACCACCCGCACTCGTTCCTCATGCCGGTGGGCACGGCCGCCCTGGGTTACGCCGTCAGCGCCGGTGTGGCCGCCACCCTGACCAGGCCGCACAACCGGGTGGTGGCCTGCTGCGGAGACGGTGGATTGGTGCAATCGGCCTTCGAGTTGCTGACGGCCCGGCGTTGCCAGGTCAACCCGGTCGTGCTGCTGTTTTCCGAGGCACCGTTCTCGGCTTCGCCCGCCGCGGAAGACGGCCGCCTGTTGCAGCGACATGATGCCGCCTGGCTGGCTCCCATCAACGTGGAGAAACTGGCCGGCTCGCTGGACGTGGAGTACGTGCGCATTCACAATGATGGTCAATTGCCAGAAGGCTTGCGGCGGGCTCTCACCCGGGAGGCGCCGGTGCTGGTGGAACTGCGGGTCAGGTATCCGGAGGCCCACCGGACCGATCCCGCCTCGGGAACCATAGCCACGGGCCAGTTGCCACGCCAGCTGGCCCTGCGCATGGCCGCTCGTTCGGTACTGGCGCAGCTACTCGAGGCTGCGGCTCCGAGTGCTCAGTAGCAGGTCTAGTCCACCTTCTCGAGGTGGGGGCGCTGCTCCTCCTCGACCTTTTTCAGCTTGCGCTTCTTGACCTTCTTGAGCCGGGGCGCCGGCTGGTAGGGCTCCACCTTCTTCAGCCGTGGTGCCGGCTGGTAGTGGTGTTTCCTGGCCTTCTTGGGCCGGTAGCGACGCCCCCGATAGACGTGACCGCGGTGCCGGTACCACTTGCGGTAGGCCTGGCGGTGCTGTCGCCAGTACCTCACGTAGTAGGCCCGCTCGGCCGCCGGCAGCCATACCTGCCGGCCGCCCAGCCAATAGTAGGGTATGCCGTCGTCGGTGTAGTAGACGACGTAACCCTGGTACAGCAGCGGCCGGAAGCCATACTCCAGCGGCGGTCCGTACACCACCACTCCGGGGGTTGGGGGGCGGGGAGCCGGCCGGGCCACCACCACGCAGCCGGCGGCGAACAGAACCAGCCCCAATGTCACGACGACGTTCCTGAACATGACTTTCTCCGTTCGGTTGCTGAGTTGCGAACGATGCTATCACTGCTGGTGACGTGACGTGAAGGGTTTTTATTGTAGCAGCTGCTCTGGTTGTGCTCTTGCCGGGGTGATTCGGCAACGGCAGTCGCCCGGCCCCTTTCCCGGCAAGGCCAACTGGCCGCCTCGGGCCCGAAAAAATGTACGTTGCCGTCGTTGCCCGGGCGGGCTACACTGCCAAGCCATGGTGCTCAGCTGCCAGGCGCTCGATTACTACTACGGCTCCCGGCCGGCCCTGGCCGGGGTGGAATTTTCCATCGAGCCGGGCTGCGCCGGTTTGCTGGGGCCCAACGGGGCCGGCAAGAGCACCCTGATGAACTGCCTGCTGGGACGGCGTCGCATTCCCCCCGGCCGGGTGCAGGTGCTGGGACACGACCCGGCCCGGGAGCCGCTCGAGGTACGCCGCCAGGTGGGGGTGATGCCCGAGGCCGATGTCTATCTGCCTGGAGTCAACGGCCTGGAGATGACCGTGTTCTGCGCCCGTCTCTGTGGCTTGCCGCGGAGCCAGGCCATGAGCCGGGCCCACGAGGTTCTGGGATACGTGGGACTGGGCGAGGAACGCTACCGCCCGGTGGAACAGTATTCCACCGGCATGCGCCAGCGCCTCAAGCTGGCCTGCGCCCTGGTGCACGGGCCGCGACTATTGCTGCTCGACGAGCCCACCTCGGGCCTCGATCCCACCGGCCGCGAGCAGATGCTGGAACTCATCGAGGAGGTCACCCGCCAGGCGGGGCTGAGCGTGCTGCTGTCGTCGCACATCCTGGGCGACATCGAGCGGGTTTGCGACCAGGTGGTGATGCTGGCCGAGGGCCGGGTGGTGTTCAGCGGCAACCGCCAGGAGTTCATCACCCGGGGCAGCGGGCGGCTGCAGGTCAAGGTCAAGTCACAGCCGGAGCGCCTGGCCCAGGCCCTGCAGCAGCGGGGCTGCCAGGTGCAACAGCCACCCGGACGCGGCTACCTGGAGGTGGAGTTGCCCGCCGGCCAGTCGGTGGATCTGGTGTGGCGCCAGGCCAGCCGGCTGGGCCTGCAGATCCGGCACCTGTCGCCCCTGGCCGCGGGGCTCGACGAGGCCTTCCGCCAGGCCATGAACGGCGCCGTGCCGGCAGGCGGCAGGGAGCAGGCATGAACGACGGCGAGCAAACGGCCCGGGTGCAGCAACTGGTCTACCGCCCCTACCAGGGGCCGCTGGAGAGCCTGGGGGGGCGTTTCCGCGTGGTGGCTGCCCACCAGCTACGCTTGAGTCTCAAGGATCGCTGGTTCCGGCGCCTGCTCCTGGGCTCGTTCTTTCCCCTGGGCGTGTTTGCCGTTATCGTGGTGGTGCAGTCGCGCATCTCCCAGGCACTGGGCCGGGTACTCGATCTGTGGCAACCCTTTTGGGGTATCCAGCTCTTTTTCGCCCTGGCCCTGACCTACCTGTGCGGCCGGGCCAGCATCGGCGAAGACTTGCGCACCGGTGCCGCCACCGTCTACTTCACACGGCCGCTGACCCGGGCCGGGTACCTGTGGGGCAAGTGGCTGGGAGTGGCCCTGCCGGTGATGGTGGTCACCCTGGGACCGGCATTGCTGCTGGCCACTTTCCGGCTGCTGGTGGAGCCGGCGGCGACAGCCGCGCTGTTCCTGCGCTGGTTGGCCGCGGCGGCACTGGCCAGCCTGCTGGTGGCCGCCACCATGGGCTGGGTGATGCTGGGGCTGAGCGCGCTCACGCGCCGGGCCCGGGCTGCCGGTTTCCTGTGGATTGGCGTAGTGGTGGGTGGCTCGGCCCTGGCGGGAGGGCTGGCCGAAACGCTGGACGATTCCCTGTGGCGGGCCCTGTCCTTCACCGAGGGTTCGGCACACCTGTTTTCCTTCCTGGCAGAGGGACGGGTCGGCTGGGCCGAGGGGGCCATGGGCGCCGTGGGAATGGTGGCCTGGGCCCTGCTGGGTTGGATGGTATTGCGCCTGCGCCTGGCCGCGGCCCGGGACTGGGAGTAGACGGGTGACGGCGTTTCTACAACTGGAGTCGGTGAGCAAGTGGTACGGGCAGGTCATTGCCCTCAACGGCATCGACTGCCGCTCCGATGTTACCATCCTGGGACTGCTGGGGCCCAACGGCGCCGGCAAGTCGAGCCTGCTGAAGTTGCTGGTGGGGTTGGCCCGTCCCTCGCGTGGACGGGTACGGGTGTTCGGGCAGGAGCCCTGGCGCAACCGCCGGCTACTGGCCGACCTGGGATACTGCCCGGAACACCACCGTCTCTACGAGGGCCTGACGGCCCTGCAGTTCGTCACCCTACTGCTGCAGCTCAACGGCTACCGAGCCACGCAGGCCCGGCAGCTGGCCGAGGCGGCCTTGGAGCGGGTGGAGCTTGTCGGCAAGCGCCAGGCGCCTCTGGCCACGCTGTCGCACGGCATGCGCCAGCGGGTGAAGCTGGCACAGGCCGTCGCCCACCAACCCCGCTGGCTGGTGCTCGACGAGCCGCTCACCGGCATGGATCCGCTGGGCCGGTCGCTGACCATCGAGCTGGTGCGCCAACTGGCCGACCAGGGGGTGCGGGTAATCGTCTCCTCGCACGTGTTGCACGAGCTGGAGGCGCTCACCAGTGATATCCTGCTGTTGCACCGGGGCCAACTACTGGCCCAGGGGCCGGTGGCGCAAATCCGCGAACTCATCGACGAGCATCCTCATCGCATTCTTCTCAAGTGCCGGCAGACCCGCCGGCTGGGACAGCGACTGGCCGGCTACCAGTACGTGCGCCGGCTGGAGTTCGACAGCGGCAGCCTGGTGGTGGAGACGGATCGTCCGGACGAGTTCTATACCCTCATCGGCGAATTGGCCGCCGGTGACGACTTCGTCATCGAGGCCATGATGTCGCTGGATGACAACCTGGAGGCGGTATTTCGTTACCTGGTGAAATGAAGCAATCTGCACCCAACGCTGCCGCGGCGCCAACCACCCGGGCCTCGCCTCCCTGGTACGGGGTGTTGTGGCTGGTGGCCCGCCTGTTTTTCCGGCTCAACCTGGGATCCCGGAAGATCCTCTGGCTGGCGGCGCTGTTGCTGGTACCCCTGGGCCTGTGTACCTGGTGGCGCTTTGCCGAGCAGGGCCAGGCTGAACCCTTCTTCGTGGAGATCTCGGTCAACCTGTTGCTGCAACTGTTTTGCCTGGGCCTGCCGCTGTACCTGGGAGTGTCGGCGGTGCGGGACGAGATCGAGGACCGTACCATCACATACTTGCTGGTGCGCCCGGCAGGCCGGGAGGCGGTACTGGGCGGCAAGGTGGTATCGGTGGTGCTGGTAGTGAGTACCTGGTTGCTGGTGGGGGAGGCAGCCAGCTTCCTGCTGGTAGTGAGTGCCGGCGGGGGCGCGGCCCTGGCCCGGAGCCTGCCGCTGTTGCTACGCCACGCGCTGGTGCTGGTTGCCGGGGCGGTGGTCTATACCGGGCTGTTTTCCCTGTTCGGCCTGCTGCTCAGGCGGCCTCTGTTGCTGGCCATCGTTTACGCCCTGGGCTGGGAGGCCACGGTGAGCAACCTGCCGGGGGGATTGCCGCGGTTGACCATCATGTACTACCTCAAGTCACTGTTGGGGCTGGGGCCCCAGGCGGAGGGAGTGATGTCGTTGCTGCTGCCGCCACTGGCAGCGGCGGGACCGGCAACGGCCCTGGCGGTATTGCTGGCAGTGATGGCGGTCGTTTACTCCGCGGTTTTCCTGGTAGCGGGCCGCAAGGAATACCGGTTGTGAATTTTACTGCCGGGGGCGTCCAGGTCGTGGATAACGGCCCCGGGGAACAGTTTTTCGACCTGCCGGCGCAGCCGTGCTTCCTTGGTGAAGAAGATCAGTTGAAAGTCGTTGTCCTGCTGGAACTGGCGTATCATGCGTAGCGCACCTTGCTCGCGCTGCGGATCCAGGGCCAGGAATGGTTCGTCGAGCACCAGCAGCCGAGCCAGGCCCTGCACCTGCCGGGCCAGGGCCAGGCGGGCGGCCAGGACGATGGCGTCGCGGGTGCCGCCGGACAGCAAGTGGGCCGGCCGCTCCCGGCCGCCGGCATCCACCGCATGCAGTTGCTCCTCGGTAATGTCTGTCATACCGGCCGGCCTCTCCCGACCCAGCATGATGGCCAGATACCGGCAGAGACCATCACTGATCTCGGCCAGGCGACGATCACTGTCGCGGGCCAGCTCGGAAAACAGTCCGGCGGCAATGGCCCAGGCCCGCTTGTTCTTCTCCAGCTCGGCGATTTGTTCCTGCAACCGTCGTTGCTGGCCGGCCAGGGTACGGATCTGCTCGGGCAGATCGCTGAGCCGGCCCTTGAGCAGGCCGCGTTGCTCGGACAGGGACTGCTGGCGGGAGGCTTGCTGCCGTTGCAGTTGCTCGATACGTTCTTGCAGTTGCTCGAGCTGGTGGGCGAGTTTCTTGATGGTACCGGCGCTGGTCTCGTCGGCGGTGACGCCCTGCTTATCCAGCGACGCCAGGCGCCGATCGATGTCATCGATTATTTCCACCAACGTGGCCTTACCGGCGGCGACGGACACCGGGTTGGGGAACTGCTCCAGCATTTCCTCCAGCCGCCGGCGTTGCTGCCGCCGGGCCAGGTATTCGTCCGGTTTTTCCAGGCCCAGCTCCTGCAACCAGCTATGCAGCTGCAGTCGGGCCGCCTGTTGCTGCTCCCCGGCGGCTCGCCGGGAAGCAGCCAGCTCCTGCAGCCGGGCCTCGAGGTCAAGCACCCGCTCCCGGCTCTCGGCCAGCAGCCGTTGCCGGCTGTCGCTGTCGGCCAAGATTTCTTCGAAGAATGTCCGCATCCCAACGGTGGTATCGGCCGCTATGCGCAGCTGATCGCCGTGGCGCTGGTTCCACTCCTCGCGCAGCTCGTTGATGAAGCGCGCTTCGGCCTGGCGATCATCGACCAGTTCACTGCGCCGGGCCGTGACCAGCAAGATTATCCCCGGCAGTATGGATGCCACCGCCAGCACCCAGCCCAGTGGTGGGGCCGCCAGGAGGATGGCGGCCAAAGCCGCGAGCAGGAACAGCGAGCCCGCCGCCAGGCGCCCCGGCAACCAGTGTGTCACCCGTCGCCGGGGCCGGTTGTCGCAGAAGCGTGTCAGCCGTTCCTGCAGGCGACGAGCCGTCTGGACCTGCGCTTGCTGCTGGTTTTCCTGACGGGCCAGCTCCCGCTCGGCCCGGCGGGCCTCGTCGAGTTGCCTGTCGAGCTCGGAGCTCTGGCCTTGCAGCCCGGCCGCCAGCTTGTTGGCGGCGTCCAGAGCCTGTTGCCGTTGCTCAAGTTCGGGCCGGCGATCCGCGGCAAAGGGTTCCATCTCTGCCAGTTCCCGGTGCAGCCGTTGCCGCTCCAGTAGCTGTCGTCGTTGCTGTTCGAGTTGTTGACGCTCCTGACTCAGGCGTTGCTCGTCGAGTCGTGCCTGTATCCCGGCGCGTTGCTCCTGCAAGGCGGCGATCTCCTTGCCCAGCGAAGTGATGTCGCCCTCCAGTTTCTTCACCTGCTGCTGCTGCCGGAGGATATCCTGGCGCTGGCTTTGCAACTGCGACAGTCGGCTGGCGGTTGCTGCGAGTTCCTGGCGCAACCGGGCCAGTTTCTTGTTATGCGCGGCCCGACGGTCGTCTCCGGCAAGCCGCTCCAGTTCCTCGCCCACGGCCTGCAGATCCACCCCGGCGCTGAACAACCTGCCCTTGAGGCTGCTCACCCAGTTGCGATCCTCGACGAGCTTCACCTCGCCGCCACGCACGGCGTGGATACCCAGGAAATCCTGTACCGCTATCCGTGGCACCTCGTCGCCGCCCAGCTCGACCTGGAGTTCCTCTCCGTAGCGCTCGCGCAACAGCTTGCCGGCGCGCTGGTTGCCGGGCGGATCGCACAGTGCCTGCAGCAGGGCATCGAACAGGGTGGTCTTGCCGCTCTCGTTGCTTCCCAGGAACACGGTGGTAGGTCCCAGAGGGAAGTCGGCTCCGCGGAACTTGCCGAAGTCGCCCAGGCGCAGCAGGCGGATCATCGTGCCTTCTCCAGGTGCCTTTTCAACTGCTCCAGGCCCAGCAGCCGTGCCCGCAGCCACATCTGGTGATCTTCGTGGTCCCTGGGCGGCTTGTTGTTTTCCCACAGCTCCAGAAACTGCCGCACCGCGGGCTCGGAGGCCGCCCCGGCCAGGACGGTTATCCCGGAGGTGTCGATCTCCAGGCGGCGGACCCGGCCGGCAAGCTCTCCCTGCAGCCGCTCGCCGAGCCGGGCTACCTCGTTTTCATCCTCTACCAGCCCCTGCAGGTGCACCTCCAGGTAGTCGTTATCGTGCAACTCGCCGGGAAGTTCCAACCCCGGCAGGGTGCCGTCGGGTAGCAGCGGCAAGGCCAGGGAACGAAAACAACCGGCGCTGGGGAAATCTACGAAGCGGGTGGAGATTTCCTCGGCCAGTGTCACCAGCCTCCCCCCGCGGGGGCCGAACTCTCCCCGCCGCCACACCCGGGCCGAGCCGGAATAGGCCAGCAGGCAGCCGTCGTCCCGGAAATCGGGAGGGCGGCTGTGGATGTGTCCCAGGGCGGCGTAATCGACCTGGTAGCGACTGAACAGGTCGCTGTCCAGGGTGGAACCACCCTGCTCGTCGTCCGCCGGCCCGCAGTAGCTCATGCCGGCGACCACCCCGTGGGCCAGGGCCACTCGCCAGCGGGCCTGCTTGGCGGGCACCGGCCAATCGGGGTAGTCCGAGTAGTCGTCCTGGTGGGGAATGGCCAGGAACTCGACCGGCTCGTCGCCGCTGCCCAGGGTCACCAGCTCGCAGGGCCTGGCGGCCAGCAGGCGGGCCTTGCCGAAATCGAAGGCCGACAACTGCTGGCGACCGGCTCCCAGTTGCTCGTGGTTGCCGGGCAGGAACAGGACCTGGGCGGCAACCTGCTCGAGGGCCTCGCGGAAGGGCCGGCGCAGTGCTTCCATGTCGGCCAGGCTGTCGAAGACGTCCCCGCACAGCAGCAAGTAGTCTGCGGGCAACTCGTTGCTCAGGCCGACGATCTCCGCCAGCACCGCCAGGCCGTAGTCACGCTCCGGCCCCTCCCGGACCAGGTGCAGGTCGGCCACGTGCAGTATGGTGACGGACATGGAGATCACCCGCTGGCGGAGCTGCCGCCGGTGGCGCCGCCGGCGGGGGCCGGGGTCAGCAGGCCCTCGGTCCGCAACCACTCGGCCAGGTGGGAGAAGAATTCTCCCCAGTCGGGGGGGCAGGAGTTGTGATCACCGTCCAGCGGCAGGAAGCGCACCCGCCGCCCCGCCCGGGCCAGCTGCTCGGCGTGGCTGAAAGGAATGAGATCGTCCTGGCGGCCGTGAACGATGAGCAGGGGAACGTCCAGGCGTGACACCACCGACAGGTTATCGAAGGGATCGGCCACCAGGAATCCCGGCAGCATGAAGCGCGCGGCCATGGCCCGCAGGCTGGTAAAAGTGGACTGCAGGATCAGTGCCGCCGGCGTGCGCCGCGCCGCCAGCGCGCACACCACCCCTCCGCCGAGGGAGCGGCCGTGGTAGATGAGGCGGCCGGCGTCCACCTCGGGCCGGCGGACCAGCATGGTCACGAACTTCTCGAAATCGTGGACGATGGCTTCTTCCGAGGGCGAACCGGCACTGCGGCCGTAGCCACGGTACTCGGGCAGCAGCAGCGATACTCCCAGGCGGCGATAGGGTTCCAGGGTCTCCGGCCAGTAATCGATGAGCTCGGCATTGCCGTGGGCGAAGACCACCAGCGGCGCCGGTGCCGTGGGCGAGGCGCCGTGCGCCGGCAGGTACCAGGCCTCCACCCGGCCGGCATCGGTGTCCAGCCAGAGCTTCTCCAGGCCGGGGACATCGGCGCCGGCCCGGGGCAGGGGAGTGACCAGGTGGCGGGGAAATACGATTCGCCGCTGCAACAGGGTAAGCCCGAACATGATCAGTACCACCACCACGGCGGCCAGGGCCGCGATTTTTGTAACCCGGTGCACGCCCCGAAGCATATAGCAGCCCACCGACAAGGGGGTCAATACAACGATGACATGTTTCTTCTTCATGGTTGGATAGGCAACAACGGGGCTGTGGGACGGCAGGTCTTGTTGGCAGGTGGATGAGGTGCTAATAATGGGCGAGTGCGATGGCGTACTGGGGAAGGGTCGGAAGGTGAGCGACCCGTGATTGCTTGACGGGAGAGGCAGGATGTCCGACCGAGAAGAGAGCAGGGAAGAGCTGCTGGTCGAGCTGGAGCGCCTGCGGGAGATCGAGCGGCGTTTCCAGCGCATGGGAGAGATGATCTCCGACTATGCCTATTCCTTCGCGATGGAGGAAGATCTCTCCATGCAGGGGGAGTGGTTGTCGGAATCCTTTACCCGGGTGTTCGGCTACACCCTGGATGAGGTCAAGCAACTGGGCGGGTGGCAGGTGCTGATTCATCCTGACGACCGGGAGACGGCGGCAGAACACGTACGCCGGGTGCTGGCCAACAAATCCGATGTTTGCGAGATGCGCATGGTGACCCGGGACGGTGAGCCACGCTGGTTGCGCAGCTACGCCATTCCCATCTTCGACGAATCGCTGGGCCGGGTAGTACGTATCTGGGGAGTTTCCCAGGACATCGACGAAGTAGTGAAGAAGCAGGCGGAGCTGAAACAGAGCCAGAAGTTTCTGGAAAGCGTATTGTCATCCATCCAGGATGGCATCAGCGTTCTCGACAGGAACATGAACATCTTGCATGTCAACGAGGTCATGCGTCGCTGGTACCGTGACACCCTGCCGCTCGAGGGCAAGAAATGCTACCAGGCCTACCACGGCCGCAACCAACCCTGTTCTCCCTGCCCCAGCCGGCGTTGCCTGCAAACCGGTAAGACCGAACGGGACATAGTACCCGGCCTGCCCGGGTCAGAGGCGGAATGGCTCGAGCTGTTCAGTTACCCGCACCGCGACGAGAACGGCCGGATCGACATGGTTGTGGAATTCGTACGTGACATCACCCGCCAGCGTTCCCTGGAGCGGCAACTGGTGGAAGCGCAGAAGATGGAGGCCATCGGTCGCCTGGCCGGGGGGGTGGCCCACGACTTCAACAACCTGCTTAGCGTCATCATCGGCCGTTGTGACATGCTGCTCGACAAGCTGCCCCAGGGTGGCCAGGAGCGGGCCGAGGTAAAGGAGATCCTGGCCGCCGGCCAGCGCGCCGAGACGCTCACCCGCCAACTGCTGGCCTTCAGCCGCCGCCAGGTGCTGGAACCGGCGGTACTCGACATCAACCAGGTGGTGGAAGAATTGCAGAAGCTGCTGCAGAGGCTCATCGGCGAGGATATCGAGCTGACCTTCATTCCCGCTCCCGGACTGGGGCGCACCTACTTGGACCGGGGCCAGTTCGAACAGGTGCTGATGAACCTGGTCGTCAACTCCCGAGACGCCATGCCCCGGGGGGGCAAGCTCACCATCGAAACTGAAAACGTTGAGCTCGACCAGGAGTACGCCGCACGTCACAACGAGGTCGAACCAGGCTCCTACGTGATGTTGTCGGTGAGTGACGACGGCACGGGCATGGACGAAAAGACCAGGGAGCGCATCTTCGAACCCTTCTTCACCACCAAGGAGATGGGCCGGGGCACCGGCCTGGGATTGTCTACCGTCTACGGCATCGTCAAACAGAGCGGCGGCCATATTTGGGTATACTCGGAGCCAGGCCGTGGCACTACCTTCAAGATATACTTCAAGCGCACCGACCGGCCGGTCCCAATTCCTGCGCGTACGGTGCCGCGGGCCAGCCGCGGCTCGGGCCAGGATATCCTGGTGGTGGAGGACAACCGGGCGGTGCGGGAGTTTCTGGAAAAGGCGCTGTCCTCCCTCGGCTACCGGCCCCTGGCGGCGCCCAACGGCGAGCGGGCCCGGGAGTTGGCGGCAGCGCATTCCGGAGATATTGCCTTGTTGATTACCGACGTGGTCTTGACGGGCATGGATGGCCGGCAGCTGGCCGAGAAGCTGCAGGCGGAGCGGCCCGGTCTGAAAGTGTTGTACATCTCCGGCTACACCACCAATGCCATCGTCCAGCACGGCGTGCTCGAAGAGGGGCTCAATTTCCTGGCCAAGCCTTTCACCCTGGATGCCCTGGCCGCCAAGATCGGCCAGATCATGAAGGACTGACGGTCACGCCGGTGGCCCGGGATGTCCAGGAATATCCACCGTGTCCGCGCGGTTTCCCGGTATGAACCCCAAGGAGAGCCACCCATGAACCGTAGAGCCTTTCTGAAGATCCCCTGTGCCGCCGTCGCCGGCACCCTGACCGGGCGCTTGGCCAGACCGGTTACGGCCCGGGCGGTGCAGGCCCATCGGCGCTTCGTACGCCGGGCGCAGTTTTTCAAGAAACTCGATCACCTGCGGGTGGAGTGCCGGTTGTGCCCACGCCACTGCGTGGTGGCCGACCAGGAAACGGGCTGGTGCGGCAACCGTTCCAACGACAAGGGCATCTACTACACCGAGGTCTTCGGCCGGCCGGTAACCGTCCACAACGATCCCATCGAGAAAAAACCACTGTTCCACTTCAAGCCGGCCACTAATGCCCTGAGCCTGTCCACCGCCGGCTGTAACTTCGAGTGCCAGTTCTGCCAGAACTGGGAGATCTCCCAGTTCCGGCCCGAGCAGGTTCCCGCCCGCTACGGCTTCGTCTCCCCCGAGCAACTGGTGGAGGTGGCCCGGCGCCGCGGTTCCGAGTCCATTGCTTTCACCTACGGCGAACCGGTGGTGTTCTACGAGTACATGCTGGCCACGGCCACGGCATCGAAGTCTGCAGGAATACCCGGGGTGATGATCTCCAACGGCTACATCGAGGCAGAACCCATGAAGAAGCTCTGCGCCGTGCTGGGGGCGGTGAAGGTCGACTTCAAGGCCTTCAGTGACGACTTCTACAGGAAGTGGTGCCGGGGTACCCTGAAACCGGTGCTCGAGACCATGAAACTGGTTCACCGGCAGGGAGTATGGTTGGAGATGGTGCACTTGACCATCCCCACCCTGAACGACTCGGCCGAGCAGACGAAGCGCCTCTGCGGCTGGGTGCTCGAGCACCTGGGCCCGGATGTGCCCCTGCACTTTACCCGCTTCCATCCCACCTACAAGCTCAAGAACCTGCCCCCTACTCCTCCCGATACCCTGGAACGGCAGTACCGGATCGCCAGGAAGGCCGGCATCCACTTTCCCTACGTGGGCAACCTGCCCGGCCATCAGGGGGAGAACACCTATTGTCCGAAATGCGGCAAGATCCTCATCAAGCGGGTGGGATTCACGGTGGTGGAAAACCGCCTTTCCGAAGGCAAGTGCCCGGATTGCCGGGAGAAAATCCCGGGGGTGTGGTAATTCTCTCGGGCTTTTTAGGCTGGGCCTGTCCCCACCTGGAAAGCGTGTAAGTGCCTGTAATACAAGGGGTGTCGTCTGGTTTTTTCAGAACAGCGCCCGGACCGAGCTGGCGGCCAGGTCGAGGAATGACGAGGGCAGGATGCCCAGCACCAGCACCGCCAGCAGGCATACCACCGCGGCCACGGCGATGGGAGCGCTGGGGGAGGCCGCTGGAGTGTCCGCTCCCGCCGGTTCCGGCTCCATGTACATGGCTACCATCACCCGCAGGTAGTAGTAGGCCGAGACCATGCTGTTGAGCACGGCGATGATGGTCAGTGCCAGCAGTCCCTGGTCTATGGCCGCCTTGAACAGGTAGAACTTGGCGAAGAACCCGGCCAGGGGCGGGATGCCGGCCAGGGAGAACAGGAACACAGAAAGCATGACCGCCGCCACCGGGTTGCGCCGTCCCGCGCCCCGGTAGTCGTCCAGGCCCGTGCCGGTACCATCGTGCTCCAGGTAGGCCACCAGGGCGAAGGCGCCACCGGTCATGAAGGTGTAGCTGAGCAGGTAGAAGGCCACCGCCGAGGCTCCCTCCTCGAGGCACAGCACTCCCACCAGCAGGTAGCCGGCGTGGGCTATGGAGGAATAGGCCAGCAGGCGCTTGACGTCCCGTTGCACCAGGGCGGTGATGTTGGCCAGGGTCATGGTGGCGATGGCGAATCCCTGCAACAGGGTGAACCAGCCGGCCGACTCCAAGCCCGGAGTGCCCACCCGCAGTTCGGCCAGGGGCATGGTCAGCACGCGCAACAGGGCGGCGAAAGCGGCTGCCTTGACGCCGGTGGCGAAGAAGGTGGTGGACGCGGTGGGGGCGCCCTGGTAGACATCCGGGGCCCACATGTGCAGGGGCACCACCGAGATCTTGAAGATCAGGCCGGCCAGCACCAGCAGGCCGCCCGCCACCAGCAGGAAATTGCCGGTCCAGGGCCCGGCCATGGCCGCCTTGGCCACGGCGGCCATTTCCGTCGAGCCGGCGGCCCCGTAGAGCAGGGCAATGCCGTAGATCAGCAGGCCGGTGGCGAAGGCGCCCAGGATGAAGTACTTCAGGCCGGCCTCGGCGCTGCGCTCGTCCCGGCGCAGCACCGCCGCCAGGATGTAGGCGGGGATGGACAACGTCTCCAGGGCGATGAACAGGGTTACCAGGTCGGTGGCCTGGCTGAGCAGGCTGGCCCCGGCAGTGGCGAACAACAGCAGACCGTAGAACTCTCCCCGGGCCGCCCGCCCGTCGGCCTGGTCGGGAAGGCGTCCCATGGCCACCAGCACGGCCAGGGCCGCGGCCACCACGAATAGCAGGGTGAAGAAGCGGCCGAAGTCGTCGGCCATCACCATGCGTCCGAAGGCCGGGAAGGGGGCGCGGCCCAGACCCACCAGGGCGGCGGCGGCCATGCCGGCCAGGAACACCAGGGCGAACGAACCCAGGAAGCGGCGCGACACCTGCGGTGGACTCAGGGCATCCAGCAGTACCAGCAGCAGTCCACCGCCGGCGGCCACCAGGAAGGGAAGTACGGCCAGCAGGTCGTTACCGGTCACCATGGCGAACCTCCAGGTTGCGGGCCAGCACCGGTTGCCGGGGAGCGGGCGTGGCAATGCGGGACCGCCGCTGCACGTCGTCGACGAAGTGGCGTATGGATGTCTCCACCCGGCTCAGGAAGATGTTGGGCAGCAGGCCGATGAGAAACACCATGAGGATCATGGGCACCAGCACGAAGGCCTCGCGCAGGCTCAAATCCCGCAGCTTCTGGTTGGCGGGATTGCTGAGCGGGCCGAAAAACACCCGCTGCACCAGCCACAGCATGTATACCGCTCCCATGATGATGCCCAACCCGGCCAGCCCGGCCAGCACCTTGCCCGCCCAGGGCGAGCCGAAGATGATCGGCAGGGCCGAGGAGTTGAAGGTGCCCAGGAGCACCAGGAACTCGCCCACGAACCCGTTGGTGCCGGGCAGCCCCACCGAGGCCAGGGTGGCCACCAGGAAGCACAGGGCGAACCAGGGCATCTGCCTGGCCAGGCCGCCGAACTCGGCGATGGCCCGGGTGTGGCGCCGCTCGTAGATCACTCCCACCAGCAGAAACAACAGGCCGGTGGAGATGCCGTGGTTGACCATCTGCAGCAGGCCGCCGCTCACCGCTTCCGGCTGCAGGGCGGCGATGCCCAGCATCACGAAGCCCAGGTGAGAGACCGAGGAATAGGCGATGAGCTTCTTCATGTCCGGTTGCACCATGGCCACCATGGCTCCGTAGAGGATGCCGATGATGGCCAGCACGGCGATCACCGGCACGAACTGCACCGCCGCCCGGGGAAACAGCGGGAAGGCGAAGCGCATGAAGCCGTAGGTGCCCATTTTCAGCAACACCGCCGCCAGGATGACGCTGCCGGCGGTGGGCGCCTCGACGTGGGCGTCCGGCAACCAGGTGTGGAAGGGGAACATGGGCACCTTGATGGCGAAGGCCAGGGCAAAGGCGGCGAACATCCACAGCTGGGCCGCGGCCGAGAAGCCGGTGCCGTAGAGCTGGTAGATGTCGGCGGTATAGACGCCGGTCTGGGCGTGGTGGGTGAAGAACACCACCAGGATGGCCACCAGCATGAGCACCGAACCGAACAGGGTGTAGAGGAAGAACTTCACCGCCGCGTAGATGCGCCGCTGCCCGCCCCAGATGCCGATGATGAAGTACATGGGAATGAGCATCAGTTCCCAGAAGACGTAGAACAGGAACACGTCCAGGGCCAAGAAGGCGCCCAGCATGCCCACCTGCAGCAGCTGCAGGGAGAACATGAAGCCCTTGACCCGTCGTTCCACCGCCCGGTAGGTGGAGAGGATGGTCACCGGTGCCAGGAAGGTGGTGAGCAATACCAGCAGCAGGCTGATACCGTCTACTCCCAGGCTGTAGGATACGCCCAGGCGCGGTATCCAGGATACCCGCTCCACCAGTTGCGGGCCGGTGGCCTGGGGGTCGAAGGAGAAGAAGGCCACCAGGCCCAGGGCCAGGTCGAGCAGGGAGACCACCAGGGTGAGGTTACGGGCGATACGCGGGTTGTCGCGCGGCACCAGCAGCACCAGTCCCGCTCCCAGCAGCGGCAGCCAGAGCAGCAGAGACAGGATTCCGATTCCTTGTGTCATGGCAACTCCCCGGGCCTCTCAGAAAAGTCCCACCACCACGATCAGGTAGGCAAAAGCCGCCACCAGACCGAAGGCCAGCCAGAAGGCGTATACCTGCAGGTCGCCGCACTGCAGGCGCCGGCCGGCGTATCCCAGCCGGCGCAGCAGGCGGGCCGGCCCGTTCACACCCAGCCCGTCGATCACCACCACGTCGATGAACTTCCACAGGAACAGGGAAAGGTAGTAGATGGGCTTGATGACCAGGGTCTCGTAGATCTCGTCGACCCAGTACTTGTTGAGCAGCAGCCGGTACAGGGCGCGGAAGCTGGCGCCCAGCTTTTCCGGCAGCTGCGGCCGGCGCAGGTAAAGCCACCAGGCCAGCAACAGGCCCAGCAGCCCCACTCCCACGCTGGCCGCGGCCCCGCCCCACTCGACGAGGTGCGAGTGGCGCAGCTCGCTCACCAGCGCCGCCTGCTCGCTGGCCCGGCCCAGCACCGGATCGAGGAAGTGCTCGAAGGAGTGGATGCCGAAGAGGCTGGCTCCCACCCAGCCACCCACCACCGCCAGGGCGGCCAGGATGGCCAGCGGCCAGCTCATCACCGCCTGCTCGTGATGCACGTGCACCTCGGGCGGCAGCCGCGAATCGCCGTGGAAGGTAAGGAACACCAGCCGGAACATGTAGAACGAGGTCAACAGGGCCCCGGCCAGCCCCAGGCCGTAGGCGGCCAGGTGTACCCAGCCGGCCCAGCCGGCCCGGGAGGTGCTGGTGAGCGCCTGGAAGAGGATCTCGTCCTTGGAGAAGAAGCCGGCGAAGGGGGGAAAGCCGGCGATGGCCAGGGTGGAGATGAGAAAGGTCCAGTAGGTCCAGGGCAGCCGGCGGCGCAGCCCGCCCATCTTGCGGATGTCCTGCTCTCCGCTCAGGGCGTGGATGACCGCGCCGGAACCGAGAAACAGGCAGGCCTTGAAGAAGGCGTGGGTCATCAGGTGGAAGATGCCGGCGAAGTAGGCACCCACCCCCACCCCCACGAACATGTATCCGAGCTGGCTCACCGTGGAATAGGCCAGCACCTTCTTGATGTCGTTCTGGGTGGTGCCGATGGTGGCGGCGAACAGGGCCGTCAATCCACCCACCAGGGCCACCACCGCCGAGGCCGAGGGGGCCAGGGCGTAGAGGAACCCCAGGCGGGCCACCATGTAGACCCCGGCGGTGACCATGGTGGCGGCGTGGATGAGCGCGCTCACCGGGGTGGGGCCGGCCATGGCGTCGGGCAGCCAGACGTAGAGAGGAATCTGGGCGCTCTTGCCGGTGGCGCCCACGAACAGGAACAGGCAGGCGGCGGTGGCCACGCCCGCCGAGATCATTCCACCGTCGGCGGCCTGGCGCAGGCCGTCGACGGAAAGCGTGCCGGCCGCTCCGAAAAGGATGAACATGCCCAGCAAAAAGCCCAGGTCGCCGATGCGGTTGACGATGAAGGCCTTCTTGCCGGCCGAGGCCTTCTGGGGATCTTCGAACCAGAAGCCGATGAGCAGGTAGGAGCACAGGCCCACGCCCTCCCAGCCCACGAACAGCACCGGCAGGCTGTTGCCCAGCACCAGGATGAGCATGCTGAAGACGAACAGGTTCAGGTAGGCGAAGTAGCGGGCGTAGCCGGGATCGCCGTGCATGTAACCGATGGAATAGATGTGGATGACGAAGCTCACCCCCGCCACCACCAGCACCATGACCAGCGACAGGGCATCCAGGGTAAAGGCGACGTTCAGCGCCAGGCCGCCGGTGGTGATCCAGCCGTAGACATTCTGCACCAGGCGTTCGCTGCCATGCGAGGCCAGCAACCGGCCCGAGGCGACGAGCCCCAGCAGGAAGGATACCCCCACCGTGCCGCAGCCGATGAAGGACACCAGCCGTGCCGGCCAGCGACGGCCGAACAGGCCGTTGACCAGCGCTCCCAGCAGCGGCAGCAGGGGAATCCACAGCAACAGGGAAGTGTGGTAGTCCATGGTCTCAGCCTCGCAGGGTGCGCATCTCGTCCACCTTGACGGTGCCGCGACGGCGGAAGACGTTGAGTACCAGGGCCAGTCCCACCGCTGCCTCGGCCGCCGCCACCGTCATCACGAACACGGCCAGGCCGTGACCGGTGGCGTCGTTGAACTGGCGGGCGAAGCCCAGCAGGGCCAGGTTGGCGGCGTTGAGCATCAACTCCACCGACATGAGGATGACCAGGGCGTTACGACGCACCACCACTCCCACCGCTCCCAGGGTGAAGAGGATGGCCGAAAGCCCCAGGTAGTGACCAAGGCCGATCATCATCACCTCCTCACCACAGCCGGCGCTTGGCTATGGCCACCGCGCCCAGGACGGCCGCCACCAGCAGCACCGAGGCAACTTCGAAGGGAAGAACCATGGGGCCGAACAGCAGCCCACCCACCTGCTCCAGGGTGCCGTAGCCGGCCGCGGGGGCCGGGAAGGACTCCCCCGGCAAGGTGGCCAGCCGCCAGGCCAGGTGAAAGCCGAACCAGCCCAACAGCAGCGTGCCGGCTATCTTGGCCGCCGTTTGCCGGGGCCGGCCCAGTTCCTGGCGGCTCAGGTTGAGCAGCATGATCACGAACAGAAACAGCACCAGGATGGCCCCGGCATAGAGCAGCACCTGTACCGCGGCCAGGAAGTGGGCCTGCAGCATGGCGAACAGGGCCGCCAGGCAGAAGAGGTTTCCGATCAACGCCACCGCGCAATGTACCGGGTTGGGCAGCACGATGACCAGCAGCGCCAACAGCGCCGCCAGGCCGCCGAAGCTCCAGAACAGCACCGCCTGTGCCATGGTCAGCCCTCTCCTTTCTCGACGTCCAGCAACTGCTCGAGGCCGTAACGGAGTTGCTCCCGCGTGCGTTCGGCCAGCTCGTAGTCCCGGGTCATGTAGATGGCGTCCTTGGGGCAGGCCTCCACGCACATGCCGCAGAAGATGCAGCGCAGCAGGTTGATTTCGAAGGAACGCGGCCGCTTTTCGATGTCGGGATTCTCCGCCTCCTCGGCCACGATGGTGATGGCCCCGGTGGGGCAGGCCGTCTGGCAACAGTAGCAGGCCACGCAGCGGGGAGAACCGTCTGCGCGCCGGCGCAGGCGGTGGCGGCCGCGGAAGCGCTCGGCCACCGGACGCTTCTGTTCCGGGTACTGGTAGGTGGGCATGGTCTCGGGTTTGAACAGCGAGCGCAGGCCGTGACGCATGGTGATACCCAGGCCGCGCACGATCTCGGGCAGGTAGATCTTCTCCCAGAAGCCCAGCTGCGGACGGTAGATCTTCTTGGTTCCCATTACACTATCCCCGCTAGTACCAGGACCGCCGTCAGGCCGATGTTGAACAGTCCCAGCGGCAGCAGCACCTTCCAGCCCAGGCGCATGAGCTGGTCGTAGCGAAAGCGCGGCAGCGTCCAGCGCACCCAGATGAACAACCAGAAGAAGAACAGGAACTTCACCAGCATGATGACCAGCTGGCTGCCCAGGGTGGCCAGGGCGGCCACCCAGGCACTGTCGCTGTTGGCGCCAACGACCACGGCCAGGGCGATCAGGACCAGCGCCGCCAGCAGGCAGATGACGGCCATGATGCCGTTGCCGCGGCTGAAGCGGCGCCGCCGCGGGCGGTTGACGTCCCAGGCCAGCAGCAGTGCCGCCAGCGCCCCGGCACCCAGCAGCCAGGGAAACAGCCGCGAGTAGGCCTGCGGGCCCAGCAGTTGTTCGACCCAAGGCAGGTGCCAGCCGCCGAAGAACAGCAGCGCCATCAGCGCCGCCGAGACGGCCATGTGCACGTACTCGCCCATGTAGAAGAGGCCGAAGCGCAGGGAGGAATACTCGGTGTGGTAACCGGCCACGATCTCGCTTTCGGCCTCGGGCAGATCGAAGGGTACCCGGTTGGCCTCGGCATAGGAGGCCGCCAGGTAGATGATGAAAGCCAGCGGTGCCTGGAAGATGCCCCACTTCCAGATGGGACCGGCCTGGTCGGCCACCATCTGATGGATGCTTACCGAGCCGGTGACCATGATCACCGCCACCAGGGCCAGTCCCATGGCGATCTCGTAGGAAACCATCTGGGCCGCGCCGCGCAGGCCGCCCAGCAGCGAGTACTTGTTGTTGGAAGACCAGCCGGCCAGGACGATGCCGTGGACCGCCAGGGAGGCGATGGCCAGCACGAAGATGATGCCCACGTTGAGATCGGCCACCTGCAGGCGCACGCTCTTGCCCAGCAGCTGAACGTCGCCCGTCCAGGGCACCACCGCGAAGGTGGTCAATGCCACCGTCATGATGATCATCGGCGCCAGGGCATGCAGCAGGCGGTTCGCGCCGGCGGGCACGAAATCCTCCTTCATGGCCAGCTTGACGGCGTCGGCGATGGCCTGGACGATACCGTAGGGGCCGCGCCGGTTGGGCCCCGGGCGCATCTGCAGCATCCCGGCGCCCCGCCGTTCCCACCAGGTGTAGACCGGCAGGCCCATCAGGGTGACAGCGTAGCCCACCACCAGGGCCAGCGCTGCCCAGAACCAGTTGCTAGTGAGCGTCGTCTGTATCCACTCGGGCATGACTGTCTCCCGTCTCCACGGCGGCCTGCTCGCCGGTGGCGCCCAGGAGGACGCCGCCGTCACCCAGGTCGTCGCTGGCGATGCCGGCAAAGGCGTCGACCTTGGTCGCCAGCTCTGCCATTACCTGTGCCGCCGAGGCGAAGTTCCAGCCGGGGGCTCCCAGCCCCACGGCCAGCTGCTGGGCCAGTTGCCAGGCCGGGCGGCGGTCGCCGGCCGCCGGCAGCACCTGCCGCAGTCGTTGCACCCGGCCGGCCTCGTTGGTGTAACTGCCCTCGTTCTCGAAGGGTCCACTGAGAGGCAGCACCAGCCGGGCCATTTCGGTGAAGCCGTTGGCGTGCGTGGCCGCGGCCAGTAGCAGGTCAAGCTTGCCCAGGGCCTCGCCGAGTTCCTCGGCTGCCAGCTCTTCCAGCGGGTTGGCGGCGAACGCCAGCAGGGCCGAGACCTCGCCTGCCTTGATGGCCCGGGCCAGCTCGGCCGCCTCGACGTGTTCGCCGGCGGTGGTGATTTCCCCCGCGCCGCGGCCGTTGGGGGTCTTGTCGGCGCGGATGAACCAGTTGGGCAGGGGTTCGTCCAGGGGGCCGAAGGGGCGCTCGTCGGACTGGACCGGTACCGTTGCCAGCCAGCGCGTGCCCAGCACCTCCCGGGCCAGCTTGGCAACCGCGTACAGGTCTTCGTTGCCCAACCGGCCGGACACCAGCACGGCCACGCGTTCCCCGGGGATGGTGCCCAGCGCCCGCACCGCCTCGCCGACGGCATCGGCGGGGCTTTCCTCCTCCAGGCGCAACTGGTCTTGTTCCCGCTCGATGGTGAGACGCCCGGGATTGCACAGCCACTCCCGGTTGACTTCCTCGTTGACGGCCGGGGTCAGGCGCAGGATGCGCCGGCCGTCATGCCAGGCGATGACGTTGCAGCCGCGACTGCAGCCCGGGCACAGGGTGCGCACCTGCTGGAGCAACCAGGGCCGGCCCCGGAAGCGGAAGTGCTTCGATGTCAGCGCTCCCACCGGGCAGATCTCGACCAGGTTCATCGAGAAGGGGCTGGTCACCGGCTTCTCCAGGTAGGGGCCCACCTCGGCATGGCCGCCGCGTTCCGACAGGCAGAACTCCTCGCTGCCGGCCACGTCGCGCAGGAAGCGAATGCAGCGGGTACAGCGGAGGCAACGGTTCTGGTCGCGGACCAGGTCGGGGCCGATGTCCAGGCGGGCGAAACGCTGCTTGGGGAAATTGTAGCGGCTGCGGGAGGCGCCGTAGCGGAAGCAGTAATCCTGCAGGGTGCACTCGCCGCACTGGTCGCAGATGGGGCAGTCGAGGGGATGCTGCAGCAGCAGAAACTCCAGCACCGCCCGGCGCGCCTTGATTACCCGTTCGCTGCTGGTGCTGACCACCATCCCCTCGCGCACCGGAGTGCCGCAGGCCACCTGCAGCTTGGGCACCTTCTCGATCTCCACCAGGCACATGCGGCAATTGCCGGCTACCTTGAGGCGCGGGTGGTAGCAGAAGTGGGGAATGTCGATGCCGTGCTCGCTGGCCGCCTGCAGCACCGACTGGCCCTCGCGGGCCTCGATCTCCTCGCCGTCGATGACGATCTTGGGCATGACTCTCACCCCGGCTCAAGCGGTTGCGGAACGTTCCGGCCAGGGGCTGGGCACCGGCCCCAGCCGGCAGCGTCCCTGCGTTATGTGCTGCTCGAACTCGTCACGGAATTTCTGGATCATGGCCCGCACCGGCATGGCGCAGGCGTCGCCCAGCGGGCAGACGGTGTTGCCCTGGATGTTGTCACAAATATCCAGCACCAGGTCCAGGTCACCAGGCTTGCCGCGCCCGGCCTCGAGACGTTCGAGCAGGCGGCTGATCCAGGGTACGCCCTGGCGGCAGGGAGTGCACTGGCCGCAGGACTCGTGGGCGTAGAACCTGGCCAGGCGGGCGGCCACCCGGGGAATGCAGGTGGTCTCATCCATGACGATGATGGCACCCGAACCCAGCATGGAGCCGGCCTTGGCCAGGGAATCGAAATCCATGTTGACGTCGATCTCGTCTGGCTTGAGCACCGGGGTGGAGGAGCCCCCGGGAATCACCGCCTTCAGCTCGTGACCCTCGCGAATGCCGCCGCAGTGCTCGAAGATGATTTCGAACAGCGAGGTGCCCATGGGCAGCTCGTACAGGCCCGGGTGCTTGACGTGGCCGGAGACGCCGAACAGCTTGGTGCCGCCGTTTTTCTCGCAGCCCAGGGCGGCGAACCACTCGGCGCCGCGGTTGATGATGTGGGGAACGTTGGCCAGGGTCTCGACGTTGTTGACCACGGTGGGGCCGCCGAACAGTCCCACCTGGGCCGGGAAGGGGGGTTTCAATCTCGGCATGCCCCGGTGGCCCTCGTTGGACTCGATGAGCGCCGTCTCCTCGCCGCAGACGTAGGCACCGGCGCCGGGGTGTACCCACATCTCCAGGTCGAAGCCGGAATCGAGGATGTTGCGCCCCAGGAATCCCTGCTGGCGGGCCTCGGCCAGGGCCTGGTTGAGGCGACGGATGGGCTCGCGGAATTCACCGCGCACGTAGATGAAGGCCAGGTGGGCCCCGATGGCCCGGGCGGCGATGATTCCACCCTCGATGAGTGCGTGGGGGTCGCGCTCCATTATTGCCCGGTCCTTGAACGTGCCCGGCTCACCCTCGTCGGCGTTGATGCACAGGTACACGGGCTTGTCGACATCCTTGGGCACGAACGACCATTTCACCCCGGCGGGGAAGCCGGCGCCGCCCCGGCCGCGCAACCCGGAAGCCTTGACCACTTCGATGATCTCGGCAGGTTCCATGCCCAGCGCCCGGCGCAGTGCCTGGTAGCCGCCGTCGGCCACGTAGGATGACAGCAGGTGGGAATCGGGCTTGTCGAAGCGGGCGGTGATCACTTTTTCAGTCACGACCTTGCTCCTTGTCGGCTGACTCCAGCCGGGCCAGTATCTCGTCGACTTTCTGCGGGGTCAGCTGCTCGTGGTACTCGTCGTCGACCAGCATCACCGGGGCGGTGCCGCAGGAACCCAGGCACTCGACCTCGTTCAGGGTGATGCGGCCGTCGGCGGTGGTCTCTCCGGGGCGGATACCCAGCTTGCGAGACAGGTAATCGCGCAAGTGCTCGGCGCCCAGCAGGCTGCAGGAAACGTTGGTGCAGATTTCCAGGCGGTGCCGGCCGGCCGGCTTGCGGCGGAACATGCTGTAGAAGGAAGTGACCCCGTAGACCCGGGTACGCGGCAGCTGCAGGTAATCGGCCACCCAGTCCAGGGCCGCCACCGGCAGCCAGCCCAGCTGTTCCTGCACCAGGTGCAGGACGGGAATCAGGGCCGCCTCCCGCACCGGGTAACGGGCCACCAGCTGCTCGATCTGGGTGCTGGTTTCCGGGCTGGGGGAAAATGACTCTTTCTCGATGGCATTCACTTGTCGAGTTCTCCCGCGATAATGTTCAGGCTGGCCAGGGTGGCCGACAGGTCCGGCAGTAGCGAGCCGACCACCAGGCGGGGCAGGGCCGAGAAGATGTAGAAGCAGGGTGAGCGCACCGCCACCCGGTAAGGCTTGCCGCTGCCGTCCGAGACCACCATGAAGCCCAGTTCTCCGTTGCCGCCTTCGCTGGCATCGTAGACCATGGCGCCGGCCGGAGCTTGTGGCCCATCGATCACCAGCTTGAAATGGTGGATCAGTCCTTCCATCTGCTCGTAGACCACGGGCTTGGGGGGTAGCACCAGGTGGGGTTCATCGACCAGCACCGGCCCGCCGGGCAGGTTGTCGAGTGCCTGCTCGATGATGCGTACCGACTGGCGACATTCCTCGATACGCACGAAGATGCGGTCATAGGTGTCGCCGTGCTCGCCCACGGGTACGTCGAAATCCAGATCCTTGTAGGCCAGGTAGGGCCGGGCCACGCGCAGGTCGTGGGCCACGCCGCAGGCTCGCAGGCAGGGGCCGGTCCAGCCGTAGGACAAGGCTTCTTCGGCTGTCAGCGCGCCCACGCCGCGGGTACGTTCGCAGAAAATGCGGTTTTTGGCCAGCAGGCCGTCGAGCTCGTTCATCACCCGCAGGACCTCGGGCAGGAAGCGGCTGGTGCGCTCGGCGAACCCCTCGGGAACATCGGCCAGCATGCCTCCCAGGCGGGTGAAGGTGTGCATCATGCGGGCGCCGGTGACGAACTCGAGGATGTCGTAGGCTTGCTCGCGGATGTCCCAGGTGTACCAGAAGGGAGTCAGGGCGCCGATGTCGACGCAGTTGGGACCTATGCAGGTCATGTGATCGGCGATGCGGGAGATCTCGCTGAGGATGGTGCGCAGGTACACCGCCCGCTCGGGAATGGTAATACCGAAAAGCTTCTCGCAGGCCTGGTGCCAGGCGCAGGCGTTGATCATGGTGGAGCAGTAGTTCATGCGCTCGAAGATGTTGACGCACTTGTTGTAGGTCCATTCCTCGGCCAGTTTCTCCTTGCCCCGGTGCAGGTAGCCGATCTCGGTGTCGCACCTGGCGATGGTCTCTCCCTCCAACTCCACGATTATTCGCAGGGTGCCGTGGGTGGCCGGGTGGGAGGGACCCCAGTTGAGCACCATGCGCCCGGAGTGCAGGTCGAGCTCCCCGGCGCGTTCCACGTCTCTGGGATAGCATGCTTGTGTTTTCACGACTGGCTCACTCATTCCTGGGGGTGGTCCTGCGGCTGCCGGCCGTGCCGGGGAAAATCCTTGCGTAGCGGGTGACCGGCAAAGTCATCGGACAGGTAGATGCGCCGCAGATCGGGGTGTCCCGTAAAGCGCAGGCCGAACATATCGAACACCTCCCGCTCCGACCAGTTGGCGGAGGCGTACACCGGGGTGGCGCTGGGGAGCGCCGCGGCCGTCTCGACGAATACCTCGACAAACAGGCGGGCCCGGGCCGAGGTGGAATAAAGGTTGTAGATGACACTGAAGCGCGCCGGCCGGTCTGGTTGTTCGTCTTGCCGGGACCACGCTGACCAGTCGACGGCGGTGATGTTGGCCAGCAGGTCGAAGGGACACTGGCGGTCATCGCGCAGGAAAGCGAGCACTTCGCGAATGGCGGCGGGTTCACAGCGTATCACCAGGCCACGGCCGTCACTGTAGGAGTCCGATATTGCTCCGGGCAGAGCCGATTTGAGCCGGGCGGCGACCTGGGGTGCCAGTTCGTTGCTGTTCATGGCTTCATTCTCCCAGCATTATCCTGGACTTGGGGGTGGGGCCACGGCCGTGCAGTCCCCGTTGCCAGTACTCGCGGTGGCGTTCGTGCGAGGTCATGGGTCCGGTCTCGGCGCTTATCTGCTCCTGCAGCTTGAGGATGGCGTAGACCACCGCCTCGGGCCGGGGTGGGCAGCCGGGCACGTAGAAATCGACGGGAATGAGGCGATCCACGCCCTGTAGCACCGAGTAGGTGTTGAACATGCCTCCCGAACAGGCGCAGGAGCCCATGGAAATAACCCACTTGGGCTCGGTCATCTGTTGGTAGATGGTTTCCAGCACCGGGGCCATCTTGTTGACGACGGTACCGGCCACGATCATGAGATCGCACTGGCGGGGGGTGAAGCGTACGAACTCGGCACCGAAGCGGGAGATATCCACCGAAGAGCCCACCATGCCCATGAACTCGATGGCACAGCAGGCGGTGCCGAAGGGAATGGGCCACAGTGAGTGCTGCCGGGCCCAGTTGACGAATTTCGCCAGTCCTCCGGGCTTGTTGGTACCGCGGGCGAACTCGACGGCTTCTTCCAGAGTGGCTGCCAGCACCCCGGCGCTTCCGTCCAGCGCGTGCCTCAGGGAATCGGTCATTTGTGCGTCCTCACTTTTTCAAAACCCGAGAAAATCACGGTTCTTGTCATCCCGCGCGCCGTCGCCGCACGGCATCATTCCCAGTCGAGTGCGCCCTTGCGCCAGGCATAGACGAGCCCCACCACAAGGATGAGGATGAAGATACCCATCTCCACCAGGCCGAACACTCCCAGCCGGCGCAGCAGCCTGGCCCAGGGGTAGAGGAACACGGCCTCGATGTCGAAGAGGATGAACAGCATGGCCACCAGGTAGAAACGTACCGGGAAACGCTGTCGGGCCGAGCCGGTGGGCTCGACACCGCATTCGTATGTGGTGGTCTTTCGAGGATTGGGATTGCGTGGCCCTAAAAACCTCGACAGCAGCACGAACAGCACCGCCACCGTACCCCCCAAGGCCAGCATGAGCAGAATCGATTCGTATCCAAGCATAGCCACTACCCCTTTTTTCGGGCCCCGGCTTGCATAGAAGAAATGGCGCGGGTTGTCAAGCCATAGAACCACCAGGAACCACCAGGGACGGTCCCGTTGGCCTGGCAACAGCAGGGTTTTTCTGGAGGGGAGGGATGAGTTCAGGAGCCCGGAGGCAAGGCGGAGGGGTTGGAAGGGGTCTGCCGGGAGGGGACGTCGTTACCTGCGGGCAAAATTCTCTCTGCGGCGGTTGAAAGAGGCGTGGTGGTAGCGAATTTTCTGTTTTTCGGGCGCACTGCGGCCCTGGCGAGGCGGGGATTCGCCGGAGCGGGTCGGGCAAGAGGAGGGTTTGGAGGTGCTGCGGGCGCTTATCCCGGGGGCTTCTTTTTCTCGGGCAGCAGGCCGCGCTGCTTGAGCATGAGCAGGAT
>Ga0190359_1000232_pt1 | contig 37888 bp, 35 predicted proteins | sample 48721823_MG_FD_161269 | JGI IMG/M metagenome (GOLD analysis project Ga0190359, IMG submission 161269) | Hydrothermal vent microbial mat bacterial communities from Southern Trench, Guaymas Basin, Mexico - 4872-18-2-3_MG | ecosystem: Environmental > Aquatic > Marine > Hydrothermal vents >...
CAAGGAAGGATATACTCGAGGTTTTCAATCCCGGAGACCATGGTTCAACATTTGGTGGAAATCCACTTGGCAGTGCAGTTGCAATTGAGGCACTCAATGTCCTGATAGATGAAAAACTTCCTGATAGGGCAATAGAGATGGGGAATTACTTCATGGATAAACTCAGGACATTGAAGAATCCCTCAATCAAGGAGGTAAGGGGGAGAGGCCTTTTAATAGGGCTTGAAATGACAGAACCAACAAGGAAGTATGCAGAGGCACTGATGGAGGAGGGGCTTCTCTGTAAGGAGACCCATGAATATGTGCTCCGTTTTGCTCCTCCACTTGTCATAAAAAAGGATGAGATAGACTGGGCATTTGAGAAGATTAAGAAGGTGATTGGCTGAGCCCTCTTTTGATATAGATGTTTTTAAGGGATACTTCTAACAGTGTCCCTGTAGAGAAGGAACTTTTTGTTGTCACATAGCCTTATCCCAATGATGGCAGGGGTGTGTTCAATGATTACACCATGGTTGTCTGTTATTGGGAGCATGAACTCTTCAATCACCCTGAAGACATCCCCCTTTCTTATCACCCCTGCCTCTGTTTTTAGATTGTATATGGATACAACAATATCCTCCCTTTCTTCAATCCCTTCTAATAGTGGCACTTCACCTGCATCAGGAAGGAACCTCTGTTCCAGCATGGAATCCATCCAGTCAAGTTTATCCATTATATCTCTAATCTCCATACTGCCTCCTCAGTGTAAAAACAGTTTCACAAGTTCCATAACACTTCCAGAGATAATACCAACAGTGAAGTTGTCGTCAATACCCATTGGTAACATCTCAACAATGGTTGCTGTTATTGAACCTGCCAGCATTATAAGCCACGGAATATCAAGGTAGGGAATGGAAATAAAACTTACAATAAGTGCACCAGCAAGAAAGGCAGTGCTTCCCTCCACAGATTTATTCTGGAATATCCTGTGTTTACCAAAAGAGAGGCCAAAGATTTTTGAGAAGATGTCACCCGTTATGAGGAAAAGGATAGAAAGGATTGCTATGTCTTTTTTGAATAAAAGGATTATAATGAAGGATGCAATGAGGAATGTTGTCATTGAGGAGAATGTTTTCCCCTCCCTTTCCTTGAACATGAACCTGAGGGCATCCCTTCCCCTTTTTATGAATAACCTTGTCAGGTCAAGGAGAAGGAACACAGCAGTAACCGAACCAATAAGATAGAGGGTTGATACCTTGTCTGTGTTTAAGTAGTAAAATACGAACACAACAGCCGCGGGTCTCAAAATTGTTCTCCACATATGTCTCTTGAATTCCTTATCCCTGATTACAAAGAGTTTTCTGTCAATAGTATTGATTAGATTTATTGAGAATATGTAAGTTATGATGGATATGAGAAAAGGGTTGAGGTAAAACCGAGGGGCATTCCTCACAAGTGAATATGCAAATAGTGGAAGAACAATGATTCCAACAACGGGGCCTTCTCTTGCGGCAGACCATATCAAAAGTACAATCACAAGGAGGAAGAGAATATCAGATAAATATATTGCATGTATGTTGATGTAGAAGTAAAGGTAGTAAAAGAGGATACCAATTGATGTGGCAACACCCTGTCCACCCTTGAATCTCAGATAAAAGGGGAATACATGCCCGAGTATGGTTGAGAAACCAGCAATCTGTATGAATGTAAAGGATGCACCGAGTTTGTAGGCCACCCACATACTGAGAAGTCCTTTGGAGAGGTCTATTATCCCTGTTGGGATGGCAGCATATAAACCAAGGGTAAAAAATGTATTGGCAGTGCCTGCATTCTTCTGCCCGACCTGTCTTATATCAATCCCCTTTAACCTTCCAAAGATATAAGCGGGGAGGAAGGAACCTATGAGATATCCCAGCAGAACACTCAAAATGTTTTTCAGCATGGATTATTATAACATATACTTATAAAAGTTCCATATTAAAAATGGGTGGGATTCAGTCTTCTCTCTTTCCGAACAGAAAGAGGGTGGCTATTCCCCCTGCAATTACAACCACATAGTATGTGACAAATCTCCACAGGATGGTGAAGATTCCTATGATATGTTGCGGAATACCACCCCTGAATAGAAGTAAAAAGCCTCCCTCCATCATCCCCTCTGCCCCTGGTGTTGGGAAGAAGAAACCAGCCATTAAGAGAAAAATCTGTTTCAGGATAACAGAGGCATAGGGAAGATGTTGATTCAGTCCCCTGAGAATCATATATGCAATGGAATGGTCAGGAAGGTACACAAGAGAGGTGAAAAAGATAAGACCAATTATGTGGAGTGGTTTATCAGACCACATTGTTTTGAATGTTTTCACCATACCGTGAATCACCCTTGATACAGGGAGTAATATGTATGTGAGCCTTGTTCTCTTCCCCCGTGGCATGCTTATCCTGAAGAAGAACCTCTTCAGTGCAACTGGTTTTAAAAGAAGTATTATGAGGAATCCAAATATCACTCCGTAGGTTATAACAGCATACCATGAAAGCATTCCAATAGAATAGGGGGTAGATGAGAGGAAATCCTTTATAAATATGAGGCTCAAGAGGAATGCTGAGAGGATATACAGTATTCCCCTCATTAATAGGAGTGTGAGTATTTTATCCCATTCCATTCCCTCTTTTTTCAGTATGTACATCTGCACAGGTGCACCACCAGCCTGGAATGGTGTCACTGCAGAGAGGAATGCACCACAAAATATGAAAAGAACAGAGGAGGAGAACCTTATAAAGTGACCGGAGATTGTTTTTGACAGGAGTTCTATCCTGGTAGCCTCAAGCAGTACATAGGCAAGGAGTAGAATGATTGAGGAAAACAGGTAAATCCATTTTATCTTCTTTAATGCAGAAACGGTCTCCTCTGTAACTGTGAAGACAAGGATTAGTGTTATTGTGATTACAACAAGGATCAAGAATATTCTCAGTCCCTTTGCCGTATTTTTTGTAAGCATAAATATTTAAGCCCCGCACGGAGCGGGGCTTGTTCCGCCTAAAGGAGGTTGAGTATCTTAATGTCTTTTCTGAAACCAGCGCCTTTTATTGACACAAAGTACATTCCTGAAGGCAGGTTGAGTTTTTTCATGTACAGTCCAGTTCCAAGTTTCCCGGTATAAATGACCCTACCAATCTGGTCTCTGACCTGTACATCAAAACCTGTTGCTGTGGAATTGAGCGGTTTTACAATGCCCAGAACATTGTCAATCATAACCATCTCTGTTGTTTCATTTATACCTGTTGTGACCACAAATGAACCCGCATCAGACAGAAGACCCCTGTCATGCCCATCATAGGCATAACCTCTCCAGTAGTAGGTTCCTGGAGGGAGCGGATTATCAACCTGCCAGTATGTTGAATCTGTTCCCTCTGGAACGCTGTCCTTTTGAACCACAATGTTTGTGCAGAGTGAGTCAGAGTAAACAACAAAACCATAGGTGAGGGGGTCATTTTCAGGGTCTGTTGTGTTTGACAGCACAAGAACTGGTCTATTACCTGTGTTTGCACCCCCAACAGGTGATATGGGTGTTGGTTTGTCAGGAGGAAGGTTTGAAGGGATATATCCACTGATGAGAACATCATCAATATACCATCCATCGTATGTTACATATACATCAGTATCCAGCTGGAATCTCACAATGATTGTATCACCTATGTAGGATGAAAGGTCAAAGGTATCACTCGTCCATGTGGTATTGTACCCAGTATAACTCTGGAGAACATCGGATTCTGTTCCATGTTTGATAATCACCCTTCCATAATCCCAATCCTCCTCTATTTCATACTTATGGTAGAATATGAGTTTTGGATTGGAGGCATTTGTCAGGTCAATCCTCACGTTGGTTTCAATACCATAACTTGTATTGTTGTTGTAATCACCACCAGGGCTATCTGTTGCAGAGTTTGTGGGTGAGTGATAACTTGATGTGGTTAAATCCCATGTTCCTTCCCAGACCCACTTCCCTGTTCCAGATTCAAAGTCATCAAAGAATATTGTATCCACAGGAGGATTGCCTATGGCGAAAGAGATTGTATCAATCCCCGAGACATCACCTTCTGTATAGCACTTTGCATAAATAAGCACAATGTGTCCAGCAGGTGCTCCATTCATAACACTTATACTGAAAGAGTCTTCGTGCTGTGTGAAGGGAGCAAGATTGGGGACATTGTGGATAGGTTCTCCAATGGTTATCCATGGGTCATCAGTGGTGAGAACCACCTGTCCTGATGTGAGGGTATCAACAGAACAGATGTTTTCCATAAACAGATTTATTCCCCATTCCTCACCAGGGTCAACATACGGGTCTCCGTCACCACTGATTTCATTCATGGTATTACTGGAAACAGAGAGGAGTGGACCTGCTGACTGTGTGAGGTAGTATAGTATTGGCATTGCCTCATCAAGTTGTGCAGGTATCTGGTCCTCCTGCCAGAAGGCCTCTCCAACCTCAATGACAAAGGCGTACGCCCCTCTATCACCCCAGTACCAGTCAGTGGCAGGTCCATTCACCACGTAGAGGAGTTGCCCGGCAGTTCCATAGGTATAACCATTGGTTCTCCTCATCCTTATTGACATCTGCTCGTAGATTACACTATCATAGCCTGCTGGCCATTCATTCACATAACCCCATGGTACAATAATCAGGTTGCTGTATGAGTGTATGTTCAGGTAGTGGACAAAGTTGTTTGCCACACCAAGGCTTTCAGAGATCTGTGTTTCAGGTTCAGAAGCAGGAGAAGGGCCACGATATGTCTCATCACTTGTATAGGGGCTTGAACCTGAATTATCATAACCCCACATGTATTCATAGTTTCTGTTCAGGTCAACACCATAGGATCCATCCCCATTATCCCTTCTGTTCTTTCTCCACATACCACCACCATTGGGATAGTTTGCCTCATTGTAGAGGTATCCATCAGGATTCAAGACAGGTATGATATATACCTCCCTGTGGTCAAGCAGGTACTTTATCTCAGCATTTGTATTGTAGTGCTCCACCATGTACCTTACAAACTCCACAGTGAGGTTGGCACCAATGGGTTCCCTTGCATGTATCATTGCATCTATTAAAACCTGCTTTTTGGGATAGGTGGAGTTTGTGTTTGTGAGTTTTACACAGGATATGTCGTGATTTTCCCATGATTTTCCAAGGGAGAATGTATCTGTCACCAGGTCAGGATACTGTGTGTGGATGTAATGGAGGATTGAGTCAGCCTCTGCGTAGGAATAGTAATCACCCTGAGAACCCTTTCCCTTCATTCCGGCTGAATAGTATGCCTCCATATCAGGAATAAGGACACGATAACCCACGTTCCACTTCTTCAGTTTGTCCATCTCATACTTATTGAAGATAAATATGTATTCGCCATCCGGAGTCACCTTGAGTAATTCACCCATACGTAGTACATCAGATGAGGGATTTTTAATGGATACAAGGGAATAGTCTGCCAGTAGAATGGCAGGAACCAGTAAAAGGACAAAAAGAATACTCCTCAACGCACACCTCCTGTTTAATGGTTTGGGTATTATAAAAGAAAATTTTGAAAAAGTCAAGAGAAAAAATTTCCTTAATAAATGTAAAAAATTAAAAAATAGACCAAAAAATGCAAAAAAATCTGGAAAACCTGTTTATAAAAATAACCCTTTGACATATAAATATAGAGGTCAGGGGGTCAGGCATTAACAAGTAACATCTTTTTAAGAGATAATTTTTTGATATTTAAATACTTATTTAGAAATTAAAATGTTACCTATTTCTCTACTTTCTCATTCGCTCAACATTGTTCCTTATGGTTTTCCACATACATTCAATCTAATCATTTCAATGTCAGATTGTTATAAGCAAAATAAAAAAACATGCAGGTAAAGAGTTAAATTCTGCTTTTCAGAGTTTGATTTTTTAATTTGCATCAGATTAACCCTGCCTTTTACATAACCAGTTGCAATTTAAAAAGATAGAAGAAAACATCCAGATAGCCAAATGTTACTTGTTAATGACTGACCCCGGTTATTTATGAAGGTGGGAGGGTTGTAGGAGGGGATTCAGTGAGGATAGAGTGGGAGGTAGAGGATAATAATGGGATAAAGGAGATGTGGGTGAAGTGGAAGTGAAGGCGGGTAGCCCTGGGAGGATAACAGGGTTTCCTTCAGGTGTATATTTTGTGCATATAGGAGAAAGGACGTTCAAGGGAGTGATAGTAAAATAGTGTCTTTGCCCTGTTTTTAATTCAAAACAATTTTCAATATATTTTATCACAAAAATTCGTGCCTTAATTAATTTTTAAGGGATGGAGAAGCCTTGACAGAAGGGTTAATTTTAATATTATATTCACACACGGCGGCATCGTCTAGCCAGGTCCAGGATACCTGGTTCTCAGCCAGGAGACCGGGGTTCAAATCCCCGTGCCGCTACCATCCTTGGGGAGTCGTCCAATTGGCAGGACACTGGACTCTGGATCCAGGAATCGGGGTTCGAGTCCCTGCTCCCCAGCCATTTTTATTATGCTACTACCAAGATATGTTTTTCTGACAAAGGGGATTGGTGTGCACAGGGAGAAACTTGCCTCCCTTGAAGCAGCATTGAGGAGTGCAGGTATTGCAGGTTTCAATCTTGTTAAGGTCTCAAGTATATTCCCACCAGGATGCAAATTGATTTCACGGGAGCAGGGTATAGGAATGTTGAACAAAGGGGAGATTGTTTTCACTGTCATGGCAGAAAACTCCACAAATGAACCAGAAAGACTGATAAGTGCCTCAGTGGGGCTTGCCATCCCCAGGGATACAGAACAGTATGGTTATCTCTCCGAACACCATGCCTTTGGTCAACCCCCTGAACAGGCTGGAGAGTATGCTGAAGACCTTGCTGCAAGTATGCTTGCCACAATCCTTGGTGTTGAATTTGACCCTGATGCAAACTATGATGAGAAAAAGGAGATATGGAAAATAAGTGGGAAGATTTATTCAACAACCAATGTTACTGCGTCAGCGAGGGGTGACAGGAGGGGTTACTGGACAACTGTGATTGCAGCAGCAGTCTTTATTGTATGAATACATTTATAGACACCTCCACAGGTTATAAAGATTCTGATTTTGTTATTTTTCCTGTTGCTTATGATTCCACTTCATCACTCATTCCAGGAGCGAGGTTTGGTCCAGGTGCGCTACTCTCCGCTTCAAGAGGGCTTGAGTACTATGATATGGACATGGGAGAAAGGATTACTCACAGGATTTACACCATGCCTGAAGATGAGCCGCCTTTAGAACCAGAAAAGATGGTTGAGTGGGTTGAGAATAAGGTGGATAAAATCCTTAAAGATAATAAGTTCCCCATACTCCTTGGTGGGGAGCATACAATAACACTTGGGGTCGTGAATCCCATATTGGAAAGGTACAGAGAACCTGTAATCCTTGTGTTTGATGCCCATTACGACCTGAGGGAGGAATATGGAGGGTTCAGGGTTTCCCATGCAACTGTCATGAGGAGGGTCTCTGAAAAGATGCTGGTATATTTTTATGGTCAGAGGGTTGCGTCTCAGGAAGAATTGATATATTTAAGGGGAAAGAAGAGCCTGTTTACAGGTCTGGATGGACTGAAGGGCAGAAAGGTTTATGTTAGTGTTGACCTTGATGTGCTTGACCCTTCTGTTTGTCCTTCAGTGAGTAATCCAGAACCTGGTGGCTTGAGTTTTGATGGTTTACTGAATGTGCTAAAAAATGTTTTTGGTTTGAATGATGTGATAGGTTTTGACATAGTGGAATTGCAGCCTGTTAACAATCCATTTTATGGTTCATATACGGCTGCAGTGCTTTTGAAGAAAATGATAATGATGAAACAGGGGAGGTTGAATGGCTAATACAAGGTCTGCAGAGAAAAGGGCAAGGCAAAATATCAAGAGGAGGCAGAGGAACAGGGGTATGAAGACAAGGATTAAGAACCTGACAAAAAAGGTTCTCTCAGAAAAGGACAGAGAAAAGGCAATTGCCCTTCTGAAGGAGTTGTATTCTGTTTATGATAAGGCAGTCAAGATAGGTTTCATACACAGGAATACTGCTTCAAGGAAAAAATCAAAGATTACGAAAAGGGTTAATCAGCAGTTGCAAGCACAAGGCCAGTAACCCTTTCAGCCCCGTTTAATTTCAGCACCCTGGCACATTCATTCAGGGTGCTTCCTGTTGTCATAACATCATCAACGAGCAGAACATGACCTTCAACATCAAGGGTGCATCTGAATGCACCCTTTACATTTTCCATTCTTTTGTTCCTGTCCAGTTTGGTCTGGGATACTGTATTCCTAGTTCTCACAAGTAAAGGTCGATAGGGTATTCCAGTGAGTTCTGAAAGCCCCCTTGCCAGAAGTTCAGACTGGTTGTATCCCCTCTCCCTTGATTTTACCCTGTGCAATGGGACTGCAGTGATTGAATCAATCTTTGTATCCCTGTAATGGGTGAGATAGGTGATGTAGAGGAAGTTCACAAGTTTTTCAGATAGTTTTGTTTTGCCGCTGTACTTGAAAAGATGTATAATTTCGTCAAATGGAGGAATGAACATGCCAAAGGCTGAAACCTCGTCAAGATATTTGAGCCTTTTGACCCGTTTTCTTGCTGTGCGTGAGGGCACAATTTTGCCAATACAACTTCCACAGACAACCACTTCTTCATTTTTGAGCCTCCTTCCACAGACTTCACAGATAGGTGGAAATATAAAATCAATCAATGGCTTAAATATATTCATATTGATTTCTTTTAAGGTTCAGCATTAATCCCAAAAGGGATAGTGATATAACGAGGTTGGTCCCACCATAACTCAGGAAGGGTAGGGGAAGCCCAACAACTGGAAGTAAGCCAAGACACATACCAACATTCACAACAAAATGGAAGAAGAAGTAGAAGAAGATACCAAGACCAATGAGACGGGTGAACCTACCCCTTGATTTGAGTGCCACATCAAGCACCCTTATCAAAAAATATGTGTAAAGGGCTATAAGGAGAAAGGTTCCTATGAATCCAAGTTCTTCTCCAATGACAGAGAATACAAAGTCTGTGTTTTTCATAGGTATAAATTTGAGTGTCTTTAACTGTCCTTTAAGGTATCCCTTTCCAAGAAGCCCACCAGAACCTATGCTTATCTTTGACTGGATTATATGCCACCCTGAACCAGTTGGGTCTTTATACGGATTCAGGAAAACAAGCAGCCTTGCCTTCTGGTATGGTTTCAGCATGTTCCACAGGACAGGTGTTGTTAGACCCACCCCAATGTTTAATAGGAGTAAAATGATTGTAAGTATGAACTTTCTTCTTGATGCCAGAACAACACCAATAAGAAAAACAAAGAATACTGTATATGTTACTATGTGGAACGAGAAGATAACACTGAGAAGGGGTGATATGATGAGGAAGAATGTGCTTTGGGAGAGCCCATATCCTGAATATATTCCCATGAATATGAGGAAGATTATAACTGCTGTCCCAAAATCTGGTTCAATGAGAACAAAACCCGCTGTTATACCTGCAACCAGGAAGGACATAGTTGAGTCCCTTAGTGTGTAGATCCCGGGCTTTCTGCTCAATAATCTGGGTATAAACACAATCAGTGTAAGTTTCGCAATTTCTGAGGGCTGGAACTGGAAGTTGCCAAGATATATCCATCTGTGCACCCTTCCTCCAGATAGAAGAACGATTATCAGTAGAATGATGGATATGATGTGAAGTATCATTGAGTATCTGAGGATAAATTTTAATTCAACTGTGGCAAAAAAAAGAAAGAATGGTATGCCAATGGCAATATACAACAGGTGTTTCTTAAAGTAAACGAGTGCATCAGGGTAGTTTGCTGTGAACTGGGTTGCAATCCCAAAAAGGATGAGTGCAATCCCTGAAATGAGAAGATTCTTATCCGATGTTAGTGATTCCTTCAATACGGAGAAGAAATTTTTTCCATTCAATACCAGCAGAAAACCCTCCTATTGTTCCATCCTTTTTTATAACCCTGTGGCATGGGACGATTATTGGAACAGGATTTTTACTTAAGTAAAGACCTGCGGTTCTTGGGTGTATTCCATTCCTTTTAGCAATCTCCTTGTAACTCACAGCCTCTCCATAGGGAATCTCCATCACACTCCTGAAAAAGGCTTTAAGATGTTCAGGAAGCAGTATGCTGATACCCCTGAAATCAACCTTCTCCCCATCAAGATAGTGGGATATAAGTTCTTCAGCCTTCTCAAGTATTGGTATGGTTTCTCCGTTTGTATCAATCCTCCTCCCAAGAAGTATTCCAGTAATTACATTATCCTTACCAATAATTGTTATTGGACCAATGGGGCTGGACAGAACCTTAGTTTTCAACGGGCTTCCAGTTGATAAGATTGCATCCGTTCCCATTGCACTGAACAAAGATGTCATAGACACCAGGGGCGGGTGGGGGTATCAGTGTTCCCATGGGTATTTTCCCGCCATTTATATACATCTTACCATCCCTCAATGACATTTTAGCATTCTTTATAAGAAAGACAGGTTCTTCATTACCCCTTCCAAAAGGCTCCATAAGTTTGAGAAGGTTTATTAGTTGTTGATTGAGTTCAGCAGGTTCAAGTTGTGTATCATACTTTGGTGATGGTTTATACTCTGAAAGCATTCTGTTTGCAATCCCAAGGAATTCCTCTACATTTTTCTTTTTCATTCTGAAACCACAGGCAGGTTTGTGCCCACCGTATGATATAAAAAGGTGCTTTGCCTCATTTAGAACAGTCAGGAGATTGAAATCATCAGGACCGCGTCCTTCTCCAATAACCTCATCATTGGAGTCTGTAAGAACAAAAACAGGCATGCCTGTTATATCCCTCCCCCTTGTAGCACAGGAGCCAAGATAGTCGTTGGCTACATCAGGAACATAAACAGCATAATTACCTTTCAAAAGTTCTTTTTTAATGGGTTCAAACACCTTTTCAACCATTGATAAATACTCTTGGGACTTCAAAGAGAGTTTTTCATAGATATCCCTGGCACAGTCCTCATCATTACAGAGGAAAAACTCCCTGGTGAGTTCCTCTCTTCCAGCCTGGAGGGGTCTTAATCCCTCTTCCAGGTCAGTGGTTGTCTTTCGTGCAAGTACCATAAAGGGTGGTCTTTTACTTTTATGAAGATATTTCTCTCCCTCAACAACAAGTATTCTATTTTCACTCAAACGGGGAACCCTGTCTGTTATTGTTCCAATCATTGCGAATATAATGGAATCTGGCATTGTTTTTATAACCTCAACAGGATTCAGTCCAGTTGCAATATGGACAATGCCGATAAAGAATTTCAAGGCCACGCCCACGCCTGCAAGATACCTGTATCCCACATCATTCACCTTTGGATTCACAATCATTGCCTCAGGAAGGGTGTTCCTTGGTTCATGGTGGTCGGTTATAATAAGTTCAATACCCAGTGATTTTGAATACTCTGCCTCTTCAAAGGATGTTATCCCGCAATCAACCGTTACAATGACCTCTCCGCCCCTCTCCTTAATCATATCTATTCCATTCTTATTCAATCCGTAACCTTCAGTAGCCCTACTGGGTATATGCCACTCTACCTTTGCATTGAGTTTTTTCAGGCTTTCATAGAGAAGGAATGTTGAAGTGATACCATCCACATCCTCGTCACCCCACACGAATATTTTCTTACCCTGCCTTATGCTGTTATAAAGTGATTCTGCAATCTTCAGGGTATCATTCCCAGGCAATGCAAGTTTCTCTATGGTGGGATTCACAAAGAGGTCAAGGTCGTACTGGGATTGAATACCCCTTTTTTGAAGGAAGTTCTTTACACCCTTACTGAGGTCATTGTAGTTTATTTCTTTTTCACCCATATCTCACCAAAAATTTCATGCTGTATCACACCAGCAATACCCTGCCTTACCACCTCAAGCAATGCAAAGAAGGTTCCAACCTTTTCAGAGTATGAGGTGTCCTTCATGCTTTTCCACAGGGGGAATGAACCAAGCCTCTCTATCTTTTCCACAAGCCTGTGAATTACCCTTTCAATATGCCAGACAAGTGAGGCTGGAGGATTAAAACCCTTCTGTTTTTTTAGGGATTTAGCAGCATCAACAAGGTCTTTCTTTTTCACATTGAAGGAGTAGAATTCTGTCATGAAGGGTCTTTTGTACATCCTGATGGCCTCTTGTTCTTTTTCCCGCAGGAATTCAAAACCATCTAAAAATTTTCTGTATTCTGCAACCCTGTTTTTCAGTTCTTTAAGTTCCACATCCTCCTGTATGTTTTCTCCATTCTCCCTGTGTGCCAGTGCCCGTGCCTTTAACTGGACAAGCAGTGCTGAATATTTAATGAACTCACCAGCAGTGTCAAAATCAACATTTTTGAGACCCTCAAGATAACTTAGATATTTCCCTGTTATCTTTGAAAGGGGAAATTCCTTTAAATCAACCTCCTCCTTCTTAACAAGATAGGCAAGAAGGTCAAGAGGTCCTTCAAATTCCTCAATGCTGATCCTGAAGTCCATAAGGTTTTATATTACATGTTTTGATTATTTTTTCAACCTGTAAAGTATTATAACAATCCCTTTTTGTTCAGATATGCCTCTCAAAGGCATGAAACGCCATTCCCTCACAGCCTCCATAGCACTTCTGTCAAATCTGTATCCACCTGTTTTAATCACATCCACCTTTTTTATGTACCCAAGGGAGTCAACAGTAACCTCAAGTTTTACATCAGTTTCCTGATGCTCCCCAGATGGATACACAGGTTTTACAAACCTGATAAGTTTTCTGGTTGCAATCTCTCCCTGAATTCTGTATCCTTTTTCTTCACCACCATAACCTTCTGGACCAACCTCCTTCCCTGTATTTATCACCTTGTCCTCTGGTGGCAACCCTGGTTTTGGTTCTTTTATTTTCACAGGGACATCCCCAGTAAAGGTGTCAAATTCACCAGTTCCACCAGTTGGGGTTGTCCCTTCTATTAGCTGTGGATTTATGGCCTCCTCTGAGACAAAACCAATGCTTATGTATTCATTGGCTGGGGTGAAAGGAGAAAACCTCACAAGCATTGTGAGGAGAATAACAAGTCCATAGATTACAATTGACAGTAAAAGAGCCCTTTTATCCATCATTCCTCAGGGGTTGTGGCAATAACTATCTTTGTTCCTCCACCCCGTTTCACTGCATCCATCACCTTTACCGCCATGGCAATACTCACTTCTCTATCTGCCTTGATAAGGACAATCCTGTCCTTGTTTTCCTCAATCAGGTATGGAATCTGGGTAAGGGTAACTGCCTTTTCACCTATATACACCCCACCCTCTTTTGTAATCGTGATTATCACCCTGTCCTCAGAAACAGCCTCCTTTGTTGTTGCCCTGGGTAGCCTCACCCTCAATCCTGGCTGGACAATATACGAGGAGGTAAGGAGGAAGAATATAAGGAGTAGCAATACAATGTCAGCCATGGATATTACTGCAAAGTTCTTTTCCCTTTTGAACCTGGGTTCAACACCCATCTCAGCCTCCAAGGTAGGGAGAGAATTCGTCCATAACCCTGTTTATTTCCTGAACCACAGTGTTTTCTCTATCAACAAGGATATTGTAAAGGATGAGAAATATAATTGCAACGGCAAGCCCTGCAGCAGTGGTCACAAGTGCCTCCCATATACCACCAGCAAGCCTTGAAGGATTGACACTTCCGCCAAGTGATTCAATCTGCATAAATGCCCTAATCATACCCACAACCGTTCCAAAGAAGCCAAGCATTGGAGAAACTGCAACAACAGAGGATAAAACACCTATTCCTTTTTCAAGATTTTTTACCTCTTCCCTTGCCTGTGCTTCCATGGATTCTCGTGATTTGTTCAAAAGTCCCTTCACAATAACCTTCGCCTGTGGAGAGTTCTTCTGTCTTAGTATGTTTATGGCAGTTGTGAAATCTCCATCGTCAAGGTATGGTTTGATGCTCCTTATAAGTTCATCTGTGTTCTCCCTTATCCTTCTGTAGTAGAGAAACCTTTCAATAACAATATATAGAGCAATGAATGCAGCAATGGCAATGGCAATTATTGTGTATCCTCCCTTTGAAAGAATCACAAACAGACTCATATCCTTAACCTCCTTTTTTGTTTACCACGCACCACCTCCTCCACCTCCTCCTCCACCACCGGAGAATCCACCTCCTCCTGAAAAACCACTTGAACTTCCCCGCGGGGGTGAGGATGCTGCAGAGAAGGAGGATATTGAATCGCTGATGGAGTGGGAGATTGAGGCAACATATAAGGTTCTTCCCACACCCGGTGTATAGTACCATTCTGGTCTCTGGACTTTGAGCCCCCTGAACTTTTCAGCCCATTCATCCACAATCCCCATGGCAATTGCATAGGGAAGGAAATCAAAGAATATATATGGATTTTCTTCAAGCATGAGTTTCAGGCGAGGCTTCTCAACCCTAATAAGGAATTCCCTGAATCCAAGTACCTTTCTCAGTGCATCCCTTCCCTTCCCTGTAAGTTTTGGCATGGATGGTGCAAAGGCAAGAATGATGATGCCTGTTATTCCAAGTGAGATGGGGATTTTAATATGGGCGTGAAGGAATCCCACAAGGAAAAAGGTGAGAAACAGCAGGAATATTCCAGCGAAGGTGTATTTTGACCTTACTGTATCAGGATTGGCATAAAAGAAGCCTTTTCTGGTAACCTCTTTGTAGAGCTTTATTTTGATGGATGTGAGGTTTGCACCAAAGTTATTCTCCTTCAGTTCTGAAACAAGGAATTTCTCACCTCCACATGTGAGGAGTGCATGGAAAAATTTTTTCATGTATGAGGGTAAGCCACCTGTATCAGTCTTTGTGATGGTGATTTCAAAGTCCTTCTTTTTCAGAAAGAGAAGTTTTTTTGTTTGAACCTCTTTTATCTTAAGGAATCCCCTTTTTGCAAGTTCAAACAGTATTGAGACAATGTCAACCATGTCTGCCCTCTGGTCAAGCAACACACCTGCCTCAGGTGCAGGGATGTTTTCGGGGGGTTCATAAATTGTCTGGATTGAGCCAATGGGAAGGTCCCTGCCATTCTTCCACCAGTTACGAAAGAGGAGAACAAATACAATTAAGGGAAGAAGGAAGGGTAGATTGTTGAAGAGCCTGAGCATGAAAATCTTCGCACCAGAGGGTTTTGAGAGATATCCCTTGGGAAACCTGATTGCAATTGTTACACCGTGACCCGGATAAATGTTCTTTGCCCATCCACATATGAATTTTTCATTCAGTATAAACGTGGTATCGGTATTGGGACTTCCCAGCAGGCCAACAAACAGTCTAACATCACTTCTTTTGATTGGAGCGGGTTTGGGGAAGAATATAGCAAAATCCACAGAATCAATGGTTGCTTCCCAGTGGTTACCCGTTATGTTCCAGTATAGTTCATCATGGTCCTTGAAATATCTTGCTCCGAGGAGAACACTGTATTTTATAGTATATGTGTGAATCCCAGTTACGGTTTTCTTGGGGTCACCGATTTTCAATCTGAGATGCTTCCATCCACCTAATGAGAAGTAGGATTTTTTTACGGGTACCTTTTTGTTGTCACACAGAACCTTTTCTATCTTGAATCCCAGAGAGTAATTACCAAGCCTACCCCTGAGTTCAAGAGGTATATCCCTGTAAATTCCGTGGAAGTATCCTTCTCCGAAGTCAACGACGGTCTCTTCTGTTATCAGAAGAGAACCATCCTGGTGAAGGTCAATGGTGGACTTAAATAGTGCAATGTGCCATCCAAGCAGGAATAAAAGCATCAGAATTTAACCTCCGGGGTTTCACGTTCCTCTTCTTCAATCTCAAAGAACTCCCTCTTTTTGAATCCTGAAATTCTGGCAACAATGTTTGCGGGGATGGATTCCACCTTTATGTTGTAATCCCTCACAACAGCATTGTAGTATCTCCTTGCATTCTGCAGAGCCTCTTCTATTTCAGCAAGACTCTTCTGGAGTTCAAGGAAGTTTGTGTTTGCCTTGAGTTCAGGATAGTTTTCAGCAACTGCAAAGAGTTGTCTGAGAGCCCTCGTGAGCATGTTTTCAGCCTCCATCCTTTCACCCTGAGTTGTGGCTGAAGTTGCCATTGCCCTTGCCTTTGTCACATTTTCAAACACCTCTTTTTCATGTGCAGCATAACCTTTAACTGTGTTGACAAGATTTGGGATGAGGTCATGTCTTCTCTTTAACTGAACATCAACATCACTCCATGCATTGTCACATAGGTTCCTCAAACGTATAAAACCATTGTAGGTTGCAATGAACCATATGATGAGAATCAAAAGTATCACACCGGCAATCAATAAACCTATCATATCTCCTCCTTTTTCTAAAAATAAGAATACATGAAATATTGAGATTGACAAGGAGTATTGTTAAAAAAAATTCAGGATAGGTTGGGGAAAATTCAAATAAGGATTTTGAGTGGTATTCAGTATTTTCAAGGGCATATAATGGAATTCCCTGATATGTGAAAGTGCTTGAAAAATAAATATATTACTTTATTCTATAAAGACGAGGGAACCTGTACTCTGTATAGGAAGCATTTGAGAAATAATGGGAGTAAACCTGTAAACATGGAGGTTAATTATGATTATTTTACTTGTATCAATGTATTCTAATTTAAATCTTTTCTGCACTGAGGGGAATCCATCAACATTAACCATAGAGAGTATACATGGATTAGATGTGGATGTGGGGGATAATTCTGGTGGTATCATGGATAACAAACTCTTCAGGATGGCAGTGGAATTTGGTGTGACAGAAGGAATTTGTTTATTGAAGAATATATGTTTGAGTCCAGTAGGTGGTGTTGATCCGGGTTCAGAAATAATAGCACCAGTCTTATATATATCTGCTGACATAGTTACAGGATCAATTGTTCCTCCCGTTGTTTCTTTTAAAATGAAAAGGGAAAAGTCCATCTCAGTTTTTATTAAGGCAATAGGTGGTGCATTATTGGGAGAGACAATAGGGATATTGTTATTCTGGAATTCAGAATCACCTTTATATAATTGGGGTACTCGGAGAAGCTGGTCCCATTTACCTGCCACCTTTTTTTCGGTCATAGCCATAAATTTATAGGGAGGCGAGTATGAAAACCATTATTCCAGCAGTGGGTAATATCCGTGTATATGTGATACTTCTGTTCCTTCTATTCCCGGGTGTTATATTGGCGAAGATAGAACCTGGTTTTGAATTTACACTGGTTTCAAGTGGTCTTCCTGTTATTCCATTTGAAGGGACATGCCAGGTATACTGGGATGACAATCTATTTCATGCAACCTGTTCTATACTTGAATGGGCTACTAACTTACGGGATTGGAAACTCGGAATGTCAGTCCTGAGGAGATTTGAGATGGGGTTGTGGTATGATGTTCCATTCAAAGGATTTCTATTTCCCCTTGTTATAGAGAGAAGATTTCGCTCATTTAAAAACTTTGACATTTATATTCATGTGGAGTTACCAATCGTTGGGATATATGAAAACAGAAAAGGGCAAAGTATGGATAATGCCATTTTTTTCTCAACAGGGATTCGTAAAAAATTTTTCTGGACAAGGGCTGGTATAGGGACACGTGTTATGTATCTTCTATCCCCCTCCACTCAAAAAGATTATCTCCATGGGAGATGGTGGATATCAATAGACCTGACCTATGATATAGGAATTTTCAAGATTCATAAGGAGGGTAAATGATTTTTATATTCGCTTTTTCCCTATTTAAAGTAGAATTTACACCTTTAGAAATAGGTTATACACCTATTGTTATTTTTGAAGATACTCAGGTATCTTCTCCTATATTCTTTGGTGTTCCGCTTTGGGAGCCACCTGTGCCCTATGACCTGTATAGCTTTCCACTTCTGTTATCATATAAAATTATTGGGGCAACAGCCACCTTTCATTCATGGAAAGGCATTCATGTAAGTTTGGGGAGTAGTACAGTATTTTCAGAAATGCTTGTTCCATATTACTTTCCCATTATTTTAAAAATTGAAAAAGAGATTTGTAGAGGGAAAGGTTTATACGTTACCAGCGTATTTCCCCTGTATAAGGTTGACAATTCTCCAGGTTGTTGCCCTGTTAAAACAGGTATAGGATTTTTCTCTAATGTCAAGAAGGGTTATTTGATGCTTGAAATTGGCAGAAAAGTTGTTCCACGTGCATATTGGGGAAGCAATGGTTATGTAGGAGGTTATTATCTGGAGGTTATATCAGGGTTTAAATTTATAAAATTCAGATAATAGGAATGGATTTTTTCTATTGACAACAGGTTATCTCTGATATATTCAAGATATATGGCAAAACTTTCAATAGAAGAAGGGCTTTCTGTGGTTGTCCATGAAATCAAAAATTCCCTTGCGGGGATATTGATGGGTCTCCAGATGCTGAAAAGCGAAGTGGGTGAGAATGAACTCCTTGAAAATTTACTGGAAGAGGTTGAGAGACTTTTTGCTCTGACAAGGGATACCATTACATTATCCCTTCCCCTTGACCTTGAACTTAAGGAGAATAGTATCCCTGAGATAATAAGGGGTTCTGTTGAGGTGGTGAAACCGGAGATTGAAGAGAGGAATGTGACCATTACATTAAAATTTCCTGATGATTTCCCTCCTGTTCTCTGTGACGCTGAAAAGATGAAGAGTGTTTTTATCAATCTCATCTCCAATGCAGTTCATTATTCCCCTGATGGTGGTAAAATCTGTCTTGGAGGAGAATACCTCGGGAATAACATGGTGAGAATCTGGATTAAAGATGAAGGACCAGGGATGAAACAGAATGAACTTGATGCAATCTTCAGGAAGTTCTACACAAAGAGGCAGGGTGGTATGGGTGTTGGGCTTGCCCTTGTACACAAGGTGGTATATGAACACTTTGGTGTGATTGATGTGGAATCTGAGCCTGGTAAGGGAACAAGGTTCATTATAACCATGCCCACTGATTTCCATTTTGTTGAGAGACGGAGTGGCAGGGACAGAAGGAGTGGGCAGGATAGAAGAAAAAGGAGGTAATTATGATACTTGTTGTTGAGGATAATCCCACAATAAGGCTTCTCATCAAAAAGGGGCTTGAAAAGGAGGGTTTTGAGGTTGTTGATGTTGAGAACGGAGAGGCTGCCCTTGAGGTTATCAAAGACAGAGTACCAGAACTCATTATATCAGATGTGATGATGCCAAGGATGGATGGTTTCCAGCTGGTAAAGGAAATCAGGAAGAAGTTTGAGAACCCCTTGCTCCCCTTTATCTTTCTCACAGTGAAGGACGAGGTTGACGATTACATTAAAGGGTACGAACTGGGGGCGGATGACTATCTTACCAAGCCCTTTGATATGGAGAAACTCCTTGATAAGGTGAAGAGAAGACTGAAAAAGGCCTCCATTTTGAAGAAGATAAGTACAGGTGAAGTAAAAGAGGCTTCTCTGGAGGAGTTAAACATCCTTGATATTATTGAACTCTCCAGGGCAACGGGGAGAAGGCTGGAGGTTGAGGTTGAAGTGGAGGGAGAGAAGGGGAAGGTTGTGGTAGAAAGGGGTGAGGTTGTTGAGTCAAAAATAGGGGAGAGGGAAGGTAAAAGTGCCTCTTCTTACATCATGACCTTGAAGATGGGTAAAATCCATATAAAATGACCCTCTTTTTGCTTTTTGCCTTTGAGATAACCCATTATCCATTCCCCTCAGAATTTTACAGGGTTCAACAGATAGATACTCTGTTGTTTTTACCCAACAGGACTGGTGGACTTATTTATGTGAGCAGTCCCTCTTTTAGAACAGGTTTTTTAACAGAGATAGAGGGATTGAGTTCCCTAAATGTAATGGGTGTGGGTGATGGGAATGACAGACTTTATGTTATCACTGCAAAGGGACTGGATATATTCACGAAGGATATGGTTTTTGTTGAGCACCTGAGTTTTTTCCCGCCACTTTTCCCTGATACGATACCCAATATCCTTTATACAAAAGACGAGGTTCTTTATATTGGTTTTAATAATGGGTTGGCATATATGAACCCTGATATATACCCTGACAGTGTTTTCTCTATCAGGTATCCCTTCTCTGTTGAGGGAATTGTTTTTTTCAAAGATACTTTCTTTCTTGCTACTTCAAACGGTCTTTACAAAACCTCTGACTTCAGGGATACTGTATCAGTAGTTCAGTCCAGTTCCTTTTCCTCAGTTATTGTGATAGATGATACACTTTACTGCTGTTCTCCGGAAAGAGGCATTTACAATTACACTGTAGGTATGTGGGAGTTTACCAGTGAAGGTGTTACCAGTGTATCAAAGGTAGGGAATATCCTGTTTGTCTCAGGTGCTTATAATGTGTGGAGGAAGCCAGATGATTGGGTCAGGTACTGTTCCCTGACAAGTGTGGGTGTTTTCCAGATAGGTGATACAACCTATGCTGTTCATCCAAACAGGGGTATTTTCAGGATTGTTCCTCCACCAGTTGTATGGAAGTCTTTGAACCTTCCGTTCTTTGTTCCTGGAAGCGAATTTATTGAGGACACAAAGGGCAGGATACTTGTTTCCTTTGGTTCTGGAAGGAGTAATCCAGCACAGCCCAACGGACTTCTTGGGCTTTCAATCTTTTCTAATGGGGACTGGCATACATTGAACACCATGAATGAGTGGCATATAAAAGGTCGGCTCTGGCACCTTGCACTGGATTCAAAGGGGTATATATGGATTGGTTGCTGGTCTGGTGTGAGTGATAGTGTTATATGGAGATGGGATGGGAGTGATACTACCCTGCCACAATGCTTCATGCCTCCTGAACACACAACAGCCATCACATTTATGGCATATGGACCTGGTGATACCCTCTGGATTGGTGGCGTGGATAAACTGATTTACTCCCTTTATACTGGAGGAGATTCCTATTCATGGAAGGTTTACAAAAGGGCAGATATGGACTGGTCAAGGCACTATGCTTTTGACAGGAGTGGAAGACTTTATCTTGGAACGGGTTCACATATATTTGAAAATGGTGTGTTTTATAAGGATGGTGAAAACTTTGCCAAAATAGATTATGATTTTGGTGAGATTGTTCTTGCAATGGCATCCGACAGAGCTGGGAATATATGGGTGGGTTCAGAGGCCGGACTATTCAAAATTACTGGAACATCTGTCCTGGCAAAGTACGACTCTGATAATTCTGAACTTTATCCAGCCCCTGTCTCTGGTATTGCATTTGACAGGGATAACAGGTGCTGGATTGTCCAGAGTGGTGCAGGGGTTCTTTACAGGGATGGACTTGGATTGTGGCACAGGTTACCAGAATTTTCAGATATAACAACTGAAGAGGCTTCCCATCCCATGTTTGTTGATTCAAAAAACAGGTTGTGGATAGGAACTTATCAGGGAATTTATACCATTGATATTGATTCTTATGTTGGAACACCTGTTATCCAGGTATTCCCCAATCCTGTGCCAGCAGGATATTCAGGGACCCTCACAGTGAGGGGAGAGGATATATCTGGTAGCGATATACTGGTATTTGATTCTGGTGGCAAGCTTGTTTCATCCACAAGCGCATCCGGTAATTCACAGGGTATCCCTGTACCATCAAGGCCTGGTCTATATATTGTTGTTATTAAGAGTGGAAATACATATACTGGAAGAACAAAGTTTGTAGTTTTGAAGTGATGTTCTACCTAATCCTTTTCCTTTTATCTGGAACAGCAAAAATTGCATTCCTTCACCATGGGAACCAGTCATTCAGTGATAATGGTGCTTATGCTTTAAGGCCTGGTGATTATGGATACAATGGGAACTCATATCACAGGATTATGGATACTCATGAGTATTACAGCGTTCCAGTTGACATTCATATATCAGGCCCCTTGCTCCAATCATTTGCCTATCTTGGTAATGATAATGGTCTCCTTGAAAGGCTGAAGGGAGACCTTGTGGACATAGTTGGAGGGTTCTATGCTGAACACATTGCCCCCTATGTTCCTGAGGACATGAACAGATTTTCCCTCTGGTATGAAAGGATTATTGACTCCTCCCTTGTAAAAGAACCTGGATGGCCTGGTTATCCTACAGTTATATGGATTCCTGAAAGGGTATGGAAGAGTGAGATTTTGATGCCTTACTCCCTTATAGATGTTTTAAATCAGGAGTATGGTAAGTATGATTCAAATGGTAATTACATTGCTCCCTGTATCGTGCTTGATGATGCGGCACAGTGGATAAACTCCCTTTCCATTGATACAAGGAAGGTGTACAAATTGAATGATTCAGATGGGGATTATGTATTCCTTGTATTTATTGATACAGATGCAAGGAACAATATGGTGTGGAACGATATTTCAGACCCTTCAAACCCCCTTCATCAGGAACTGATAGGTTTAAGCAATGACTCTGACCAGTGGAAGGTTTTGATTTATGGTGATGACTGGGAAAAGGCAGCAGGTGTTGCAGGATGGGATTTCGGTCAGGCAGGTGCACCTTCAAACTCATACGATCACAACATATCCTGGATTAAATCCCAATCAACATGGATTCAACCTGTTCATATCTGTGAAATAGCAAAGTGGTGGGGTTCTGATGTGGTAAATGGTTATACCCAGGGAACAGTTCCTGAACTGGATTACACACAACTTGTTTATTCAACCTATCCTGAACTCCATGACTGGACAGGAGGAACCTATGACAACTGGTATAATGATTTCAAGTCAACACAGGCATATGGGTGTTCAGGAGCACCTGACCTGAACGGGAATGGAACATATGGGGATTATGAAGACCTTTACATGTTCGGGAGACAGGAACTCATTGGAACATCTGATAATAATGTTTCAAAACTGGGATGGGTGGTTTTAATGGGTATGCTTTATGAAACAGGCTGGCATACAGGTCCTGGGGGTGAACTTGTTTATTGGGGGAAGAATCTATGGAATCATTCAAGGTATGCTGGTGGGTTTGCATACGCATCTGATTGGCTTTCATACTGTGATACCATTTCCTCCCCTGTGGTTGATTCAGTTGACCTTGATGGTGATGGTGAGTATGAGTATCTTCTTTACAATAATAAAATATTCTTTGCCTTTGAGAAAAGGGGTGGCCGGGCATTATGGGTTGTAATAGGTGATAGTGCTGTAGTAAGCGGAAACCCTTACTCAAATTGGGGTGGGGAGGGGGATTTTGATGATGGTGGACACTGGGGTTTGTTCCACGATACACAGGCATGGAACTCAATCTTTAAGGTTGCTTCCTCAACCGGGACTGATTATGCAGAACTTATTTTCCAGGAGGTTTATGATGCAAATGGAGATTCTTCATGGGATTTAAGGAAGTCCTTCCTGTTGAAAGAGGATAAAAATTACCTTGTTTGTGCATACAGTTCTGGATTTACCAACTGGACAAAGTCCATGGTTGTTCCTGATGCCTGGGATGTGCTCCTGAGAGGTCATCCAGTTGAGTTTATATGGGGTGTCAGTGATTCAGGATGGATGTATGGTGGATACAGGGATACCTTTACAGATGTTAAGGCAGTTTATTTATGGGGTTCTGGTGAAGGACTTACATACAATGAATTTGGGAGTTCCTCCTCTGGTGCTGAGATGATGGAGATAGGCGGTTTATATGGGAATTACAGGTTTTACTTTTATGCAGGAAAGGGCAGTCCAGAGGTGGATACCTCAGGCCCGGGGGACCTGGAGGGACCCATAATATATTCAACAGGGTTTTCTCCTGAGAAATCCATTCTTCCTGATGATTCGGTTGTTGTTGAAACGCATGTTGTTGACCCGTCAGGTATCTCCACTGTTTATATTCACCTTGGCATAAATGGAGGCTGGGGTGATTCTTTGATGACAAGGGATTCCACTGATTCAACACTGTACAGATACACAATTCCACCCCAGGCATATGGAACCCTTGTTGAGTTTGATATACATGCCTATGATAGGCTGGGGCATGATAGATGGGATAACAACAATGGTGAAAATTACTCTTACACGGTTGGTGTTGTTCAATTTGAGATGGATGGGATTCTGGATAGGGTGGCAATTCTTCTGGCTGAAAACCCTGATATGCATCTGTGGTACTATTTTTATGAGGATTCAATGAAACTGTATCTTGCAACTGAGGCAGCGGGTGATGACCCCAATGATTATTTCAGGAATGACCACTTTATATTTGTTTCAGCTTCACCTGATACCATGGTACCTGCACCATGGTCTAAAACAGGGCTTGTTGGAAGGTATGATTACTTCCTTGCAGATGAGAATGACAATGATTATTCAGCCTGGTATGATAGTGCACAGGATACAATGCCCATGCCTCATGCAACAGGAGAGGTGCTTGAGGGTGTGCTTGATTTAAAATCAATCTTTGACACAATACCAGAAACATTGTGGATTGCTGTTGGAACATATGAGACATGGGATGGAGGAACACTCCAGTGGCAGATTCCAATGCCCGGTGTGAATGATGGGGATATACAATCTGACGAATTCACACCGATTTCACTGACAGGTATTGAGGAAGAAAGGGGAGAATATGGTAATATTATTGTTGACAAGGTATTGAGGGTTTTCATTGGATTGAATAACTCAAGATGGGATATATTTGATTGTCTTGGAAGGAGGGTAATGCATGGTGAGTTTCAAACATCAGGAAAGAAGGAGATAAGGCTCTCATTACCATCTGGTGTATATTTCTTCATGCTCAATAACAGGATTGAGAAAAAATTGGTTGTTATTCAGTAGTTTTTCCTGAAAGATAGTTGTTTGCAATCTCTCTGATTGTTGGATTTCTTTCCTTTCTTAATTCTTTGAAGAATTTTCTGACCTCGTCCTCTTTTATCAGGGATAGAATCTCTGTTGCCTTTACCCTTATCTGTTCAGGGTACTTGAATGTTAATAGACCCCTGTCAGTGATGAGTTTCTGAAGACTTCTTATGCTTCTAGTATCTGGCACCTCTCTCAGCACATCAAGGATAAGTGAAACAATATTGTTTTCCATAAGTTGGGAGAATCTTGGAGAGAATATCCTCTGGAGGAGTTTTGGTATAACCTTGTGGGAGGAGATTTTTTTGAGAATGTTGATTGCTTCAATTGCCAGTTCATACTTTTTATCAAATATGAAAGGTGTAATGAACTCAACTTCTTTTGACCCTCCAATGTGGTATATTGCCTTCAATGCCTCAAGCCTCACCCTGTAATCCTCATCATCAATCATCTCCTTGAGTCTTGGAAGTATATCCTTTGTTCCACACCTGCCCAGTATAAGGACTGCATTCCTTCTAACATACCAGTTTTCATCTTCAAGGTACTTAGACACTGCTGGTATTGCCCTGTCTCTGAGTGAGATAATGAGTTCCATAAGCCTCAACCTGACATTCTTATCCTCTGTCTCTATAAGGAGTTCCATAATTGTCTCTGCTGCATTGAATGTCATTTTATTCACCGCTTCAACCAGTTTTTCTATTGGATAATCTTCCCACAGCAGGGAGAGAATCAGGTTCAGTGCAGGCAGATTGTCAATTCTTGCAAGTGCTCCAATAATGGCATCCCTCTTTTCCTCCTTGTTTATCTCTTCTGCAAGTATATTGATGATGTTCCTGGGCATATCTTCAATGTTTTTATCAAAGCAGAGTTTGTACACATCTGCAAGCCCATTCACAAGGATGGAATAGACTTCAGGGTCTGTTTCCTCCTTAACATGGTCAAGGAGGATGCTGAAGGTTCTCTTTGCAATCCTTGGTTTGTCTTCAGTTATGGCATCTGTTAAGAATCTGTAAAGGGTTTCAACCCCGTTTTTTCTTGCTTCAATTGAATCTGATTTGAGGGATTCAGCAATGTTTTCAATCAGGTTTGAGACTTCATGCACGTCAAGTGATTCCTTGAGTCTCTGCTTGAGCCTTTCATAAAGCATTTTATTAGCCACTATTAAATGGTCCTGCCTCTTAGCTTCTTCAATAATAATGGCACTCATATCAAAGTCCTCACCTGAGCCACCTTCGCCACCACCGGTTCCTTCACCTGAGCCACCACCGCCTTCACCGCCACCTGTGCCACCACCTCCACCTCCTTCTCCAGCACCCCCACCAGGACCACCTCCGCCTGATCCTCCACCACCTGTGCCAGATCCTCCAGTACCTCCACCAAGGCCTGTACCATAGGTTTTCTGTCTTATCAATTGGAGCATTTTCTGAACCCTTATCCTGGGTAGATGCTTTGCAATATCTCTGATAAACTCCTTGTCCCCCTCAACAGCCCTTGATGTGAGAAGTTCCACAAGGTCAAGGTCTGAGAGTGAATTCAATATTCTCCTTGCAGTTTCTGCCATTTCTTCAATCTTTGAGATTTTTTCAACAACCCTTTCCCTGAGTTTTGGTGTGAGTGATAGAAGGATACGTGAGAATACAAGGGACTCCTCTTCGGAGTTTGTACCATACTTGTGAAGGAGATACTCTCCAACAAGGTTCATTCCAGCAACAATTTTATCAATTGCAGTTTTGTCCAGTTTCTTTACACCAAAGGTCTCAAGAATATGTCTTCCTGTTGCTTCACCCTTTATAATGCCATTAACAAGCCCCTTTACCTTTTCCTCACTTATGCCTTCACCCTCACCACCACCTTCACCCTCACCAGAACCTGTTCCTTCTCCTTCGCCTCCTCCAAGCAGCAAAAGGGACTCTGTGTCAATTTCTGCAAACGAGGACTCGGTTGAACTTATCTGTACCCTCACAACATTGAAGAAAACAGTATTGACACCAAGTTCTATGAGAAGGTCGTTTGGGTTTGAATACTCCCTGAAGTTTGAAGGTGGTTTTACACCTATTCTGAGAAGGGAATGGATGTCTGAGTCATTTGTGGCGGTTGATATGGTTATACTCTCAACCCCGAGCCTCTTGAATCTTTTCAACACACTTCCAACAACAGGTGCTACGGAACTCTCTATCTTGAAGTCTTCTACAATGATTGTGTTTTCAAGGAAGACAAGGGAGATGTTGTCCTTGTAGCGTGAAATACTCTGAAGGATTGAGAGAATATCCCTAATCCTCCCCTTTACCACAGGATGACCTTCAGGATAACTGGCAACGGCATTAAGCCCAAGACCTATCCTTTTTATGAAGTCAATAACTAATTCTTCATCCATTCTCTATGTAAGTATAACCTGAAATATCCTCTTTTTCAAGTGGTTTAAAGTTGTGAGTGTTTTTAAGTGTATCAAATGCATTTCTACCTACTGTAATCCCATCAACATCGGATAACTTCTCAAGTTTTGAAGCAAAGAAGACTGTATCACCATAGATAATGAGAGAGTAGGGGTTGTCCCTGTCCATACCAATGGTAACTGAACCGCATTCAAGCCCCATCCTTATGTGGATTTTCTTCACAGTGTTGTTTGATACAGGGTTGAAATTGTATTCCTTTAAGAATTTGAGGATTTCAATGGCGGAGTCAAAGGCATTAACAATGGAATTCTCATTATACACAGGAAAGCCGAAAACAGCCATAAATTCATCACCTATAATCCTGTTAATAAAACCGCCCCTATCTGAAATGATCTCCCTCACCTTAGAGAAAAAGACATCCAGTATATTTGTGATGAATTCAGGGTCAAGTGTTTCACTCAGTGATGTGAAACCAACAACATCACCAAAGAGAATACAGAGATGATTTATCCTTGTGAATGTTTCATCAGGATTGTAAAGGATTGCCCCGCAATTTTTGCAGAGGATTGCAGAATCATCATTATCTGTTTGACAGTTTCTGCACTTTTTCAAGTAGCCTCCTCACATAACGCTGTTTATAAAACTTGTCCTTCAGTTCCTGAGTGAGTTGACTTGCAAGCTGGTTTGCCATGTTCAGAGCCTTTGCGTAATTTTCAAAGGCTGTATCTGAATACCCTGATAATTCGTTAATCTGTCCCATTGTGCTCAATGCGTGGAGGACAAGTGGAGGGCTATTCAATTGTCTTGCCCTGTTGAGTGCCTGCTCTGCTTCCTTAACAGATCTGTGGATAAGGGAGGAGAGTATCATTGTTGAAACCTGCAGGAAGTGATTCTTCAGTATCTCCCCGATCCTTTTTGCCTCATTTATGTAGAGTTCTGCACTACCATATTTTTTCTTTTTGAAGTAATATTTTGAGATATACAGGGCAGAAACCTGTTTACCCATAAGGTCACCTATTGCATCAGCAGATTCAAGTGCATGGTTGAGGGTTTTATATGCCATTTCAGGTTCTGTATGGAGTTGTACACCACCCAGATAGGCACTGGACTGTGTTTCAAGGAACTTATCCCCTGTCTTTCTGGAAAGGTCAAAGGCATGTTCAAGGGATGAACTTGCATTATCGTAACTGCCAATACTCTCGTAAACCCTTCCAAGTAGTGTGTGGATTCTTGCAAGGTCTGTGAGTTCGTTGGATTTCTCAAGGGCGTTTTCAAGGAGTTCAATGGACTTTTTGAAGTTTCCTGAATAGTAGTGCATCTCAGCCATGTGGGTGAGAAGGTCTATCATTTCCTGACTGTAAACCTTCAATGTGTTGTAACCAAGATTGAAATTTATCAGTGCAGCGGCGAAATCACCTTTTAATGAATACAGATTCCCCATCTCAAAATATGCCCTTGCCAGGAGTGTTGGAAGGTCAAAGGATTGGGCAAGCCCCATTGCCTCCTTGAAAAGGGTTTCTGCTGTTTTCATATCTCCCTTTTTAACATAAACCTTTCCAAGGTTCTCAAGTGTCTCAATTTCCTTTTCCTTGTTGAGTGAAGCCCTGTATTCATCAATTGCAAGGTTATAGTACTTTTCTGCCTCTTCAAACCTTGCTACCCTGTTAAGGACCTCTGCCATTTCAAAGTAGAGTTCAGGTCTCTTGTCAATTTCAAGCCCATGTTGATTTATGAGTTCAAGAGCATCCATGTACAGTTCTATAGCATGTTCGTTGAGATAGGACTCTTTTGCCCTCCTTGCTGCAAGTATGGTATAGTAAAGACCCTTTTTAAGTTCGTCTGCTTCAATGTAGTGGAAGGCAATGGTTTCAGCGAATTGCTCAAGTCTATCCCTGTAGAGTTCCTCAAACATGGAGGCAACAATTCCATGATACTGTTTTCTATCGCTGTAAAGTATGCTTCTGTACGCTATCTCCTGGATGAGCGAGTGTGTAAATCTTATGTATTCCTCTTCCTCTTTCAGGATACCAGTATCTTCCAGTCGCTTCAGATAAATGATTGCCCTGTTCCCCATAATTCTCAGGAATGGTTCCTTTGGGAAGGAATTTCCCATGATTGACGCAAGATACAACGGAGATTTTAATTCAGATGGAAGTGTATCAATTCTTTCCATTGTAACACTGTATACAGAGGATATCAATTCTTCCTTTGTAATCTCGCTGTCAGGGTTTGCCATTTTGTATCTTATAAGTTCTTCTATAAAGAATGGATTCCCTTCAGTGATCTCAAGTATTCTTTTTATATCCTTCTCATCAAACAGTCCTGATGATTCAAGTATCTCTTTTGCCTCTTCAGGGGAGAGCCCTTCAAGGTGGATGAGAAGGTCATTTTTTTGGAGGAATTCGTTCCCTGTGGGCAGTGAGACAAAGATAAAGAGTGCTGGAACCTTTGCATCCTCTACTGCCCTTTTCAGTAGGAGTAGAGAGGTTTTGTCCACCATCTGGAAGTCATCAAACACAAATATCGCACCATTGTTCTGGTTTGCTATTGCCTTCAAAAGGGTTATGAATAGGTGTGTAAACCTCTGCATTTTCTGGTAGGGTGATACATGGAGAAGTTTTATCTCCGCACCCTTCACAGAGAAGAACCACTGGAATATCTCTGCCTCTTCTTCGAGAATACCACCAAACTTTGAGAGCACCCTGTTGATATTTGTTTTGATAATGGAGTCCTGTTCAAACCCCTTTATTTTAAAAATGGTTTTTAACAGTTCCCTTATGGGTTTGAACTGTGCTGTTACTGTTCTTGAATGGCAGGATGCATAATACACCGGGATGTCTGCACCCTTAATAAATTCATTCACAAGGGTCGTTTTACCAATACCATGCTCCCCTATGATTGAAACCTTTCTTACCCGTCTGTCATTGATGTAGTTTTTCAGGGTAAGGGTCAGAAGGTTTAACTCCTTTTTCCTTCCAACAAAGGCAAATTCATAGGGTGGTTTTCCTTCTTCCTTTTCTGTTCTTGAGAGTAGTTCAAAGATTTCAACAGGTTTCTCCAGCCCCTTCACCTTCACAGAACCATGCATTTTATGTTTGAACCCTGTCAATTCATACGGCTCAAAACCAGAAAAGAGAATTTCTCCATCATTTGCAATGGATACAATCCTTGAGGCAAGGTTGACCGAATTTCCCATAACAGTTACTGCATTGTTCAATCCACTTATCTCTCCGTAATAAGTGAGCCCTTTTGTTATGCCCACCCTTGCACCAATAACCGCTTCCATTCCCTCTGAGAGTTCCTTTTTCCACTTTTCCCTGAGTTTCTTAACCTCAAAGGCAAATTCAAATGCACGCTCAAGGTCATCGTGGTGCGTCTCTTTTCCTCCAAAGATTGCCATGAGCCTTCTTAGCCAGAAAAACTTATAAGTTTCAGCACCATACAACCTTGCAAGCCCTTCAAGTTCATAGAAGTATCCCCAGAGGATATTTGCCCTTTCACTTAAAGGTAGATGTGGAAATTGTTTGTAGAAATTTGTGATTTCCACAAAAACCGTTATTATCCTTTTTCTAAGTCCTCTACTCAGTATGAGTTCCAAAGAACCACTCCTTTCATTATTGACTATTGGTAAAATAACATTAAAATATTGAAATGTCAAGGAAAAATTTGGAATTTAAATGCTTTTATAATGAAAAAATCAGAATATTTTCTGAGGAATTGCTGGAATCAAACAGGAAACAAGGTTTCAGCAGAAACCTGAAGATGTTTTATGGATATACATCCCCTGATAGTGTTCATTTTCACCAGTGGTTCTGGGATTCATGCTTCCATGCGATTGTTCTTTCACAATTTGACCCATCATTTGCCATAAGAGAACTGAATACCCTTTTTTCTGTTCAGGAGGAGGATGGTTTTGTTCCCCACATCATACTCTGGAAGTGGAGGATTGTTGACCTTTTAAAACCCTGGTGGTACAGAGAGGTAAAGAGTAAATCACTGTTCTACACAGCAGAAATTCAGCCACCAGTTGCAGGTATGTCCCTTGGATATATTTACAATAGATTGAGAAACAAAGAGGTGTTAGAATCCCTTGTTGATAGCGTTTACAGGTTCTACATTTATCTTTCAAAGCACAGAGACCCCGATAATGATGGGCTTATCTCCATAATCACGCCACTGGAATCGGGTATGGACATGCTCCCCATCTATGACAATGTGCTTGGCAATCCAGATCACGACCCGATGTATCAGAAGAGGCTGATAAGGCAGATGTTAACATTCTACAAATCAATAGATTGGAATCTTGAAAGGGTATTTGAGGCGCAGGTTTTTGATGTTGAGGATGTTGCCTTTAATACCATCTATGTTCTGGGTTTGAAGGAACTCTCACGGGTGTTGAGAAGGTATGACAGGGCAAGGTCTGAGGAGATTTCTTCACTTGCCAGGCGGGTGGAGAGGGCAATAATCAATAAAATGTGGGATTCTGATGATGGCATATTCTACAGCCTTATGTCCAGGGGAAACAAAGAGGTTATGCTGAGAATCAAGACAGTATCCTCCCTTTTCCCTTTGTTGCTTGATATCCCCGAATATATGGTGTCTTCCCTTGTATCCTATATAAAGAGCAAAAGACACTTCTGGAGTGAGTGGCCTATTCCAAGTGTGTCAATGGATGAAAGGAGTTTTGGCCCACTTACAGAGACGAGATTCCTGTGGAGGGGGACAACATGGATAAATACAAACTGGTTTATATGGCAGGGATTGAGGAAGTCGGGTGAGATTCATCTTGCCAATGAACTTGTGAAGAGGACCTGGGGTTTGATAGAAAAATATGGTTTCTGTGAATTTTATGACCCATTCAAAGGGTTTCCTGGTGGCGCAATGAGGGATTTTGGCTGGTCCACACTCGGTTCATTGATGTTTGTAGAAGAATTGTCCAATCTTTGAAAAAGGCTTCAGTAGTAAAAATACAGGATTTATGCTTAGACGATTAACCCTCCAGGCTGTGCAGTCTTCCTCAAACTTTTTAAAGAAATTTTTTAAGTTTGTGTAACTGTTTCCACCTGCTCTCATCCTTACCAGCACACGGGGTATATAACATGTGGAAATTCTATTCACTTCAAGAAACCTGAGCATAAGTTCGTAATCTGCTGAAATCCTGAACAGTGTATTGAATTTTCCAAACCTCTCAAATATTTCCCTTTTCACAAAAAAGGTGGGGTGTGGAGGCATCCAACCCCTTCTGAATATACCCCTTTTATATTTTCCTGACTTCCAGAATCTTACTATCCTGTCAGTGTTCTCTCTATCCACATAAACAATATCACCATAACAACTATCGTATCCATAGGTGAATGCCATTGCAACATCTTCAAGAACAAATGGGTCATTGTACATATCATCACCATTTAAGAAACCTATAATATCCCCTGTTGCAAAACTGATACCCTTGTTCATTCCATCATAGATTCCTCTGTCCTTTTCACTTATTGAGAATGTCACTCCTGATTTTTTTACAATTTCATAGGTGCCATCTGTTGACCCACCATCAATCACAATGTGTTCCACATCCCTGTACGTCTGCATTTTAACACTTTCTATATTATCCCTGATGAATTGGGAGCAATTCAGAACACTTGTTATTATTGAAATCTTCATTTAATTCTGTTCTGTTTTCTCAATTCCTCTTCAATCCACCGGTAGGTCTTTTCAATCCCTTCTCTTAACGGTGTGGAGGGAGCCCAGCCAAGAACCTTCTTTATCAGCGTGTTGTCAGAGTTTCTTCCCCGTACACCCTGAGGTTTTGTAAGGTCGTATTTCTTCTCAATTTTTTTACCTGAAATCTCTATAATCATATCTGCAAGTTGATTTATTGTTACAAGTTCATCTGATCCTATATTGAGAGGTCCCATGAAATCAGAGTGCATAAGCCTTAATGAACCTTCAATGGCATCATCAATAAAACAGAAAGACCTTTTCTGATTGCCATCACCCCATATCTCAATAACCCCAGGGTCAGGGGATAGTGCAATCTTTCTGCATAGTGCAGCAGGTGCCTTCTCCCTTCCACCCTCATATGTTCCATAGGGCCCGTAAATGTTGTGGTACCGTGCTATCCTTACCTCAATACCGTAATCCCTGTGAAAGGCAGTATAGAGCTGTTCAGAGAACAATTTTTCCCATCCATAAAAAGAGTCTGGTTGTGCTGGTATTGCGTCCTCCTCCTTCAGGGCAGGTGCTACCTCATCCAGTTGCTTGAATTCAGGATAAACACAGGCAGAAGAGGAGAAGAATATCCTTTTCACCCTGTTCTCAACAGATGCCCTGAGCATGTTAATATTTATCAATGCAGAATTTTTCATTATATCTGCACCAATGGAGGTGATGTACCCAATTCCTCCCATATCAGCAGCAAACTGGAACACATAAACAATATCCTCCGTAGCAATCAGGCAGTTCTCGTAGTTTCTCAGGTCAAGGGTAATCTTTTCAGTGTAATAAGGTTCTTCCATAAATCCGTCCCATTTTATATCAACAACCCTGACAAAATTGCCCTCTTCATACAACCTTCTGGCCATGTGGCTCCCTATGAATCCCCCTGCTCCACAGATAAGATACCTTTCTCCCATAGAACCTCCTTATTTTTTTTATTTTACCCCTGGATGTTAATGTGTCAATAAATTTTTCCCGAAAGCCTTGACAATGTATTCATTGTCTTTTAAAATATATTAAGCTGGAGGTGATTATGAAAAGGACATTGTTCTTAATAGCAATGTTTTATATGGTTTCAATATCTCTCTGGGCTGAAAATGAGAAGATCTCCGGGTATATAGACATTCCAACTGCAAGAACAGCTCAGCCCGGTCTCTATCTGAATCTTTCAGGTAGTTATGCCTTTGGAGAAGACCCATATTCAGTGGATGTTAACGGAATAATTGGGTTGTCCATCAACAATCTTGAGTTCTATCTATCCGGTTTCACATTGAACTCGTGGGTTCTGGATTTCAAGTATACCTTTCTTAAAAAGAAAAATATGTCCTTTGCATTTGGAGTTGACAGAATAACCTATCAGGAGTACATAACCCCTGTTGGCTCGGGGGAATCAGCAGGTTATACTGATGAGAGGTACATCACAAGGCCACCTGAGTGGTTCTCTGCCTATGTGGTGGGAACATTCCCCCTTGGAAATTTTCTGGAAGCAACAGTGGGACTTGGAAGGGGTAAGTTTGTTGGGTATGGACCACGTAGCAGATATTTCAACATAGATTACTTTTTCAACAGTGAAGGTGTTGCCCCTGTGTCTGGAACACATCCAGAATATGCTGTTGGCCTATTTGGAGGAATAAGGATTAAATTCACACCCTATGCATGCTTTGTTATAGAGGAAGATGGAAGGGATGTTAATACGGGTCTTATTCTTGGTAATGATAAAATAAACGTCCACCTGACACTGACAAAACTTGAACAGATTACCGACCTTCCCATGGCAAATGTGAGGTTGGACCTTTCTGTTGGAGCCCAGATGATGCCCATACTTGAAAAGAAAACCGGATTTATTGTCTTCAGAATTTACGACCAGAAGTCCAAGTCTCCATTACCTGCTGTGGCAAAGTTGTATAATGCACAGGGTAAACCTGTAATGACGGTGAATATTCCACCTGAGGGGATTGTCAGGAAGGAGATACCTGCTGGTAGATATAAGATAAAAATTGAGTCCAATGGTTATAAGTCAAAAACCGGAAGGCTCCGCATCAGGGAGAACAAAAAGATTAACCTTAAGATTGGTCTTCTGAAGAAGTTAAGCCCTGAAGAGGTTGCTGTTATTGAAGCAATGAAAAGGGCAAGGAACAAGATTGGTAAAGGGGATTTGCTTGGAGCAATGGCTGAGGTGAATGGTGCCTTAAAAATACTTCCCTCATCATCTGATGCCCTTGCCATGAAAAAGGAAGTTGAAGGGCTTATTGAGGCAAAGGTTTCTGAATTGAGGAAGAAGGCAATCGCACTTGAAAAGTCAAAACCATCTGTTGCAATAAAATTCTGGCAGGAGGTTCTTCGTTACAAACCAGGGAATAAGGAGGTTGTTGCAAGGATAGATAAACTGAATAAAGAAATCAAGGCAGCGAGGGCAGCTACGAGCAGAAAGCCTGCAAGGAGAACAACAACAAGAAAGAAGCCTGCTGTGAAGAAGCCTTCAAAGGCAACACTCAACAATTGGTACAAACAGGCTGTTAGATATTACATGAGTGGTAAATACAGACAGGCCTACAACCTGCTTACGAAGATATTAAAATACGACCCAAACAACAAGAAGGCAAAGAGGTATCTAAAGAAGGTCAAGGCAAAACTCTGATGCTTTACAGGGATTCGGGGGTGGATATTGAGAGGGCGGATGATGTAAAAAAGAAGATTGCTCAACTTGTGAAGTCAACCTTTAATAAAAATACATTAACAGAGATAGGCGCCTTTGGTGGCGCCTTTAAGTTTGGTGATAAGATACTTGTTTCAAGCACAGATGGTATAGGAACAAAGGTGATACTTGCAAGGATGATGAATGAATTTGAGGGGCTTGGTCATGACATTGTGAATCATTGCGTGGATGACATTCTCACACTTGGTGCACTCCCTCTATTCTTCCTTGACTACTATGCTGGTCATACAATAGACAACAAGGTTTTACTGCCATTTATAAAAGGTGCAACAGATGCCTGCAGGGAGAACGGGGTTGTGCTCATTGGTGGGGAAACAGCTCAACTTCCAGACCTTTACAAAGAAGGTGATTTTGATATTGCAGGTTTCATTGTAGGGTATGTTGAGGGCAGGATTATTGATGGAAAGGGGATAAAATCAGGCGATAAGGTATATGGACTTCCATCCTCAGGCCTCCACACAAATGGTTATACACTTGCAAGGAAGGTTTGTTTTGAGATAAAGGGATTCACACCAGATACCTATATACAGGAACTTGAGGAAAGTATAGGGGAGGCACTTCTCAAACCCCATGTTTCCTATCTTAAGTTCATAAAACCACACATCAGCAAGATTAAAGGGCTTGCGCATATCACAGGTGGAGGTTTTGAGGGTAATATATCAAGGGTTTTGCCAGAGGATGTTGATTGTGTGATTGACACAGGGACATGGGAAGTTCCAGTTCTTTTTAAACTTCTCCAGGAATGGGGGGATATACCTGACAGGGAGATGTACAGGACATTCAATATGGGAATAGGAATGGTTGTGATTGGGCACAGGGTTGAAGGCAGTATTGAGATTGGTGAGATAGTTGAAGGTAAGGGGAGGGTAAAACTTGAAGGTCTCAGGGATAGTTGATTTTCTTTCATACGCCGGGCGTTTGAAAGGATTGAAAAGAACAGGTTGGGTTCTGAAGGGTGTGCCTGAACCTGAGACAGTTGCAGAGCACACATATAGAACTGCGCTCATTTCCTATATCCTTGCAACCCTCATTGGAAATGTGGACAGGGAGAAGGTTTTAAGGATTGCCCTTGTCCATGACCTTGCAGAGGGGCTGATTGGAGACCTGCCACTTGAGGCAAAAAGGTATGCGAATATAGATGAAATCAGTGCCTTCAATGATATACCAGGTTTGCCAGAGGAATTTCTAAATGATTTTAAGGAGTTTCAGGAGAGAAGTACGCAGGAGGCCATGATTGTGAGGGCAGCCGATAAGATAGACCTTCTGCTCCAGGTGCTTGATTATGAGAAGTCCCTTGGAACAAGACTGGACGAATTCTGGGAGAATATGGACAACAGGGTTGACTTTGATTTTCATCCCATTATAAAAGAGATTGTTGAAGAGATAGAGAGGAGAAGAGATGCTTGAGAGAAGGAGAAGGTTGAAGACCTTTGTAACAAATCTACCCCTGGCAATCCTATCCCTGCTTATTGCAGGGGCCTTGTGGTTCTATGTGGTAAGCGGTCAGGTCATTGAGGTGAATCTGGACCTCCCTATAAAACCCGTTGTACCTGATGGATTTACAGTTGTTTCTTACACCCCAGAGGTTGTTACATTGTATATAAAGGCAAAGAAAAGGCAGATTATGATACTTCAGAATTCACACATTGAGGTGAAGGTGGACAGGGGTATTAAACCAGGGAAGAAGAAGATTCCCCTTGATGAAGCACATGTGAAATTCCCCATCATTGCGGGTAATCTTGAATTCAGGGTGATGGGAAGGGCAGAAATGACACTGGATGTGGATTCCCTTGTTGAGAAGAAGGTTAAGGTTGTTCTCTCAAATGGGCTCAGGGCAACCCCTGACTCCGTTCTTGTTATCGGGCCAGCAAGGTACCTAAAAAATCTTACATCAGTGTTAACAGATTCTGTCCCTGTGAAGGGAAACTACACAACCATTTCACTGGGTGGTAAACTTATCAAGGTCATTCCCTCTGTTGTGAAGGTCGTTCCATGATTATACTGGGGATTGAGACCTCATGTGATGAAACATCTGTATCTGTATTGAAGGATGGCTCCATTCTGTCAAACATAGTATATACCCAGCTGGAACACCTTGAATATGGGGGGGTTGTCCCTGAGATTGCCTCAAGGGACCACATAAGAAAACTGCCCTATGTGTTTGATAGTGCCATTTTTCAGGCAGGCATAAAACTCAATGAAATAGATGGAATTGCCGTGACCTATGGACCGGGTCTTGTAGGTTCTCTTTTAACAGGTTTATCCTATGCAAAGGGGCTTTCATTTGCTCTGGATGTTCCGCTTATACCA
>Ga0190359_1000233_pt1 | contig 37872 bp, 50 predicted proteins | sample 48721823_MG_FD_161269 | JGI IMG/M metagenome (GOLD analysis project Ga0190359, IMG submission 161269) | Hydrothermal vent microbial mat bacterial communities from Southern Trench, Guaymas Basin, Mexico - 4872-18-2-3_MG | ecosystem: Environmental > Aquatic > Marine > Hydrothermal vents >...
CGTGCGGACAGGCGAGAACGCGCGCAATATACCGCCTCAGAGGGTTAGAACTGTTCCGGGCGAAAAGGGAAGGGTTTTATCGGCATTTTTTGATTTGAAATCTCCCGTTTCCAAGCTTGGGCAGCAAGCTCAAGCAAGCAGTGAAATAACGGCGGCAAAGGAAGCGGTTCAAAACGCGATGCCAGGCAGTCAGCCGCTGGGACGCGAAAGCGGTAAGCCCAGGTACAGGAGGATAAGAAGGTCTCGCAGTGTGTTTACCTCGCCCTTAGGCATAGGGGGACAGGCAATGACATACAAAAAAAGACTATTAGGAGAATAATATGGCAGCGATAACATCAGCGCTTATTCTAGGCGGAGCGATAGCGTACGGAATGAGGCAGTATTCCAAGTCAGTCAGCGCTCAACAGGAGCAATGGAGCGCCTATCAAAGCGCTGCGGACAGGGAAGCTAAGTCTTTCTCAGAGCGCATGAACGCCAGGGCCAAGCAGATAGGCGTCGAGCCTATTCCCAAGCCTCCTGAGATTGACGTAGCTCAGGAAAGGGAAAAAGCTCGCTTGAAGGCCCAGGAGACGGCGCACAGACGCAGGCGCAAAGTAACACAAACGATATTTACCTCACCGCTGGGGGTAGAAAACCCTCCAGTGTACAAAAAGAGGCTGTTAGGCGAATGAGGGTTGAAAAAATAAACGAAAAATACGCCGAGGACGCGATAAATCTCGCGAATAGGTTTTATGATGAGTCGCTTAAGGAATATCAAATTTATCCCGTAAGCCGTGACAGAATATTGGCTTTGCTTAGTGAATTAAAGGATTTCTCTTATGGACTCATTGAAAACAAACGATGTGTGGGCGTGCTGGCGGGCAACCGGATGGTTAACATCGTAGACGGACATTTAATCTTTCAAGAGGTGGCGTTTTACGTCCTGAGAGAGTATCGTACCAAGGGAGTTTTGTTCTTTAAAGAAGTATTGCGCAGGCTAAAGGAAGAAGGCTACCAATCAGTGGTAATGGCGTGCCTTCACAACAGTAAGACTGAAAAACTGTATAAATTTTATCAACACATGGGCTTTAAACCCATGGAAACGCACTTCATAAAAAAACTATGAACGCTAACGAGATAATTAAAAAATATAATGAGTTAAAAGGCACCAGGTCGAATTTTGAGAGCTACTGGCAGATACTGCATGATTACTTTTACGTTGAGGCCGCAAACATCAACAAGTCCTACTATCCCGGCACTGAGCTTGATTTCAGCTACCTCTGGGATTCAACAACCCTTGAGTCCGCTGACGTGCTAGCGGCCGGATTCATGAATTACCTAACGCCGCCTACTTCAAAATGGTTTGGCTTGCGTCACAAAGAGCCGTCGCTTTCCGGGGATAAGACCGTCAACACCTGGCTCGATGATGTGGCTCGAGAAGTATATCACGCCCTCAACAAAAGTAATTTCTACCAGCAATTAATCAGCGGATACAAAAGCAGTGGAGTCTATGGCACGGCGATTGTGCTTGAGGAGGAGGACATCGAGGATGATATACGCTTCTACAATCTGCCTCTTAAGAGCGTGTTGATTGTGGAGGACGCCAGAGGCAGAATCGTTGAGTACTATATCGAGTTTGAATATACCGCTTATCAGGCGGTCAGCCGCTGGGGCGTGGAAGCGGTAAGCGAGGAGATTAAAGAAGAATCATCCCGACGCTCGGATAAAAAATTTAAATTCCTGCTGTATATCGGCAAGCGCTCGGTGAGAGATGTAGACAAGAGCGACAAGTTCAATATGCCGATACAGGCGCTCTGGGTAGACTACGGGAAGAAAACTATCGTTGATGAAGGCGGCTATCATGAGTTCCCCATTATGGCGCATAGGTTCGATAAGCGACCGTTTATCCCCTGGGGTTTCTCGCCTGCCATGAAAGCTTTACCGTTCGCCAGATTACTCAACGCCTCAGCTAAGACCAATATACGGAGCATGATGAAACAGACCGACCCTCCGATTGCCATCCCGCACGGAGCGTTTCTCATGCCTCTCAACTTTAATCCCAGGGGTGTGAATTACTACAAACGCAAGGAAATTATGGACGCTTCAAAATCTGTTTTTCCTCTGGGAGCTTACGGCAACGTTGACGTAGGGCTCGCGGCGGTGGAATATTATGCCCAGAAAGTCAGGCGCATAATGTACAACGATGTTTTCCTGGCGTTTCAGGCGATAGACAAACAAATGAACAATCCCGAAGTGTACGAGCGTATCAACGAGAAAATGGCTATGCTGGGCCCGGCGGTAGGCAGGTTTACCGGCGAGGTGCTTAATCCCATTATCATACGCACCATTAACATTCTATACCGCAGGGGAAGGCTTCCTAAAGTGCCTGACGTTTTGCTGTTCAACCCCGAATACGAGATTGATTATGTTTCAGCGTTAGCGCAGGCTCAAAAGCGAAGTCAGCTTAACTCTTTGCTCACGGCGTTACAGGTGGTAGGGGAGATGGCAAATTACTCGCCACAGGTGCTAGATAAGGTTGATACGGATAAGGCGGTCAGCGAGACCTGGGATATTCTATCGGCTCCCGCTGGCATACTCAGAGACGATAGGGAGGTGGAAGCTATAAGAGAAAACAGAGCGAAAATGCAGGAAGAACTAGCTCGTAGAGAAGCTATGGAGCAGGCAGCCCGGACGGTAAAAACGGGGGCTGAAGCCGAAAAGGCGTTGGCGGAAGCTCGCAACGCTCCGTCATCAAAAGGGGTAATGGAATGAATTTAACGCTTCAGGAAGTTAAAGAAATCCAGTCCAACATCAGAGCGGTATTTAATACTCCGGCAGGTGAGAAGGTAATGGAGTTTTTAGAGCAGGCTTGCGGCTGGTATGAAAGCGTATTCTCTCCGTCCAACAGGGATTTGACGCTTATCAATGACGGCAAGCGTCAGGTAGTGGGCACTCTGAAAACGTTTCAAAAGTTCTCTCCGGAGGAGATATTAAAAATAATCAACTATTATGAAGAATAAAATTTTAAAAGAGATTAAGGTAGGGAGGAAAAAGCAAAAGGAAATAATATTAAGAAGGAGATTAATCGATGCCAGAAGGAACAAAAGTCCACAACCTTTACAAAAAATTACTATTGCAGGGATACAGCAAAGGAAAGGCGGCAAGAATAGCGCAGGCACAGACCGGCCAATCTCTTAAGACCGGAAAGCCTATAAAAAAATAAGGGGGTTTTATGTCAGAGGGAACAGTTAACGCCGGACAGCAGACTCAGCAGACTCAGCAGACTCAGCAGACTCAGCAGACTCAGCAGACTCAACAGACTCAGCAGGCTCAACAGACAGAGTTTTTCCAATGGAAGGAGAAGCTCGGCCCTGATTTGGCTAATGCTCCGTTTTTGCAGAGCTTCAGCAATGACGCCGAGGGGCTGGCGAAGGCGGTAAAAAGCCACGCTGAATTACAGCGCCTTTTAGGGCATGAGAAAGTACCTATTCCCAAGGGTGACGATGATACCGAGGGCTGGGCGAGGTTTTCTAAGGCCATGGGTGTACCGGATGCCGCCTCTCAATACGACTTAAAAGACGTACAGCTTCCCGAAGAACTGGGCGGAATAGCGTTTAACAAGGAAAAATTCGCCGAGATTGTGCATGGTTTTAAGCTTACTCCCCGGCAGGCTCAGGGATTGTGGAACGCTTATACTGAAATGACTCTGGACGCTTACCACAAACAATTCAAGGAATCGCAGGAAAATTTGACTAAGACCGTGAACGAGCTTAGGGGAGAATGGGGAGACGCTTACGAGGCTAATGTTGAGCTGGGACAGATGGTAATCAATAAATTCTCAGCCAATGAGGAAATGAACGCCTGGCTTACTGATGTGCTGTCTTCCCATCCGTACGGCGCTAAATTCCTGGCTCAGATTGGAAAGCAGTTCAGCGAAAACAAAATAGGAGAGTTTAAGTATCAAAGCTTCTCTTTGGCTCCTGACGAGGCGCAAAGCGAAATAGACAAGATACTCAACGACCCAAATCATCCGTACAACAACGAGAAAGCCACGGTTCAGGAGAGACAGAGAGCCATTGATTACGTTAATTCGCTCTATGCTATTGTGGTTAAAGGCAGAAAAGGATAAGCACGGGCCCCAATCTGCCTTGATATACCGGATAAGCTGAAACGCCCCGGATTGAGTGGACGGCGAGACCCCTTAGAGGATAATCAAGCCAGAGGCTCTTAACACCAACAGGAGGTTACGCGATGGCTGACACTCAAAACGTGATTTACGCTCAAGCATACAGCCGGAATATTATGCAGCTAGCGCAGCAGAAATATTCCAAACTCGTTAACACGGTATATCAAAAGCCTAATGTCCGCGGGAAAGTGTTCTTCCAAGACCAGATAGGGGCTTGGAGTATGAGCGCTAAAGGCGGGCGCAACGTCCAAACGCCCAACAACGACCCGAAGCTCTCAAGGCGCAGGGGAACTATGCTTGACTTCCATGACAACAGGCTTCTGGACAGAGGGGACGAGCTACGTAGTATTTCCGACCCGAAAAGCGCTTATACCATTGCCGCCGCTAGCTCTCTCGGACGTACCATTGACGACCGGGTTCTTGACGGCTTAGTCAGTTCGGCTGACTCCGGAGAGACCGGCTCTACCTCTGTTACTTTAGGAAGCAGCAGCATTGTGGCCGCTACAACCGGTTATCTCTACCTCTCTAACATCGCTTCGGTTAAGAAGGTCTTTGATGACAATGACGTTGAGGAGGAAGACCGCTACTTTGTGGTTACTCCTACCACTCTTAGCAATATGCTCCAGCAAGAGCAAATGACCTCAGCCGATTACAACGCTATCAAGGCTTTGGTAAGAGGTGAGATTAACACTTTCATGGGTTTTACCTGGATTGTATCTACCAGGATAGGCCAGTTGACCACCGGCCAGACTCCTTACGCTTCGTCGATTTCCGGAATAGCTTTCCAAAAATACGGCATTTGTCTTGCTATGGGCGCCCAGCCTATGGTTAGGACTGACGAAAGGGCCGATTTGAGCTACTCCTGGCAAATCTACTATGAGTTGAATATCGGAACTGTGCGGCTGGAGGAAAAAAGGGTTGTATTGGCTACCAAAACTTAGCATCGGCTATAGGCCTTAAAGAGGAGGTATATCAATGGGTACTTTAAAATCGGCTAATGTTACCAAGTACGACGCTGGCGGTGGCGGCGACAATTACATTCCTGACGGCTATATCCGCAGTGTTGAGAAGGTCTGGATTGACAGCTATACCATGGCTCAGACCTCGACCAATAACACCTTGCATTTGGCTGTTATCCCGGAAAACAAGAAAATCACATCTATTGATATTATCATCGAGACCACCGCTTCCCAGACCAGCGGCACTGTTTCAGTAGGGTTCAGCACTGACGCTTCGGTGGACACTTTCTTACCGGCCTCTACTCTCACTCACAACCTGACCAAGACTTCTATAAGCTTGCCGGGTGTGGGACTGTTGTCTATCGGGGCTACCGCGAAACAGTTTCAGGCGAATACCGGAGGTTTTCAGAAGGTTACTTCCGGTACTCAGACGGTAGTCGCCTTGAAACTTAACAACTGGACAGCGTCGAGCGGTACGATTAAGAGTATCGTCCGCTACACATAACGTTCAAGGGGGGTTGAGGAGGGGGGCTTTCTGCCCCCCAAACCTCACTGAAAACTATGGCAGTAACAAAGATTGAATTAATTAACACGGCGTTAACTAAATTAGGGGCGAGGCCGATTGTAAGCCTGGATGACAACTCAGAAAACGCCCGGATAATCAATCGGACTTATGATTATTCGCTCAGGAGCGTTTTGTCAGAATGTCCCTGGAACTTTGCCTTAAAGCGCAGGCTGTTAGCTCAAAGCGCGGATGAGCTCGAATGGTATTATTCAGAAGAAAGTTATGTTTATCAGCTCCCGGCTGATACCGTCCGGGTGTTTTCGGTTAACGACTCAAAGGCTGTGTGGCGGCAGGAGGGAGAATATATCATATCAGATACCGCCGACCTGGGGATAAAGTATGTTTACTTCATCACCGATACTTCAAAATACCCTCCGGCTTTTACAGAAGCGCTCGTTGACAGACTTTGTTCGGATATAGCTTTTGCCGTGCTTAACTCCCGCAGCGTGGGTGATGATTATCTTAAGCGTTACCATGAAATAAGCCTGACTAAAGCCATGGCTGAAAACGCTCAAACAGGGCTTCACCAGGAGATAACAGACGACGCTTGGGAATTAAGCAAATATGGAAATGATACATACGCTTAGGGGGGGGGTAGATGTCCGTAACAAGAGAACAGACGCCTCATCTTGACGCCAGGACAGTAATTGTATACGGTAAGCTTGATATTAACGACACTACCGGTTATCCCATAGCCGTTGACAGCCTCGGTAATTTGTACGTTAACAGGGTATCGCCGGGGGGTGTGGTGAGCGGTTCTCAGACGGTAGCGGTAAGCGGCTCAGCGGTTAAGCTGGCTGCCTCAGCCACTCCCTGTTTATATGTGGAGATTTCGGCGGATACCGGAAATGCCGACGTTGTAGCCGTGGGAGATTCTGACGTTAACGCCTCCCCCGGTTCGCAGAAAGGGTTAATCCTGTTTGCTGGCAATCCGGCAGCCAGAATTTATATCGATGACGTGAGTAAATTATACGTAGACGCCGCTTCAAACGGCGATAAAGTAAGCTTTAATTATTACACGAAATGAAAAAATCATTGATTTTATTATCACTGACAGCGCTTTCCCTTCCCTGCTTCGGGGCTGTGCAACTCAAAGATGAAGGGGTAAGCAAGGGATATATTCAGATTATCGACTGTGCGGGCGACGGGGTAGAATGCTCCCGTTCGGGGATGACCGGAAAGATAGACCTTTCTCCGGCGGACAGCGTGTACCTTAAGCTTGACGCCTCCAACGACCCGATTACCGGCTCGTTGCGTATCGGCGGAGACGGCGCTAATTACGCCGAGTTCAAAACCGACGGCGAGCTTAACTTGCACGGAACCGCCCGGGTAAAAGTGAATTTGTGGACTGACGCCGCTGGACTGAGGTCTCCCGGAGAGCACTCGGCGACTTTCGTACAGCATGGGTTAACCGGAGTGTGGCAGTTCGACGACGCCGGGGAGAATAATGAAGAAAGCATTTCAGGCACGGTTAAAATTCCTTCCGATATGGACAGAACGGTCGCTCCCACGTTTAAAATAGGCTGGAGCGCTGACGGAGTGAGTCCCGGTAATTGCGTTTGGCAGTTAGAATATTTATGGATTACTCCCGGAGAGGATACCACCGCCGCCGCTCAGGAGACTTTAACCGTTACCTCGGCGGCTTCGTCAACGTCAAACGGCCTGGTAATCAGCGAATTCACGGGTATAGACTTACCTAGCTCCTCAGACGTCGCCATGTTCTTCAGAATTACCAGGCTGAGCGCCGACGCTAACGATACCATTTCTGATACCGTTGAATTAAGAGGAAGGCTGTTTAGTTACACGGCCAATAAATTGGGGGAGTCATTATAGAAGGAGGTTATAACGTGAAAAAACAAACAATCAATATTTTGATTATAGCGGCGGCAATATTGGGTTTTTTGGGATTTTCCTTTAATCAGGAGTTAGGGATTTAAAAAGAGACGTCATCCGGTGGGAGAAGAAAAAAGAAAACAAAAAAATAAAAATTAAGATAAACGCTACGGATATATATTAATGGCTAAAATAAGTTACACGAAAACTTCATTTACCGGCGGTGAACTGGGTTCTTCCCTGTGGGGCAGGGTAGACGTCTCTCAGTATGATAACGCATGCGCTTACCTTGAAAATTTTCTTGTCCGCCCTTACGGCCCGGTAATCTCATCTCCTGGTACTGAGTTTATATACGAAAGTAAAATATCCGCCGCCGGTTCAGACTCAACGGTTAGGATTATACCTTTCGTGTTTTCCAAAAACGACGCCTACATTATAGAAATTGGGGAAGGCTATTTCCGGTTCTACGCTGACGGCGGGATAGTGGTTACTACCGGCACTACTGTTTATGAAATATCCCACAACTATACCGCTGACGAGATAATGGATATACAATTTACCCAAATGAACGATATCATTTTTATGGTACACCCTGACCATAAACCGGCGAAACTTACCCGATTGGGGGCGGCGAACTGGACTTTTGAGGATTTTGATATCAAAGGCGGGCCGTTCAGGGCTGAAAATTCTACCGATACGACTTTATCTCCTTCAGACTCAACCGGAACAATAAATATTATCGCTTCGCCCGTTGATTCTAATGTCTTTGTGCCTTCTTCAAGCACTACCAAAGGCCATCATGGAGCGTATTTTAAAATTGGCGGAACAAGAACTGCCGCGACCACTCTGGTTGAGGAGCAGGGTTACGTTGAAATAACTTACGTTACCAATAGCTATACCGCTACCGCCAGCGTGATTAAACAACTTACCATCACCGGAGCGACTACCTGGTGGGCTGAGGGAGCGTTTAGCGAAGTCAGAGGCTATCCGGCCGCGGTGGCGCTGCATGAGGGGCGGCTGGTACTTGCCCGCACCGACTCTGACCCTCAGGGCGTGTGGACTTCCCGCACATATGTTTATAATGATTTCATGGCTACCAGCGAGGATGATTCGGGTTTAGCTTATGATTTATACTCCTCAGAAAGCAACGACATAAAATGGCTGGCCTCCAAAAGAGACGCTTTGCTTGCCGGTACATTCGGCGGCGAATTTTCCATTACCAGTTCTGAAAACCTACCGCTTACTCCCGATAACTCAGCCGCCAGGAATGAGACTTCTTACGGCTCTGAGCCTATTCAACCTAAGAAAATAGGCAGTATTCTTTATTATGTCCAGCGGTTTGGTAAGAAAATAAGAGAATTAATGTTTAATTGGGATGAAAACGTCTATAAATCAGGAGACATGAATATTTTGTCTCCTGAAATAACCGGAGACGGCGTGATAGACATGGCCTTTCAGCAGAGCCCCGAGAGCAGGCTTTATTGCGTGAAAACCGACGGCACGATATGCGTGCTTACCAGGGAAGTAGACCATCAGGTACAAGGCTGGAGCAGGCTTACGACTAACGGAAAATACGAATCTATTGCCGTTATACCCAGTAGAACGGAAGGATACGACGAAGTTTGGGTTGTAGTAAAAAGGGAAATAAACGGCTCAGTCAAGCGCTACATAGAAAGGTTTAAAAGCCCGATTCCTCCTTCCCGTCAGGATATGTGCTTCTACGTCCATAGCGGGCTCAGCTACAATGCCTATGAGGAGACCGAGGGGATAAACATGTCTTTATCGGCCACCTCAGGCACAGGGGTTACTCTTACGGTAAGCTCGTCTTATTTTTCAATTGATGATGTGGGTTCTCGCGTGAGGGCCGTGGACGCCGACGGAAATATACTGGGCGAGCTTGAAATAACCGGCTATACTTCCGGCACCGAGATAACAGGAAACGTTAAGAAAGATTTCGACTCTCTGGCTTATTCTTCGACGGAATGGGGTTTGTCGGTAAGCCAGATAAGCGGATTAGAGCATTTAGAAGCGGAAGAAGTAAAAGTATTGGCTGACGGGGGTACGGCGATAAGTCCGACGGTGGCCTCTGGTACTATAACTATGGATTACAATTATTTCATCTTACATATAGGGCTTGGCTACAATCAGAATTTGCGCACTTTGCCCTTTGATGTTGGCTCGGTGAGAGGTTCTTCCCAGGCCAAAAAACAGCGTATAAGCGAAATAGCTTTTAAGATTAACAACAGCCATCGGGGGTTTTACGTTGGGTATGATGAAAATTTTTTGCAGAGAATAGAATTCAGAGACCCCAGCACGCTTATGGGAACGCCTGAAGCTTTATATACCGGCTATATTACTAATCATATTTTTAACGGCGGATACGAGTATGGAGCCACTGTTTATATCAGGAACTCCGACCCTCTGCCCCTGGAGATATTGGGATTAACGGTTATTTTAGACACATACGATAAATGACATGAATATTACAAGCGCTTTATTGTTGGCTAGCGGAGCATTGGGAATAAGCTCCACTCTGGCGGCGGGCAGGCAGGAACTGGCCGAATCTTACGAGGAGGCAGCGTTAGCCGAGAAACAGGCTGCTTTGCTGGAAGACCAGGCTAAAACCCTTGAAGCGGCTAAAAAGAGCCTGATTCAGAGGAAGCACCTGGAAAGTTATCGGTATTTCTCGACTAAGTCCAGAATGACCGCCATGACAACTTCAAGGGTGGCTTATTCAGGACTTAAGCTATCCGGCAGTCCCCTGGCCGTTATGGTAAACAATCTGGCCGAAGCCGAGCTTGACGAGGCGATAACCAAATACAATATTGACATGGAAAGGTATAATGTTTACGCCAGACAAAAGAGTTATCTGGCAGAGGCTGAATACACCAGAGAAGAAGGGAGAGCGGCCGTAGCCAGGGGGAAATCAGCGGTAAAAGCAAGCCGCTGGCGGGCGTTCAGCCAACTGTTGGGTACCGGCTTCACTTATACTAGTAGATATGGGTTGCCCAAATGGGGCGGGAAGAAGGAGAATAAAGAATAATGGCAAGACTTCCGGTGATAGAAGGCCAAAGACAATTAACGACTGACGTAGCTACGTTTAAAGCAGTTATCAACCGCCAGGTTGACAGGAGCAAATCAGAAGGATACGCCCGCCAGGCTGAGGCGTTTAAGATGACGCAGGATTTGATAGCCAAGTGGCAAGAAGCCTCTGATTTGGTAAAATACACGGCGGCCAAGGCTAATTATGAGGCTAATTCAGTGGATATAATGAACAGGGCCGAGGCTGACGCGGATTACACGGCGGCTGAAAAGTATATGGGAGAATACGACAGGCTTGCTCATGATATTCTTAAAGATATCCCGGAGAGTCCCGTTAAGAACCGCGTAAAGTTTGAATTGGAAAAAAGAAATCAGATGGCCAAAATTAAGATAGCCAATATCTACCGCAATAAAGCCATTGATTACACTAAGAAAGAATTTCTCCCCAAAGCCATAGAGGCGCTTAATGAGAAACGTATGAACGCCTACAGCGAAAAAGAATTCATGGACGCTGACAGGGACATAAAAAACCTGATAAAAGAGCAAATATCCAAAGGTATTATCAGCGGGGCAGATGGTGATAAACTGTATTTGAGCGCCCAAAAAGCCCTGATTGATTATGATATTATGGCCCGCCCGGAAGTGGCTCTGGCCGAACTGCAAAAGGGAAATCACGGATTGTATAAGGGAGTAGCTACCCAGGATAGGATAAAATACATGAAAACCGCCGAAAAAAGGCTTGAGCAGGTGAAGAAGAACAAAAAGGCCATGCTGGCTATCGCCCGAGATGAAACCGAGAGCGCCCTGTTGGATGAGAAATACAAGGGGACGCTCACGCCTACCAAGGTAGAGAATTTAGCCGCCGAGGGTGAAATAAGCCGAGTATTCGCCGACGCTTTGATTTCTTCCCTTACGTCAATACCGCCGATTGAAATAGGGCCGGTAGAGAAGATGACTAAATACGTTGAGCTTACCGAGAGAGCCGATTTAATCCAGAGCAAAATTGAAGGATGGTTTTCCGAGCCTTCGTTTGAGGAAGTAACCCAATTTAGAGCCGATGTTCTTACGGCCGAATCACTGGGATATATAACCCATTCCCAGTCAGAAGGGTTAGTTTCAAAGACGGCCGAAGCCATAAGGGGCAATGAGGAATTCAAAAGGGCGGTTAATCAGCTTAAAGCTTATTCTTCTATGTATGACGATGAACACGCTCAGATAAAAGTCAAAGCGGAAATGTATGAGAGTTTAATAAAGAAAGTGCAGAACGGCGCTCCTCCCGAACAGGCTTTAAAAGAGGTGGTGCGGGAAAAAGTCAGTTCTGAAATCAGCGAAGCGGCCGCCAAGCGTGCTGAATCGATAAGAGGAAGGCTAATAGCTCAAAATGAAACCGGAGAGGAAATCTATTCCGATGATAACGGTAAAACGTGGTATTATGTTAAAACAGGAAAGAGGGTTGAATAATGCCGGTACCGCCAGGATTTAAAATAGTCAGGGAAGAAAAGCTTAAACTGCCGCCGGGGTTTAAGATTGTAAGCGTGCGGGCCGCTCCGCCTGAGCCCAGTTTTCCGCAGTGGATAAAACATAAGTGGGAAATGGATAACGCTAATAAAATATGGGCTTCCTACGGCAAAGCGGCCAGAGACGGATTGATGAACAGCGAGGAAGCGCTTAACAAAGCGAGAGCCAGCAGGCAGAAGGCTATAGAAACAGCGGGATTCTATAAGGCGCCGGGTTTCACGGAGCGCCCATTTACTTACATGGGAGGAGCTTTGGCCGGAATTATGCCTTATATGATTGAATCCACCACAGAGGGGCTTAAAACCGGTATGGCTGTTGGACTCGGGGCCGCTGGCATGACGGCCGCCAGTGGTTTAGCTCCCATGGCTCCTCAAATGGCTATAACCGGTCTGGGGGTTGGTTTCGCGGCGGGAGTATTCAAAAACATTTATGACCGGGAAGGCGGAGCTTTGTATCTTGATATATTGGACAGAATAGGCGTAGGCAAAGAAAAAGAGCGCCTGGCGCGGATTTATTCCATAGCCGGAGGGGCGATTATCGGCTTTTTGGAAATGGCTCAATTCGGCATGATTGGCAAATTTTTTAAGAGCTCCGTTGCCGGTAAAATATCCAAGAAAGCCATAGGGAGATTTATTCTTAAATATGGCGGGACTATAGCTCAGGAGACAACAACCGAAGAACTCCAGGAAGTTACTTCTTTAATATCTGAAGCCTTGAGCGCCCTGCAAACGGGAGAAAAGCCGCCCACTGCCGAGGAATGGAGAACGAGGCTGATAGAGACGGCGAAGGAGATGTCAGCCTCTATGGCTTTGCTGCAATTGCCGGGAGTCGCGGTGCACACCGGAAAGGTGTTGGTTGATAAGAGTCTATCCACTGAAATACAAAATTTACCTAACGTCGGGGTCAGAAAATCTATACCGCCCCTTGAAAATGTGTCTCAGGCTGTTGATTACGGTAATGAAATAAAAAACAACCTTGTACAGATTAAATCAGTTTATAATACGCTGATGAATGAAATATACTCCCTGTCAAGGTTCGCCGAGAATTATACCGCTGAAGAAAAACAGGCCAAGATAAGCGGTATAAATAATCTGGCTAAAGTAATCGAAACGGCCATAGGCAGAGAGTTGCCGGAAACCGAAACAGCCAGGGGTATACTTAGGGGTATAACCGAAAAACAGACCAGGGTTGATAAGCTTAAGGGAGAGCTTAAAAAGATTAAGGAATCTTCGTCGAAAATAAGGACTAAAACGCTCAAAGAGACTAAACTCGCCCAGCAGGACGTTATCGCCTTTATGGAAGAAGCCGGGATACCCAAAGAGGAAAGATACAAGTTTTTAAAGACCCTGAAGAATATACAAACCGTGGAGCAGTGGAATAAACAGGTTGATAAAATCACCGAGAGGGCCTACAAAATAAAAGAAAGGAAGTTAAAAAACGCCCTTAACGCGGCGATAAAGAAAGAATTAAAAACTACAAAGCCGCTTAAAAGAGGAGAATTCCGCAAGGGGCGCTATGTTCATGAAGGGAACAAGCTATTTGAGGAGTTAATCAGAATTAATAAGCTTAAAAAAACAGACGCCGCCGCCGAGCTCGGGAAATACATTGACCTTGAAACCGAAAAGCCTAAGGTAGAGCCGGAGAGCCTAAAAAGCACTGATATACTTAAGATTCAATTATTAAACTTGAAGCGCAAAGGAGCCGAGGCGGGGATACAACTAAGAGAGAGTTTTCTTGGGAGGCTTAAGGAATTCAAGTCGCTGTTTGCCGAGGCCGCTAAACTGGAAAAAGAGGGCAAAATAACGGAAACTAAAGCCATTGAAGGCAAAATACTGGACGCTATCGATAAGTATTCCATTGATGAAAGGTCTAAAATCAAAAAGAAATTAATGGATATCTACCTTAGGGGCGGTGGCGATTTTTATTCGTTTCTAAACGCTATGTTCGGCAGGGAGCTGGCGGACGAGCTTGACCCCACTTTACACGAGCAGAACAGAAATACCGCGGTCTTTTTAAGGGTTGACGAAGTATCCCGCAAATCCTCCGAGGTTACGGGATATAAAAACCTCCCTGATTTTTTAGGCAATATGAGCAAAGAAGAATATTCCCTGACCTCTCCTAAGGACGGGGTTACTTTTAAGCTTAATAAATTGCAGATACTCGATATATATTTATCCCTGGAAAATCCGGCTATCAAAGAAAGATATTTAGAATGGTTTAACAAAGCCGATATCGATTCTCTATGCGGCGTGCTTACGCCTGAAGAAATGAAATTCGGCGAATATATGAGAAATGTTCTGTCTGAATATTTCCCCATATTTAATCAGGCGCATATTGAGCGGTACGGCACTGAATTAGGCAAAGTAGCGGGTATATACTGGCCTAGTACGGCAGTAAGAAAAGTGGACGTTTACGAAACTTACCGCGCCCAAACGGAAATAGCCAGCGCCATGCACAAAAGGGTTGAAAGTAAAGTTAAACCCCGGCCGGTAGACGCCTGGTCTAAGTTCATGCGCCACATATCCCAGGGAGAGCACCTCAGGCATTTAGGCTCAACGTATATAACGCTTAGAAGGCTGTTTGACAGCCATAGAGTAGCCGAGGAAATAAAAAACGCTTATGGAGAAAAATTATACCAGGCGTTTATAAAAAAGATAAAAAGACTGTCTCTTACCCAGTACGAGCAAGATATTGATATCATAACTTCGACCATGGGGAAAATGCTTAATAACTGGGTAAAAGCTAAGGTGGGTATTAATCCTTCCGTGCTTGTTAAACAGCTTATTTCAACCGGTTTTTACGCCGAGCAAATGCCGGTTAAGAAATGGATTGGATATTTCATGGAGGGGATGAGCAAACCCAGGGAAACCTTTGATTTTATGTGGAAAACAATTCCCGATTTAAGAGCAAGATTTGCCAGGGGCTATTCAGAAGCCTTACAAAATGCCATTAAAGAAGCTTCCGCTTTGAATTCGGCGAAATACAACTGGACGAGGGCGCTGACTCTACTTAGCCGTACCGGAGATATTACCGCCATAATTTACGGAGGCTACCCCCTGATTAAATACGAATTGAATAAACACGGAGACTTAAATAAAGCTATCAATAAATTTTTAAAAGCTACCGTGAGGGCCCAGCAGAGCGGATTGACCACTACCCGCTCCGAACTTCAGAACAACCGGAGCGTGTTGACCCGCTGGCTTACGGCGTTTAAGAACGCTCCCAGTCAATTTATGAGAAAACTTGGAGACGCTACGATATCATATTCAAGGCGGGAGATAAGTGTTAGCCAGTACGCCAAAACCCTGGCTATCTACGGTGTTGTACAGCCTGTTCTTTATACTACCGTTGGTTATGTTATGGGCAGGCTCATGTATGGCGCTTTCGACGATGAAGATGATTTTTTGTTAAGAGTTTTTAACTCTATATTATTGAACCCGATAACGGCCCTGCCTATTATCAGTGACGCCGCCAGGGCCAGCTTGCGCAAAATAGAAGGCCTCAAACCTGGCGAAGCCATAAGAGAACCGTTGTTAGACGATATAGAAAGAGGTTTTGGCAAACTGCTTAAGCAAAAAATCGGATTAAGCGATATTCTGGAAGGAGTTGGATATACTGTTATCGAACCCGCTACGGGAGCTCCAGCTGGTACTCTTATAAGTATTCTTAAGCGGAATGAAAAAAAATCTAAATCAGGAGGTATAAAATTATGGTAGAGAGCACCACTATCAAACAACAGTTTACTTTGGACGGTACAACCCGCCAATTTGATTTTACTTTTCCCACTATGCCTTCATACCCCGAGTATATCAAGGCGATAGCTCTCACCGGCTCTACTGAAAATGAATTGACTTACACTACTCATTATACTGTGACTGTGAGTTCTGACGGGATAGGGGGTACGCTTTGGCTTGTTGACGCGGGGGCCATCAGCAAAGGCACTTTAACTATTTACAGGGAAACCGACAACCTCCAGGAGAGCGACTACGATGATTATAATCAATTTCCGGCTAATACCCTTGAGCGGGATATAGACCGGAGGACTTTTGTAGCTCAGGAACTGGCCGAAAAAGCTGGCAGAACTTTAATGTTACCCATTTCAGCAACCGTTGGAGTAAATACTACATTGCCCCTGCCGCAGTCATCCAAACTAATAGGTTGGAACTCTGACGCTGACGGTTTAATTAATTACGACGAAGCTCAGGCTGTTTTACCGGCGATAAATTCAGGCTACGCCGGTTATATATTAAAAGTCAACGCTGAAGGCACGGGGTATGATTTAAGCAATAAGTTGAACGGACTTTCCTTTTACGGTCAAAATCTTATCGTCGAAAGCGCCGATATAATTATACAAAATAACGTAGGCGGAGGAGGAGCAATAATCTGTGAAAGCGTTCACACTAGCTTACTTAAAGTAGGCACCCACTCGGTAACTGGTATTTCCACCTCCGGTACTTTGGCGGGCGATTCAAACAGCAACCTCGTTACCGAAAAAGCCGTTAAAACTTACGTTGACGCTCAGGCATCATCCGCTCAGTTTAAGGTTGGGTATTTTACAAGAGACTTAAGCGTGGCGGCAGGCACTCAATCAGTTACCGGAGTAGGATTTCAGCCTAAAGCGGTAATATTTTTCGCTTCTCCAAATACGGACGGATTGGTATCAAGCGCTGGCGTAGACGACGGCTCAAGCCACGGTTCTAAATATACCAAAGATAACAGCGGTATAAAATTCAATCACAATGAAGGTTATAGTTTATATTTAAGAACCGGGAGTGGTACTTATCAAGTAGGTTATATTTCATCAATGGACGCTGACGGGTTTACTATCACCTGGGTTAAAGCCGGTAGTCCAACCGGTACTTATTATATACAATATTTAGCCATGGGATGAGAAGCGAAAAACATATAAAAAAGGCTTGTCTTGACTATCTGAGAACCCTGGAAAACCAAGGATTAATAACCTGGGTGGACAGGCTCAACAGCGGGAAATTTTACATTAGGAGAATTGCCAGGAAGGGGAGACTTATTAACGGCTGCCGCGCGGGTACTCCCGATAGCTATGTTATATTAAACGACGGCCGCATGCTCTGGATAGAATACAAAGCGAAAGATGGCAAGATTACCCAATATCAGCATGACTTCGCCAGAATGGTAACCGGAGTAGGGCATTTGTATTTAGTAATAAGAAGCCTTGACGAATTAATGGAGAGAATGGCCGAAATAATGGTTGACTGACATGCAGTATTTGAGTTATATTATAGAGGGAATCTTCGGGGCCGGGATATTGTCTTTCATGTGGAAGCTGGCTAAAGACAGTGAAAACAAAATAGATACTGTTTTTAGGCGGTTTGATAAGCACAAAAGAGACTTCCGGGAGGAATTCGTCAATAAGGACGTCTGCAAGATAATACATGAGCATACGTCCAAAGATATAGAGCGGCTTGAACGCAAAATGGAATTGGGGTTTAAAAACCTTGACGACAAGGTTACGCTGATATTAAGGCGTAACGGTGTGAAGTAAGGAGGTAGCATGCAGGGAAAGAAAATTTTTCTCAGTAAGACCTTTTGGGCTAACATTGTGGCTCTGGTGGCCATGATAATTCAGGGGGTTACCGGCAAACAGTTTATGGATTTGCAGGCTCAGGGCACGATACTCGCGCTTATCAATATCATTCTTAGAGCCGTGACTAAAGAGCCGATAGTCTGGAAAACGTGAATCCGGTAATTGGCAAAGCTTTAGATTTCGGGAAGTCTCTTTTATTTTACTTCTCGGCCGATGAGAGAAGGAAGCGCCGCAATTTAAGTTATTCGGCCTCGGTAAAGAAAGCTATAAATCTTCAGGAGGAGCACTACGACAGGCTTATAGAATTTCTATCATTCGTCAGGCTCAAGGCTAAATTTAAAAACCCCGATGATAAGAAGAAATTCTCCAAATTAGCCTACCGCCTCAAGAAAGACGGGCGGATATTCAAACGATTGACGTAGTAGACCGGGTACGGGCGCTTTTGCGGTAGTATTTATTCCAATACTCCCGCATACTTTTAATGTGATAGCGGTACTGGCATTTTGGGCTTCCGCATGTTTTCTTCTTAACCGGCCGTTCTCCGCAATAGGGACACAATTCTTTAGTGCGATAAGTTACTTTTATTTTCATAACCGTTTAATATTTTGTGAAAGGTTTCACAATCTTTATAGGGCATTTTATCACTTTCACCCAGGGGAATTGTTTACATGTCCGCGCGCAATCGGCGCAGAACTCGTTAACCGGCTCTACAATGCCTCTATTTCGCGCGAGATTGCCCTTTTTAGTTTTTAGTCTTACCATGTTCGATATACCTTAAGAATAAAACCTCCTTTAAATCGAAAATATGAGCCTCATGTGATTATAAACACCTTATCGCCCTTTTTCTTGGGTTTCAGGAGATTGTTGATTATTTCCTCAGCCTGTTTTTCTTGCCCGGGAATTATGTTGTCCCTGGCTTTATCCAGAAACTCTTTGCTTATGTCAAAACGCCCTATAATTTTGTTAACCGCCGCCAGATTATACAATAATTTAAATTCATTAGGTGATAAATTTAACGCTATAGTCCAAAAGATAATGGCTTCCTGATAGCTTCCGGCCGCCCACCGTTTTAAGGCTCTCGTGTGCCAGCCGTACCAAGCATGGGGGTCTTCCGATACCGAACATTCCACAACCCAAAAATCGTCTCTCCACTGTTTAAGGCACGAGAAGAACCTGCCGAAATAATATCCGATAACCAGGGCCGAAACATACACCGGAGCGAAGGAAAGAAGCGAAGCCGTAAATACCGTTATACCGATAAGGGGGATATATAGATATCTTTCGGATATTTCCTGCTGTACCCTGAATAGATTACTAAAAGGAATTATAGTTATTAAGTACCACAACAGACTTTTCGTGGCTAAATGATAAGGGAGCTTCCACAATAGCAAAATCGCTGACACGACCAGAGCCAGCCCGGCCAGGAAGTAGCGGTCTATTTTATAAGCTTTATTTTTCTTGCTGCCAGCGCAGGACTGTAAAAAGTTATGGTAAAAAGCTACCTTATGGCACAGTATGGACGAACAGAAATACCAGCCGATAGTTTTAAGCATTAATATAATTTTACCGGCATGAAACGTTTTATCTTCGTTGACCCTCTCGGAAGAAGCCTTAAACGATACCGCCTTAAAAAACTTCTTATACCAGATAAGGCAGTTTGCTGCAGCCGCGAGAATCCAGACGGGGTGAAAGAGCATTAGAGCGAAGGGGGCCAGATAACCCACGGTGTAGAATCCGCATATAAACACTAAATATAACGAAGCCGCGCGGGGGAAAAGCGCCAGAGCGTAAACCATAAATAAAGCGGTCACGGAGTAGGCCCTTCCGGAAATCCAGACGCTTCCGTGCTGTCCCATGGGATGGACGGCAAACAATAAAGCCGCTACGAATGAAACGTTATTTTTCCCGAAAGCCAGGAATATCCCCAGCACAACGCCCAGATGTATAAGCATAGTAAGCAGATGGTCAGCCCAGGGTTTGAGCCTCAGAGAGCCGGTCAGCCATAAGAAATACTTGTGTAATTTATTGCGGTATTTGGGAGGGTTTTTAAACACCGGAATATCATCGGAAACGTACCCGAACTTCAAAACCGGAAACTGGGAAATCAGAACCGTAAGTATTAAGATTCCAATCTGAACATCCATTTAACACCTTCCTTTATTCCCCTCCAGATGTATTCTATATCCTCTCTGGTCTTTATATCCCTGAATTTATTATACCAGAAAATAGGGTTTAATGCCGCTGAATAATGCCGGTCGAGGTATTTTTTTAAATGCTCGCCCTCTGGATTGCCTTTAAGCAGAGGGTTATAATACGAACTCTGGGCGGTCTTAGCGTAGCCTTTTATAAGCATTTTCCTGACGAATCTTACTGTGTTCATGGTATCTTTGGGAGTTTCCCAGGGATAACCTACCATGTAGCTTATATGCGGCTCAAGCCCCGCCTCTGAGGCCTTCTTAAGAGTTGACTCGACTCTGTTGACATCGATATTGCCTTTATGTATTCTGTCCAGAGTGTCCTGATTTATGGATTCAAGTCCAAACAGCACCATTCTAAAACCGGCTTCTCTCATTTTGCGGTAATCGGCTTTTGCGTCAAGGCGCAGGTTACAGCCTAGCCTTATCGGCAATTTAAGAGCTATTATATCGTCACAAAAAGCGTCAAGCCATTCTCCGTCAGGGAAAGTAGCGCTGTCGTCGAATATTTCCCGGAAGCCCATTTCATGGCACTGGATTATCTCCTCAAGTATCGAATCCGATGGGCGCACGAACACAGAGTTTTTCAAAGACTCAACGCAGAATAAACACCTTCCCCACAGACACCCTGAAGCTGACATAATATATGTTCCGGGAAGATATTTAAAATTTCCGTTGTTCTGGTATTCCCACCATTTCGTGAATATTCTGTCGGGAGGAGGCAGTTGGCGGAAGGGAATATCTTCCGGTTCGGTAATAACTTTATCGTAATGGCCGCTTGTGTTGTCCGGGTTCCAGTAGACTTCGTGCCCCCGCTCCCGGTAATACTGAGCCTGCATTGCTAAAAGCACCGGATAGATTTTCCTTCTTTTCTGGCGCTGTCTCTGCTGGCTGTAGCAATGGGGTATGTATAGTATCTTCATGACATAAACTCCTCGATTATATCGTCCAGGCTGTAGCGGTAGTCCCAGGACGGATAATGTTCCATGAATTTGCTGACGTCGCTGACGTACCAGATATGGTCGGCGCGGCGGGGCCTGTCAAGGTAGGTATACCTCAACTCGAACCTCTCGATTGCCTCTAAAACCGATATATTATTATTCTTGCCTCCGCCCATATTGTACACTTCGCCTTTTCTGGGGTTGAGGAAGTAATAAAAGAAAGCCCGCGCCAAATCGTGGGCGTGGATAATATCTCTGACCTGCTTCCCCTTGTATCCGTAGATTGTGTATTTTCTCCTTTCCTTACGGCATTTGGCCATATAAGCTAAAAACCCGTGCTGTTCAACCCCGGCGTGGGCCTTGCCTGTGATACATCCGCAACGGAATATTCCGGTATTAAGATTGAAGTATTTGCCGTATTCCTGGGCCATCATATCACCGGCGAGTTTAGATACTCCAAATAAAGAATGGGCGGTGTGGTCGATTAGCATGTTCTCGTTAATTCCCGATAAGTTATAAGGTTCATATCTCTTGGGGAGTTCCCTTAGCGCTATTTTGTTGGGGTTGACTCCGTATACTTTGTTGGTGGAGACATAGATAAAAATCGCCTCCGGGCAGTATTTTCTAAAATTATTGAGTAGTATCAGGGTTCCATTGGCGTTGATAGTAAAATCTTCTATGGGATCTACAACGGCCCAATCGTGGGAAGGCTGGGCGGCGGCATGTATCACCAGCACCGGTTTATAATGCCTAAATAGCTCCTCCATAATAGTCGCGTCTCTTATATCGGCGTCAGCGTGGGTATAATTGTCGTCTATTATCTTATTTTTAAACACGTCGCCATCAACGCCGAAGAAGTGCTTCCTTCGGTTGTTATCTATTCCTATTACATGAAAGCCTTTGTTCAGAAAGAACCGGGAGGCTTCAAGCCCTACTAATCCGCACGAGCCAGTTATCAATACGTTTCTTTTCATAGCTTCCTCCTGAAAAATCCTTTGATAAAAGATGCAACATAATGATACACAACCCCTATAGTACCCACTAAAGCCTTCTTAATCAAAAAGCCCCGGTGCTTTCCGTATGTTGAAACCTGCTTCCAGAATGGGCGGTACAGCGAGCGGCGGTTGTGATACACCAAAAGCCCAGGATGGTAATACACGGCACAACCTATTTCCCTGCAGAGTAAGCTGTCCTCTCCGGTAAGATAAGGCTTAAAATCAACCATGTAGCCTTTTTTGATTATCAGGTTAAACGTGGGAAATTCGTTTACTATCCTGGCCTTTTTGGGAGTAACCCGGTAGGAGTAAGGAAGGAGCTTCAATATAAAATCAGTTACCTTCTGGGAGTCAGAAGCCGACGGAGGAAGTACGCCGGGCCCGCAGACCGCTCCGTAAGTCCTTAGTAGATTTTTGGCCGTGATTAACCAATCATCCGGAGGGTAGGCGTCCGAGTCAATAAAAGCCAAATAACTGCCTTTAGCCATTTTCATGGCGTGATTGCGCTTCTGGGCCGGTAACCCGGGGCAAACGTTATCGTCGATAGCCAATATTTCCCAGCTTCCCTTAAGCCTCCGGCAGTGCCATAGACAACGGACAATGTACTTGTCGGCTGTTTTGTAGGGTATTATTATTGAAAAATCCGGATTTTCAGAGTTTCTAAAAAAATGCGCCATAACATTTTTAGCGACACTTTTCCTTTTATACTGGCCTCTATGGGTATTTCTATTATTCTGGCTTTGTTTTTCTTAAGCTTGTTTAGTATTTCTATATCGAAAGCGTACCCGTCGGTTTTCCAACTCGGTAAAATATTCCTTCTGAACATCTTTAAACCCGTCTGGGTGTCGAAGGGAAGCGCAAACATCAAGCGGATATAGACGCGAGATAAGTAGGTTATAATCTTACGGTGCAGCGGAGAATTAACTACGGTCTTACTTCCTATAACGGCGTCGCAATCCTCAAGAAACGGCAGAAATCTCTTTATCATCTTGGGGGATATATCGCCGTCGGCGTCCAGGAATATTATTATATCCCCTTTGGCTTCCTTAAGAGCTTCCCTTAAGGCCCAGCCCTTGCCTTTTCCGTAACGGTCGGTGGCTATTATAATTTGTTCGCAGGGAAAGGCTTTCTCAATTTCCTTGACAAATTCTTCAATGTTGTTTTCTAAATGATTGGGTATTAGAACTGAGAACATCCAGCAACCTCCTGTATTTTCTATATACCCCGTCCAAATCCCAGCCCGTGGCGTAGGCGTAGGATTGAACTACGGGGTTGGTATAAAATGGATATTCGTTATCAGTCAGTATAGCCAGCGAATTAACCCCTTCCGTTAAATATATTATTTTGTCTATTTTAATACGTTTTCGCTTGTAAGGCAACTCCACCCAGATATTAGGCTCAAATATCGGGAACATTTTCGCTCTAAGCTTGGTAAACACAAAATCAAGCTTTTGGCTGAAGGTAAGAGGATAGTTAATTTTTTTGGCGGTGTGCCAGCTTAAAGAAGTATTGGCCAAAAGAGGGGTGGCGGTCAAAGTCCTGTCGATTATTACCAGCTCATCGGAACAGAATTTAGCGCCCTGGGATACCTTCTCAAGCACAATGGTAGTCTTTCCTGAATTGGGAAAGCCAACCGCTAACACCCCCTCGCCGTTTTCCTCCCACGCCGCCCCGTGTATCAACAAGCAATCGTCCTCCACGCAGTTTATTTGTGTAAGCTGTTTCTGAAGCCAATCGATGTTATGATACTTTAAGAACGACCACATTTTATTCATCATAGGGGTAACGTAGATGTGCTTTAAGGATTTAACGGCGAATTTGCAGGGAAAGGGATAATCCAGTTGATAAAAAATAGTGTCGCTGTGCTTATCATACAGATAATCGCCTACCCGGCGTCCCACGCATTTTATGTTAGATACTACGGTCAACGGAACAACGTAACCCATCATATACTCCCTTACAAAAATGAAACGCCATATTAGGTTTACATCTGAGGTACATACTTATAACGTACAATGCCACCATCACCGGGAAAAACATCAGGCTCAACCCGTGCTTCTTGTTGAATATTACTTTATTCCTGCCCATGAAATAGGCGTTTACATCGCTTCTGAAATCGGGCGTTCTGGAATAGGTATAAGATTTATGATATACCACGCTGCCGACTGATTTAACTATCCTGTACCCTAAGTTTTTCAGGCGGTAGCAGAGGTCGGCTTCGTCAAGCTCAATGGGAAAGTTGCAGTGGTCAAACCCCCGCACCTTCTTGAAAATACTCCTCTTAATCAAAAAAGCGTTAGCTACCTCGTCCACTTCATATACCCCTTTAGGGTTGGCATAGACCATTTCCAGGTAAGAGCGGTTAACGTAGTCGTCGGTAGTAAACCCCAATACTTTGTTTCTCTTCGAACCGCCGTCGCATACTTTATCATGATTATAGGCGTAGCACCCCACGAACCCCACAACGCCGACCCTGCTGTATTTAGCTACCTCTATCGCTTCCTCAAGCGAACCTTTCTTTAAGGTGTTATCATCATCGATGAAAAGCAGATACTCGCTCTTGGCCTGAAAAGCCCCCTTATTCCTCTTTTGAGATAAGCTTAAATTCTCATCGTTTACGACGATTACCTCTTTCACCGGAGGCAGAGAGCGGATTAACTGGGCGCATTCTTTCTTTCTTGACGGAAGGGTGGGAATTATTACGCTAACATTTAACATAATCTTCAACTCCTTTTTTTAAAAGATACCCCAACATTAGTAAAAACCAGATTATTTTTTTGTAATGAAAGTCGCTATGCCTTATATGAAACCTGAGCCAGTTAGCCAGCCTGCTCATGCCAAAACCTTTAAAGCGTTCTTTGTAGGTCGGCAGTTTTTCGAGCATATGCCAAAGATAGGCGGAGGTAACGTATTTTAATTGATAGCCTAAATTTTTAATTTTATACACGGCGTCAATATCGTACCATTCGCAAACCCCTTTATAGCTTTCGTCAAACCCTCCTATCCGCCGCAGTAAAAAAGTGCGCACCGCCCAATTAGTCCCTTCCAGGTAATCTATTTGATATTCTTTTTCAAAATCCAGTTTCTCAGCGAAATTAGAGCCGTAGGACACTGAACCGCATTTGTATATTTTAGCCGGAGCAAAAGGGTCATTATCAAAGAGCCAGGTTAGCCACGCTGGAGGACACGCAGCAACGCGGATACTGTCTCTGTAACCCCTTCGCTCCGGCACAACGAAAGTAGGGCCGGTAACTCCCCCTATTTCGGGCCTGGAGAAACCGGATAAAATATTCTCAAGCCATAGTCTTGGTATTCTAACATCTTCGTCCACCCTTATAAATATATCGCCTTTGGCTTTTTCAAGCGCCAAATTCATGGCCTTGACAATTCCTTTTTCCTTGGCGTGGATTATTTCGAAATTCCTGTAAGACTGCTTCTTCAAATCGCTGACTACGATTTGGGGGAGCCTTTTGGATAATATTACGATACTTGCTAACATATAATATATATAAGCCAGTTTAGCGCGGTCAAAAAGAAAAAATTATCCCAAATAAAACGGGCAACGCTTAGATAGTAAAACGGACTTTCCCCATCGCTGAAAAAAGACTCCTCTGGACGGCCCAATTTTGCCCTTACTGACGCCCATATTATAAATAATATTATAAATGTTATAATATGTGTCATGATATCGGATAGGGGAAATTCAATATTCAAGGAATTGAATTTCCCCTGCTCCCTGAAACCAAGGGTAAAAGCTATCATTAAAGCATCGCCGAGTATCATTGAACCCCCTTTTCTAACGTCCCCAGAACAAAATATATGCCCCAATACCTCCCCGGAAGAGGTCTTGATCATAGTCGTCTCTTAATACATTATCAAAAGCATAACATCCGGCTAAAAATAGCGAGAATATAGCATAGAAACCCGCAGATACTCCCATTAGCGGAAGGTTAAGTGCAAAAGGTATAACGGGGATATGCAACATTATCGTTATCTTGCAAATTCCTTTATGTGTATCAAAGCTCCCTCTATAAAAAGGACTACCCTTACTATTACCGTCAGGGTCGGGGGAACCTATTAACTTAGTATTTAATGCTATAAACACCGCCCAGATTAGGAAAAGTGGTAGTAAACTCAGCATAGCGCAAAATAAAACCTCCCCGAGTGTCATTAAGCACCCCCTTCACTTTCAAGAGTACCGTGAGAGACGCAGGAACGTGACCACTCCCATTATTCCGATTGATGGGAACACAATATAACCGCCAAAGCATCCCATTACAGCCAAAAGAAGCAAGTATATGATATGGCCTGTTGACGATATCAGCATATTCTCTACGCACATGTTGCTAAACGCTTCGCAAAAAGGGCTGTTTTTGTCCCAGCCGTCAGGGTCGGGGGAACCTATTAACTTAGTATTACATGTTGCATACAGCAGCCAAAACGAGGAAATTGTTATAAATTCCCGCATAAAGGAAAACCAAAGATCGCTAATATTGTATTCCATATAACTTATTGGCTTTTGGCTTTGTAATTATGGCGATTATGGCTATAATACTTAAAATTCCCCCGGCTTCTGGTCTCTCTCATGTAATCGATAATCAACACCCCCACAAGCCCAATGCTCCACAACAGCATAGCCCCGGCTAATACCGTAGTCCAATCCCAGTTCATGATTTTACCTCCTTCTTTTTGCTGAATATTTTAGCTACTCTCTGATAAGCTCTTTTCAGAGACATATAGATTGTAACCGTGCCCACGAAAACGGTAATCATAGTCAGCAAAGCGATAATATCAAACACGCTCATCCTTTGGCCTCCTTTCCTCTATCCAATATTTTTTTCTTGCATTAGGTGTCATTTCAGATTCTAACATTCCGTTACCTCCTTAAATATCTTCTTAGCTATCTCAATGGCGTTGTGTTTTTCCTTAACGTAAGCATGCCATTTTCCAGCCGTTTTGGTATCTTTGAGAGCTTTTTCAATCTCGCGGGCCAGGTCTTTGGCGTCCGTAAATCGATAGGGATATTTAAGGTTTCTGAGAATTTTTCTGTCTGAGGCGACAACCAATTTCCTTAGCGCCAGGTACTTAAGAAAGGGAGAAGTATATAAGATATCATTGGCTGGATTGTTACTCCTTACGGCTAAACCCACATCAGCCTTGGCTAACTCTTTATCTAGTGATTCTCTTTTAACCCAGCCGGTAAAGTGCACGTTGCGAACGCATTCTTTATTTTTTAAATATACCAGCCGTTCATAGTTCGGGCCGTCTCCGATAATATAGAAATCAACATTCGGTAAATATGCAGCGGCTTTTATCACAACCTCTAGCCCTTTATTTTCGGTAAGCGTGCCGTAGAAGATAACCCGTTTTATTTTATTGTCCGGCTTGGGAGGGATTGTTTCGGGGATCTCCACTGGGTCTAAAATTACCTTCACTTTTGTATATGTTTCCCGGGATACTTCTTCCGCCATTTCTTTGCTGATAGCCAGTATTAAATCAATTTTGTTCCAGGCGGCTATTTCAAGAGGATGAAGAAGCCGGTAAAGCCATGGGGGGAGATTAGCCTTTAGATGGTAATCTCCCAGCCTAAGGATTACCTTAGACTCTGGACTCATGGCTTTTACCAACCCGCAGTAGAAAGGGAAGGAGTCATCGCAGTAAATAACGTCGTATTTTCCCTCGCGCACTGAAAAAGGAGCGTATATAAGCCAGAATAAGGCGTTAAAAAATTTCGTAAAAGGGTTAAAGCGATTTACTAAGCCGCCGCTGATTATGGTATGGCGGATTTTCTGGCTATTGCGGAGCATTTCTTCAACATACGGAAAAGCTTGATTGGTCTCCGGGATAATTGTTTTGTCGTGGCGGTGCATCCAGGCTACTTTTTTTGTTTCTTTCATTTTATCCTCCTTAGCTTATACCATTTTTGCCAGGTGGGAGTTGACACCTCATCCACTATTTCAAAATTGTTGTGACAGTATCTGTTTATATCGGAGTGGTCGTAGAGGTATAAATGATGTTCCTCGCTGAATTTCCTGCCCTCGGCTTCTATGGATATATTCAAAATGGCCCGCTTTCTGTCTACTTCTTTGGGCGTGATTGTCCTTTTAACTCCGCCTATATGCCTTACGGTCTTTTTAAATCTTTCTTTTTCCATTTTATCGTAGTCGTACACGTCAAATATAAAATACCCTCCCGGCTTAACCGGTATCTGGTACCACCAGTTGTGAAACAGCATATAATTTACCACGTTAAAAAGGGCGTAAACAGCGTCGGCAGTACCGATAATCTCCATAAATCTGCGGTTCTCGGTAAGGCATGCTATATCTTCAGCGTATTCTGGGATTATTAGATTCTTGTGGGGAGAGAGCGCTCTCATCGCCTTGGACGGTTCAAGCCCCATTATCTTAACGTGGGGCGGAAAATATTTCCAATAGGAAGCAGTACCACAGCCTATATCGAGGATTTTCTTGGGGCACTCTCCCCAGAGGTAAACAAAATCAATCTCTCTCTGGTAGGGCTTTCTTTTATTTAGCTTGTCGTAATACCTGGCGTAATTTCTGGCAAACATATTTTATATCCTCCTTAGTTAAATCCATGCCGCTGGGTAAATAAAAAGCGTGCTTCCACATATAGTTGGCATAAGGAAAGTCTGATTCTTTTAAACCCCCGATAATGTCTGGTTTATCGATGAATTGAACCATTATTTTATATGGCTCATATAGGCTCTCCAGCACAAACCTGCGGTGGGGATAACTCAATAACTGATTATAAGGGTTAACAAGGCATTTAATGCGGTGCAGGGGGTAGAAGTACCTCCGGCATTCTATGCCTTTTTTACCCAGGGCGTTTACTATTTTGCTTGCCGGGTATTTGGTAGTAATGAGATACATCCAGGGAACCGGTACGTCAAATTCTATGCCTGCTTCTCCCGGCAGGTACTTTTTATACAAATCACGATTGCGCTGTTTAATCTCGGTATATTTATCTATCTTTTCCAATTGGGCCAACGCCAGCGCCGCCTGTAAATTGGACATAGCGAGATTATTACCAAGATGAGTATGGGAGTAATGGTTCTTCTTGTTCCGGCACATCTCCCGGTAAGCTTTCACCCGCTCGAAAATATAGGGTTTATCGGTTACCACAATCCCGCCTTCTCCGGCGGTTATCATTTTGTTGTAGTAAAGGGAATAACAGGCCACGTCTTTTACCGGAAACGGTTGCCAGTATTGGGAGGCGTCGTCAATCATAACGGCTTTGCTGTGTTCCGTATTTTCCCATTTGCCGAATAGGTGGCTTCGGATTATCCACCGTAGATTACCGGTCTCCTTATCGTAATAGTCTATAACTTTCTTTTTCTTATCATATTGTTTATCGTATAGCTTAACCGTGATACCTAAACGAGAGGACGCCAGCAACGCGGATATTATAGTGTCGGCTCTTATGCCCAGCCTTGCCCCGGTAACATAACGGCAGTCATTGATATTTTGGGCGAAATTTCTTGTTAGATTAGGCACGACAGCCCAGATAGCCGCTTCAAGAGCCGCTGTTCCGCTGCAGACTGCCACGGCGTATTTAGTGCCGCTCCACCTGGCAAAGGCTTCCTCAAATTTTCTAACGAATTTACCCCGGCGGGATACTTCGCCTTGTCTCACGCTTTCAGTGAGATATTTTATTTCGTTACCGTCGAATTTTCGGCCAAATACTGGTAATTTCTTCATAACGTCTCTCTAAATCCCGAATAGTGCGCCTGAGCGCTTCTTCGAGATTTACTTGGGGGCGGTAGTCGATAACGGAATATATTTTACTGTTATCGCTCCATAAGCTTTCTATATCCCATGGCCTACGCCGCCATTGGTCGGTTTGTACAACAATATCTTTCCCCATAATCCTACCGATTAGCTTAGCTAAGTCGTATATTTTTATTACCTCCTCGCTTCCCAAATTGTAAACCTCTCCAAATTCTCCCTTCTCCAGAAGCTCAACAGCGCATTTGGCCTGGTCTCCGGCATAGAGGAAATCTCTTTGAGTGTTGTTGCCCAGTCGTATAACGTTACTTTTTTTGGCTTGGTAAATTATTTCCGGGATAACATAAGGATGTAAAATATCTCTTTCGCCGACGCAGTTAAACTGGCGCAGAGAGATAGCTCTTATTTTAGCTTCTCTGTACCTGGCTTGAATTAACATATCTATCGCCAGTTTAGAACTGCCATAACTTGAATGAGCTTTCACGGGGGAAGTTTCTTTTATTTTTCCGCTGACATCTCCGTATATTTCGGCTGAGGATATTTGCAGGAAGCCTTTTATCCGGGGGAGAGACATCGCGGCGTTGATGCATTTCAGAGCGCCCATGGCGTTAATCTTAAAAATGTGTAAGGGGCGCTCATAGCTAAGAGGCACATACGGCTCAGCGGCGTAATTGAAAACGTAGTCAATCTTATAGTCGCGAAAGATTCCAAAGGTAGTCATTTCGGAATGGGTTATATCGTGCCAAAGAAAGATAGCTTTAGGGTGAATGAAATCACGCCTGCCGGATATAAGATTATCCAGCACGATGACGTTGCAATTTCTGTTTTCAATGAGATAATCTACCAGGTGACTCCCTAAAAAGCCAGCTCCTCCTATTACGGCCACGTTTACGTCGCTGATGTTACGCATGAACGTCCTCCTTTTTAGATTTTCAGCTTCTTCTCTACCTCCTCCAACTCGGCTATGAATAGTTTTAGCTCTTTCTCTAAGGCGTTTATATAGTTTTTGTCGCGGTCAACTCTTAAGATTAACGGCTTCATGTTGGGTGAATAGCTCATAAAATCGCACCATTTCCTTTCGGTGACCAATAACTGCCCCTGAATTTGAGGGTAATACTGGATAGGTACTGACTCAGAGATAACATAACCAACGTGGTTATGAGGAAGGGGGCATTTGATCTCTAGCAGGCCGTCAGAATCAACTAGCCCGTCAGGAGAACAGCCGTACCCTTCCTCATCAAGGCAGAAACCCGGAACGTCAACGGTATTCCCAGTTATCAGCTTATAGATTAATCTAGCTTCTTCTTCGAGATTAGTACCTCTTTCCATGGCTTCGCTGCTGTAGCTTTCCGATGGTATTCCTGACACTCTCTCAGCCGCCAGCTTGTAGAGGTATTTATCTCGTTGCCGGGAGCGTTTCCCTTCGGAGGTTAATATCTCGTGGAAGTGGGAGGCGGTAGGAATGCCCAGCCTGGCTTTAAACCATTCTTCGCTTCTTTGAGTTACTTCTATAATTTCCATTTTTATTGGCCCTCGCTTTTAAAGCGGTTAATATTTTATTATACATATCTTCGTTCATCGCCTCGATGCTGTCAACATTAAAATGCTTTAAGACCTGAACTTCCTTGAGATTAGCGGCTATTATCCAATCACGTAAGGTATTAATCTGGTCTTCAGACAACTTTTTTTCAGAGTAAGCCATACCGTCGTCGTCATCATCGGCAGAAAGCCCCAGGAGAGATAGTAAAGTATAGCGCTGCAGATAGGTAATTGTTGAGCCGATAGCCTGTATGGTGTTCTTTGAGCCTGAATTATCCATAGGAGCGCTTAGGGTGGTCTGTTCAGAGTGGCCCAGCTTGTGCGTGATTTTACAGGTAACTACTATCTGCCCATTTTGAGACGTGTCCCAAGACGCGGATAATCCGTATTTGCTGAGAGCGGGATTGATTTTTTTGCAAAGATTGGGAAGCGTAGCGTGTTTGTACTTTACCCGCTGCCCTAATTTATTGGTATAATCAACTAATTTATCCTTAACAATATCCGGAGCGCTGGCTTTAAATTCCGCCATGGCTTTATGGTACGCTTTTTTTGCCTCGTTGTTCTGCCAGCGTTCTTGAAGAATTAAAAGCTTTTCTAGTTTGTCTAAATCTGTGTCTGATTTGATGGCGGAGGCGATTAGCTCCGCCGGAGACTTGCTTTGCACCTTTTCTAATTCCGACATTTAGCCCTCCTTTCGTTATCCGTATTTCTTAAGCATATAAAATAAACATATGCCACATAAAATAAACCCTACCCAAAACATGCTGCCCCCCCTTCTACCATTTACTTATTAAAAACATGCTCCATTCATAATATCCATTTCGCAAGCGCCTGATTCTTATATCACGCGTGGCGAAGGCTTTCAAAAGAAACAGAATAACAGACCTTAGCGTTCCTTTGGGAAGCCCTGCCGCCCGCTTTTTGGCACGCTTTTTGTAGCGTACTTCGTTGTCGTTTAATTCAATTGTAAGCCTTGTTTTATACTTCATTTCTCACCTCACTTTTAGGTTAACATATCTTGACAATTTTGTCAAGAGGTTTTTTTAAAAAATTCATCTTTCTCTAATTCCCATAGCCTCTTTTATAGTTTGCGGTAAGTTAATAGGGTATCCGTTGGCGTTGGGTATTCCTATAGCCATCATTATTGCATAAGACTGATTTCGAGGTATAGAATCCCTCCTCTCAAAGTATGCAGGCCATCTTACGGCCCATTCTATTTTTTCCATAGGTACCCTAACGACGGCATTCTCAATGTATTTGTTTAAGCGTTTTTCGTACCAACTCATTGACTCTATTTACCCCTTCAATATTATACATGGGGGGAAACAACCCCCGCCACCCATGAGCGATTGATTTCTCAACCGTAAGTATCGCCTGGTCAAGTGTGCAGTGTTTCAATTTGTTGAGGTTTAGTTGAAGCGCCCTTCTTGTATTCGGCGCCCGCATTTTTCGCCGCACTTCGAGCCAGTCTATAAACAACTGTTTGAATTCATTGTTATTTAAGTGAGTGTATTCTAGTAGATTTATTATCTTAGTATTATTTATTTGCTTTTTACTTTTTATTACTTTATTACATTTAATATTTTTTATTGAATTATTTTGTTTTTTATTATTAAGTACTTTATAATATTTTAAGTTACTACTATTTAATTTAATACTTTTTCTCTTTTTATATAGGTGTCTTTTTTTGAAAAATTCAAAAAAAATCGCCAACTTTTCTAAGTATTTGGGGTTCAAGGTAATTATGACAAATTTTTCCAGCCCGGATGCGCCTTCCATGAAAACATTTTCAATTTCAGTGATTTCAACCCTTTTTGCTTTACATAACAGCTTTAAAAACTTGGTTTTATAACAACTCAATTGTTCCGGTAGTTCTCCAAATGTGAACAAAATTTTACTTTTCATTCATTAGTTATTCACAGATTATTCACAGATTATTCACAGATTATTCACAGATAATTCATATATTATTCATAGATTATTCACATGGCGTTCTTATCGTGTCCTCCATCGCGTCCCACTATATTAATCTAATAAAATAGCGTCTCCCACGGCCTCCCATATTGCGGACTCTAACACGTTAACTTTCATATATTTCACCTTTTATGGCGCCCCGCACGGTGTCCCACACGGCCTCCCGCACCGCGTCCCACGTGGCGCCCCCCACGGCCTCCCCCACCGTAGCCTCCACCGCCTCCCACATCGCGTCCCACGTGGCGTCCCGCACGGCGGCCTGCACGGCGGCCTGCACGGTGTTTTGTATATAATCATCAATCCTAGACATCCACAAGTACCTCATTTGGAAGTGGAATATTTATCCCTAAGTCCAACAACGCCCAAGTGCGGATATTGTCCAGATATTCTTCGAACTCCGTGGTGCTCAGCTCGGCAGTGGATTTCACCACCGGCAATTTACCGGGCATGATATCGCCGGGCACTGATAGAAATTTATGCTTCAAAGCGTCATGACATTCGTGTTTAGTATATCCAAAGAAGTTAGCCAGGATTTCCACTACCACGCCCCAATAATACCGATTTTCCGAGATTGTTCTGTTTTTGTGAGGGAGGCTTAAACTTATTATTATGCTCTTGCCTTCAAATTTTTGTAATAGGGATTGATACGCTGTCCTGTCAGCCTGCCGGATGGTTATTTTTCCATTGTCTACTTGTGCGAAGAATTTACGAATTAACATTTAAATTCCTGTATTTAGTCATTTTTCCGCACCCCGCTTGGCCTCCCCCACGGAAGTCCGCACGGCGTACTCTATTTTAATCTTTAGTACGTCTGGTTTCATTGGTTTCTGCATCGTATTCTAATTCAATCATTTTTCGATATATTCCAGGTTCGTACGTTTGCAACCCGTGTTCTTCATGGTCTAGTACGTCGGTTTTTTTAAAGACTTGCATATATAACGTACCATTAGAAGTTTGGTAGAGCTTGACGTCTTTTTCAGCAGCTAACGTATGAGTGTGTAGACCTTCTCCTTTTTCGATTATGTACCCTTTCTTTGCCGATATTTCCCTGGCGTCTTCGGGAAGATTTTTAACCTTAACGAAAATCACGTCTCCATGCTGTTTTCTGCGCATTTCGGCACCTCCTTAGTTTAAGGTTACCCTGTAAATCGCCTGGGTAGACCGTGCCCATTTTGTCCCCTGTAATTCCTCTGGGCGAAGCCGTACCAGGTATCCCTTTTCCAAAAATTCTCGCTTTCTTCGGTCTGCCTGAGCTGTACCGAGTTCTATACCCTTGGTGACTATCTCCCAAGAACTAACATACTTCCTGCCCTTCAGCCAATCAAGCAGTTTTTGATTTATGCTTTTTTTCTTTATCATTTTATCACCTCTTTGTCACCTCTATGTTCTAACTCGTCTCGCATGTTCAACCGCAGGGCGTAAAATGGAGTTCTCCCTATGGCCTCAACTGTTTCCTCCAATATTTCGTCGGGTTCGTCTCCCCTAAAGTCGTGTAAAAGGATATTAGCGTAGATACTCATTCCGTTAGGGGTAATTTCTTCTATAATTTTTTGCAGCCAATCCTGTATACGCCTAATTTTTTCTTCTGTACTTATGCGCGTCATTATTTTACCTCATCCGGTAACAGTTTCTCAAGCTCAGCGTCGCTTTTTGTGTTTTCCCCCAATTTTCTCCTGGCTTTCTCCGGGTCATCCCCAAATACTCCGGTCTGAAAAGCTCTCATCTGTACGATTGTTTTCGCCTCCGGGGGTACGGCCTTCGCAAAGAAAATACCCGGCATGGAAGCATGTTCGTAGCAGAGATACCGCCTGCGGATATTCTTGGTCTTCATTTCCCGCATGGTGTATTTGAGCCCAGTTTTCGGGCACACCCACGTCTCAAGTACCTGTGCGTCAGTGGCTTTCAGAATGCGGTCGTACCCCACCTTTCGAATGAGCTCCCTCTGCACGTCAGTATTGTGGTAATTCAGCACTATCTGCAGGTCAATTTTCTCCGGAGGAGTCATCACCGCCCATTTAGGCATACGTATATTGTTCAGCATATAAACCCCCCAGCCGTCCCGGTATTCTATGGCCGGACCGTCTTCCCTGTGAAGTACAGTGTTGTCTTTCATGTAGATTTTCTTAGGCCTATCTGAGATAATACATATCCCCTCCAGCGGATACACCAAACCCAGCTTAGTAGTTTTCTTATACCATTCGTATTCTTCCTTATTGGGGTACTTTACGCCAAGAACCTGCTCGCAATAATCATAAAAGGCAAACCAATGAACGTAAAAATGCCCATCGACATACGGCCACACAAAGGAAGAAAAGCATTTTTTTCGCTCCTCGGCGGTAGCTTTTTGTTGCCAAAGGCTTACTTCTTTCCGCAGTTTCTCCGGGTCGGAGATTTCCTTTTTCGTTGCCAGCCACACGGCAACCCAGGCGTGGCGGGGCGAGGGAGCAAGATATACCGGTACATTTTTCCCTTTTTTCTGGCGTTTCAGAATGTGCCAGTACAAATAATTCGTCACCTCCTGCGCAAGCACTGGATTTACCGGCTCGCAACACAATCCTACGCGTATCCATTTGTCACGGTACACAGCGAGAAGTTTCTTTTGTTGCGGAGTAAGGGAATCAAACATTTTCTACCTCCTTTACCTTGCCCTCTACGGCGGTCCGGGCGGCGGCCTCCACGGTGTCCAGCACGACGTCCCGGGCGGCGTCCCGGACGGTGTCCCGTATTCTAAACAGAAGTTTCTTTTGTTGCGGAGTAAGGGAATCAAACATTTTCTACCTCTTCTACCTCCCAAGATAACATGTATTGTCAATGTTGTCAAGACTTTTTTTTAAAAAAACTTCCTCCCGATATATAGGGAAAAAGGCTTGATTTTATTGGACTTTTTGGGGTATACTGAGATTGTGAAAAATTACGCAAAGTATTGAAACGATAAAAAGTACAATTTTAAAATGTTATGGCAGGGAAGAAAGGGCGTTCAGGACGCAGGCCGTTAAGAGATGAGGAGAGGCGCCTTAAAATAATTGATAAGGCTTGGCAGATATTTCTCGAATACATCACCAATCCGGAAAATGATTTGAAAGCGCGCGCCGAATTGTGTTCCAAAGTTGTTGCAAAAGATATGCCCACACGTATCGAGGGGAAACTGGCCCATGTGGTAAAAATGGGAGAAATCACGGTTGATGATACTCCCGTAACATACGCGATAGGCGATGATGTTAAAACTGCCGAAAATTCTGGATGTGCCCCCGAAACTGCGCCCGGTAATTCTGCGCCTTAATGATTTTCGTTATTTTCTCTTAGAAGGCGGCAGAGGGGGAGGAAAAAGCCAAACAATAGGCAGGTTCTTGCTCTATTTGGGCGACAGGTATAAACTCCGTATAGTCTGCGGGCGTGAAATCCAGAATAGTATCTCTGAGTCTGTATATTCTCTCCTATCCGACCTCATACAGCTTTACGGCTTAAATTACGAGATTTTCAGTACCAAAATAACCCACCGCGAGACCGGGACGACTATACATTTCCGGGGTTTCAGGGAGCAGGGGAAATTCAATATTCAAGGAATGGAAGGTGTTGACATCCTTTGGATAGACGAATCTCAGGCAATAACGAAAGAAACCCTCGATATTCTCATACCCACTATTCGAAAAGACCACGCTAAGATATTCTTCTCGATGAACCGCTACCTCAGAGATGACCCAGTGTACGTGAAATTTTGCGGGAGAAACGACTGCCTTCACATTTCCATTAATTATTTTGAAAATCCGCACTGTACCCAGGCGCTGAAAAAAGAAGCCGAGGAGTGCAAAAAAACAAGCGAAAAAGACTATAATCATATATGGCTTGGCTATCCCCTCGACCAGCCCGATGATGCCCTTTTTGCGGTTTTAGAGCTTGAAGGCAGTAAACATATCATATACCCCTTACGCCAGGGCTATGGCAGGAAAATAGCGGGGTTTGATATTGCCCGATACGGCGGCGATAAATGCGCCTGCGTTGTTCTCCGCCAGCAGGGAGCGTTGCATTGGGAAACGACATACGTTGAACAATGGGAAAAGAAAGACCTTAATTTTACGACAGGTAAAATCCTCTACATCTCAGCCGAGCAGGAGACGGAGCTTAACATTATCGATGAGGACGGTATAGGAGCCGGGCCGCTCGACAATCTCAATAAAGGCAGAGGGCTTGAGCATTTTCGCGGATTTCGTAACCGGCAATACAGTTACCAAAACAACAGTTATTATGTCAATCCCCGCACAATGTACGCCTACAAAGTCAAGGATATGATTACGCAGGGGCACTTGCGGATAACGGACGACGCCCTCATCAGCGAATTATTAACTTTGCGCTATACTTTCGATTCAAATCAGCGAAAGATATTGATTTCAAAGGAAAAAATGCGCAGGAAAGGTATTTCTTCTCCCAACCTGGCGGATGCTCTGATTATGGCGGTATCACTGATTGACGCTCCCGCGTCTAAGCAGGAGGAAGAATTCGCGGGATTTCCGAAGCAATATATCGAAGAGGATATTCTCAAAGCGGCAGGTATTAGGTGAAATATGGCTTATACGTCAGCATCTATATTTAGGCGTCCAACACTTACCGCTACCTATCATAGGGGGCAGGGGCTCAGCAGGCGTAGGATTACACCGGAACAAGAGCGAATGCTTGGTATTGACCCTGGCACAGGAGCGCCCATTGAGGCGAATCTCGTGCGGACAGGCGAGAACGCGCGCAATATACCGCCTCAGAGGGTTAGAACTGTTCCGGGCGAAAAGGGAAGGGTTTTATCGGCATTTTTTGATTTGAAATCTCCCGTTTCCAAGCTTGGGCAGCAA
>Ga0190359_1000234_pt1 | contig 37852 bp, 41 predicted proteins | sample 48721823_MG_FD_161269 | JGI IMG/M metagenome (GOLD analysis project Ga0190359, IMG submission 161269) | Hydrothermal vent microbial mat bacterial communities from Southern Trench, Guaymas Basin, Mexico - 4872-18-2-3_MG | ecosystem: Environmental > Aquatic > Marine > Hydrothermal vents >...
GAAGCTAAATTTTATTTTCTCCAAATCCAATTGTCGTTACTGTCATAGACAAAGTTCATCTTTCTCCAAAATTCTTTTGCTGTGAATCTTACACGGTCTGCAATGATGGTATCAAACGATTTTTTAAACATCTCAATCGTTTCTTTAGCATAACCGTGTCTTTCAAATTCCGGAAAAATATTTATTGAATTAATGGTCAGTTTTTTACCCACAATTAAACCTCTGACCTTGCCCACCCGGGTCTCACCACGATCAATGTTCATCCAATCAAAATCAGAATTATGCTGTTCACGGGACAGTAGTTTAAAAGTCAATTTTTCAGACATTCTTTTTTCCTCATAATTTTAATCCGGATGATTCGAAACCCTGGCAGAATGCCAATACATTTTTACCGAGGTCCGGTAGATAATACCCACCCTCTAATATGGCAAAGCGCCGGTTATGGCCCATTCTTTTTGTGAATTTATTTAAAATTTTGCCGATCTGATAAAAATCAAAAGTTTTCAATTTTTTCCCGACATCTTTTTCATAAGAATCGAAGCCGGCGGAAACTGCAACAATATCAACATGCTGAATATCAGCAGTAGTTTCCTCAATAATTTTCAGATAGTCTTTATTGTTATCAGCATACGGATTCAGAATTTTTGCCTCCTTCCAACTTGAAAGCACATTAATATTTCCATCTCCGGTATGAGCATCAAAATCCAGCAGGAATGCGCTGTTAATAAATCTATCTTCTTTCAATTTTAAAAGCGCTATGCCTATATTGCAGAACACACAATAACCCCATGCGGAATCTTTTGAGGCATGATGACCCGGTGGCCGTATGCAGGCAAATGCGGGTTGATCCTTAAGAGCAATCTTAGCCGATAGTAATGCACCGCCTGCAGATAGAGAGGCCATGTTAAATAGCTTCGATTTCTTTTTGATTTCTTCAATATAATCCCGTGAATGAGCTAGTGATATATCCTGATAAGAAGCTGGTTCGGGAGTTATAATTTTATACTGTTTATCTTTTATTAAAACTTCTATAATACTTTCCATACGATCCGGTATTGAAGCGCTATTTGAAGCATAATCAGAATTTTTAAAATTTTCATGAAAAACAATTTGCATCATTAACAGCCTTTTTCATATTAAGTAATGAAGAACGCAGCCGTTCATTGCAATTTTGAAACATAGGACTGCCGTGCCCAAAATAGATTGCACGGACATCCCTGCGAACAAGTTTTTCCATCGCGCTAATAAAACCTTTTTCATAAGTTCCATCAACCAAATCAATTATTATATTTGAATCACCGGCAAACAAAACGCCATCTTCCTCACAATAGAGACAGATTGAATCGTTACTATGCCCCGGTGTATAGATTACTTCAAATCGCCGGTCTCCAAGTTTCAAGGTTACTCCGTCATATAATTTTTTATAATTAGAGCAATCGTTTTTATTTCTGTGATGCTGGCATTGAGACGGGAAAGGAGTAAATCCGTAAACAACAGGTTTGTATGTTTCACAAATCAGCGGCAGCAGCTCGGCATGGTCGTAATGAGAATGAGTCAGAATTACCTGTTCTACCTTTTTTTTGGCTACTCCGGTTCTGGCATTATTTATTTTTTCAATTACTAATGAATCTCTGCCGACATCAACAAGTGTATTAATATCATCAAGAGAATTCCATGTACCAGTAACAAGGTAAACATTGCTTGTATATATTTTACTCGCAGTTGTTAAGTTTGTAATTTTCATATTCTTTCATTCAGTTTTTTATTTTTATCTTAACCGTTTTATATTTTATCCCGGTTAAACTCGGTTAATAGCTACCTTACTGCAATTAACCACCTGAACGGCAGTGTTTCTAATATCTGTTGATTTTCAACTTTAAACCCTGTCTGTTTAAATTTATTTGCATACATCGCACATCTGTCAGAATATGAATCTATAGTATCAGTATCCATATATGATGGTATCAACGCAAGATTAAAATCCTCAATTGTGCAATGATTTCTTATTTTATATTCCATTTCCAGAATATTGTTTTTGTAACTCGCCGGTTTCTCGGCGACTAACATTTTTCCTTTTTGCAATACAGGTTTTTTCTCAAATACGTCCGCACATTGAAATTTAAGGTCACACTTCACTATTTTTCTGATCTCTTCGGCATAAATGAGAGGCTTATTGTCAATATCAATTGATGTCCCATTTGCTTGGCCCAATTTGGAAAGTGTCAATGAAGGAATTGCCAGGCCGCACCCAATTTCAATAAATCCCGACATCGTCAATTTTGATAGTCGTTCTCCGAATCTGACACCGATTTCAACTAATGAAAACATAAGGTTATCAGCAACATTTGTACATCCGATTGATTGCACAAAGGTTTTATAAATATCCAAAATTTCAGACCATTCTTCTGAAAAAATTTGTTTAAGTTTTGAATTCACGACTTTTATTATTCCTTTCTGAATAACTGAGCGTCAGATGTTACCCGTGTAAAAAGATGAGCTGCTTCTTTGGGAAGTCTCTGTGTCTGTTCTGTGATAAAAAAACCTCCCGGAGTCAGTGAATTATGAAACATTTTGATAACTTTGATCCGCTCTTCGTATTTCAAATGAAGTAAAACATTTTTACAAACAATCATACTGAAATTTTCACCAATCGGTTCTAATGTTAGCAAATCATGCCTTTGGTACCGAACACGGTTTTTAATTAAATGATTAATCTGATATTGTCCTGCTTTTCCATTTGGTTTAAAATATTTTTCAAATAAATCTTTTGGTATCCGCTTAAGCTCCTCCCATGGATAGACACCATTGATAATTATTTTTTCAAAAAGGTTGCTTCCATCAATATCTGTTGCATAAATCTGAAGGTTTTTAAAAGCAAATCTCCCCATGTTTTCGGCAAAAAGGATAGCGAGAGTATAAGGCTCCTGTCCCATTGCACAGCCGGCATCCCAAATTTTTACATTGCTTCGTCCAGCCACCAACGGGGCTATATTTTTTACTCCCAGTTCAAGTGTGTGTAAATCTCGGAAAAAATATGTGAATGCCATTATCCTTTATCCCTCATTCTCAAAACATGAAAACGCCAGTTTTTTATTTTCATCTTCTAATACTTTATCCACCAGTCGCTGAACATCTAAAATCAGTGCGACTGTGCCATCTCCGAGAATGGTTGCTCCTGATAATCCCTCTACATTCCGGTACATATTGCCCAATGTTTTGATTACAATCTGCTGTTTGCCGATGATATGGTCAACAGCAAAGCCCACCTGCTGTCCGTTTATTTTAGTAATTAGTACTTCCTCAATAGCAGGTGGTGTTCCATTAATATTCAATTGTTCACGCAGCCTGATATAGGGAACTGCGTGACCGCGGATATTAAGAAATCGGTTGCTATTTTCACTGTCTCCTTCATCCCGGATAAGTTCAAGGCACTCTTCAACTACAGATAAAGGGAAGACAAAACTGTCATCAGCAATCTGGACTAGAAGCCCCTCGATGATTCCTAAAGTTAATGGAAGTTTCAGGCTAATAGTTGTACCTTTATTTTTCTTGCTTTCAATATCAATATTACCCCGCAGGGCTTCCACATTACGCTTTACTACATCCATGCCTACACCGCGTCCGGATAGGCTGGTTACTTTTTCATTTGTCGAGAAACCGGGGGCAAAGATAAGTGAATATAGTTCCTTTTCTGTGAGGACTTGCTTTGGTGAAATTAATCCTTTTTCCAACGCTTTTTTTCGTACTTTCTCTGTATCAATACCTGCACCGTCGTCTTTTACCTGAATTACTACATCCGCGCCAGCTTGAAAAGCGGATAAAGTGATGGTCCCTTTTTTGGGTTTCTGTGCCATCACGCGGAAGGCTTCCGCTTCAATACCATGGTCCAGAGCATTACGGATTAAGTGCACTAAGGGGTCGTTGAGCTGTTCGATAACATTCTTGTCCAACTCTGTTTCTGTTCCTTCCAGCCTAAGCTCAACTGTTTTCTTTTGTTTACGCGATATATCTCGAACCAGTCGTTTAAACTTACTGAACAGTGTTCCGATTGGGATCATACGGATACTCATTGCCGTATCCCTAAGGTGATGTGTAAGTCGTTCCACTTCTTCTGAAATAGTCAATAATTCGGGGTCACGTGTTATATTGACCCGCTGGCTTAAACTATCCTGGACAATGACCAACTCGCCTACAAGATTAACCAACTTGTCCAGTTTTTCAGCAGCAACTCTGATGCTGGAAACTTCTATTTTACTCTCATTGCTGCGGTTTAATTTTATTTGAGATGAAGTCTGACCTGTCTTATTATTATCTGAATGAGTGATGTTCTTTAATGTTGGTAATACAGAATGACAATCTTTTAACAGAGTATCAATCGTATTACTATTGATTTCCTTGCCTTTTTTTATTATCTCCACAATAGCAGGGAAGTCGTTTTTCGGATTAACAAGCCCTTCAGAATCAAGCAGCTTGATGTTTAGCTTGCATTCATCTTCTACAAAAATGAATACATCCCTTATGTCATTTTCATCCTTTTTTGTACACAGCAGTACGTCCCAGTAGAGATAACATTTTTCAGGATTGATTTTATTCAGCTTGGGAATTTTATCAGTATGAACTGTCACTATTGCACTGCCCATATCCCTGAGCTCATCAAGAAGCAACAGCAGATTAGTGCCATTTTCGAATATATCCAAGTCCGGTTCAATCCGAATAAGAAATGTTTTCTCACTCAAGTTGTCAAGCTTAATCATATCACCCTGTTCAGATGTTGAAATATCTTTTTTCTTTTCTGTTTCTCCGGCATAATCAGCAAATGCTTTTAATATTGCATCTGAATCTCGTTGCAGCGTTGTATCAATTTCTTCATCTGTCTGGGCAAGCATACGCCTGATTATATCACAGGCAGATAAAGTATTGTCAATCAATCCTTGGGTAACTTTCAGTTTGCCGCCCCTTACTTTATCAAAAATGGTTTCTATATCGTGAGTAAATGTTTCAATCTTTGTGAACCCGAACATACCTCCCGAGCCTTTAATAGTATGTATTGCACGGAAAATTCGTCCGATCAGTTCTGTATCATAAGGATTTTCCTCAAGTTCAAGCAATGAAGATTCCAAATCTTCAAGAAGATCCGTGGCCTCTTCAAGAAAAGCAGCACGTCCTCTTTCTAATGCATTTGTGCTCATCCTAGTACCTTCTTTACTACTTTTAAAAGTTGTTCTGGTTTAAATGGTTTTACAATCCATCCTGTTGCACCAGCCTCTTTGCCTGCCTGTTTTTTATCAGCTTGTGATTCTGTTGTAAGCATGATGATCGGAATAAATTTAAATTCATTCATAGCTCGTACTTTTTTTATTAAACTTATGCCATCCAGTTTGGGCATGTTCAGGTCAACAAGCATCATATGTACACCTGAACCAGTTAATGCCTGAAGTGCATTTTCACCATCACATGCTTCTATTACAGTATAACCGGCATCTTCCAGTGTGAATTTTACCATTTGCCTTATACTTGCAGAATCATCAACTGTCATAATCTTCTTGCTCACTTTTTAGATACTCCTTTCCATAAACAGCTTTTTTCAATGTTGATGTTGCAGCCTATACAATTGAAGAATCCGGCGGACTCAATTTTTTTCTTAAGAACATCAGGAAGGGGCTGGGCAAGAGTAATTTTTTCACCCCCGGATGAAAGATGTGCTGCACATAGCAGCTGCATCCCTGCAATATCAATATCTTCAACCGCTCTAATATCAATGACATAGGATTGATCTTTTTCCATTTTTGATAATGATTTTTTTAAAGCGGCTGCGCTGCTTATAAGCAGGTCCCCATTAACTGTGATACGTCCATTTTTATTATTAATCTTGCATCCTGCCATTGATCCTCCTAAAATTGCTTAGATTGGAATTAACAAACCTCAATTCTGTTAAAACCATTCAATATTATCGCCTTCTTCAGAATTATCTATACAGACCATTGTCTGATTATCAGTATTTCCGTTTACATAGCTGTTATGAATATCATGCTCACTCTGCATAGTGTAAGTCTTCTTAAGGTGTTCAATATCTGAGGCATTAGCATCTTCCCCTTTTATGCCCAGTATTTCAAAATTATTAAGAATCATTTTAAAGAGTTCTAAAACTCTGCTGAACCCGCCTTTAAATTTGGAACTAACCTCAATATTATCAATAAGGGTTTCAATTTCACGTTTCAGACTTGTAGAGCGATCTTTTACTTCTTCCATATTCTTAACAGAAATAGAATTAATCCGCTTCAATTCACAGGCTGTTTGTTTTAGTGTGTTCTGACTCTCTTCTACAATCAATTTTGCATCTATCTTTTTTTTAACAGAAGTAGAATGCGATATAATTGAATTAGTCAATTTTTGAATTTTATTAAGTTCTTCAGAAATTCCGGAGATATTTTTTTTAGTTAATATTGAAAGCTTCTGAATGGAATCTGCAAGTGTGCTTAATGTTGCCCCCTCCTCTCCCAGACGGGCAGCGTTAATCAGCCCGTTTTGTGCCAGCAGCTCAACTTCTGTACCAATCTCTTCGATAACTGTAATAAAATTGGACAATTCTGAAACGCCAGTAATAATTTCATTTATTGCTTTTTCCAAATTAACACGGGTTTCAATAGTACTATTTAATAATCCAGAAATATCCATGATACCCTGTTCAACTGTATCTAACATAGTAGAGCTATCCTCATCGGTTGAACGAATAAGTGCATGGACATCATTGTGCATCTCATTAATTCCAATACTGATGCTTCTGAGGTTTGCAATAATTCGGTCAATGGCATTCAATATTTTCTTTTCTGAATCTTCAAGATGCATCTTCTGCAGCAGGTATGTGTCTATCATGGAAGCATCTGTCTCCTCCTGCCATACATTAAAAGCAATATCTCCATCCTTTTCGATAAAATTGATTGCAGTTTCAAGCAGATTACGCTGTTCCATCAGAGCCTTCTGAACATGTTCTATTACTTGTCTGATTATATCATGAAACTGAAGAGATGCAACTATTTCTCCGATTTCTTGTGGAATAGCGGCTGCATTATCAGAAAGACGCTTTGCTATCTGCACTGAGTTTGCCTGCTGTTTTTTTAAATTGTTTAGGTCATTTTGTAAAGAACAGAGCAGATTTTCCGCTTGCTGAAACTGTTTTTTTTTAAGCTGGTCAATAAGGATGAATTCCTTTATACCAGTCTGGTAGATTAGTTCAGACCGCCTATACATATGCTTCCATTTATCGTTGATATCTATGGCCAATTTGTTTACATCATTGACAAATTTTTCAAACGAGTGGCTGCCCTGATTCAGACGAGCAGTTTCAATCCGGACTGAAATACCGATAAATTTGAATTGTTTAATTATTTTTTTAAATGCATTTAGATTTGAATCAAGCTGTTTTATGATACTCAGAATGGCAGAAATCAGTTTAGTATTCTGTACGACTTCAGCATTGCTGAACTGCAGAAACTGTTCTATACGGTCAAAGATTTTATTCAGATCATTGGTTATTTTTCTGATAGTTTCGCCCGAAAGAGACTCGGCAGATTTCATGGTTAAATTGGAGACAACTTTGGATTCTTTTGAAAAAGCCTGTAGATTTTTACCTATATCAAGAAATTCTGATTCCGTTTTACTACTAAGTTCTCCCAGAATACTGTCTATCTCTTTAAAGAGATTTATGGTTTCATAAAGTTTAGTAATTTTATCATTCAAATTTTTCATTTTGCAGTACATTTATTAAATTAAATCTCAAAAACAAGAGTTATGGCACTTAATTTGAGTTTAATTTGCAGATTTGTCAGAAACTATAAAAGGTCCAGTATGAAAATTAGAAAGAGCATATAATCAAATATTTGTTTTTCAAAAAGTCCATTACTCAAACCACAGAAATTGTACAAGCAACTATTATGCCGGATTACCGCTTGTTGTGTAAAAGCGTTATTAAGAAAAATATAATGACATAACATGTTGTACTATAAAGAGATGGCTATTTTAAATTAATTTAAAATCATAAGGTAAAAGAGTTGAATAAGAATTTGTATTTAAGTATTAATAGGGAATAATTCCCTGTATCAAAGGAATTATTATCCAGTTGAGTAATATTATTTATAAAGTAACTAAAGGTCTAAAATAAAATCATCGAATAGGTAATCCAAAGATATTGTATTTAATAAGTTATGGTACTTTCAAATATAAAAAAGAGTCACCTGTCCTTTAATAATGATAATAATATATTTGTAGATATCCATGATAATAATCCCGGAAATCCTATGGAGCTACATCTGGCAGCCGGATGTTACAACCAAAGAAAAAGGTATAGAATTCGGCCTGGGACTTGGGCTTACAATAGTTGAACGCATAGTTAAAAGTTACTCGGGAGAAATCAAGGTTCAGAGCAGGCCCGGAGAAACTGTCTTTACTGTTTTACTTCCGGTTTTGTAATACATGGAATAATATTTACATTTTTATAAATAACAAATCATATATCACTCATGTCACTCTTAGACGGCATTAATACCTCAAATGGCTCTTCAACACCCGGATTTTTAGAAAAATTCTGAAGTTTTGCAATAACAGGATAGGTGATTTCCTGACCTTTTGATACAAGAAGCAGTCCGTTTCTTGATTTGATATCATGATTTGCTATCATTCCGTAAATTAGATCTTTTACATATACAAGCTTGGACTGCTGAGTTTCAATTTCGCATTTATATGAATTAAGGGTTTCTACCATTTCAGGATTATAAATGTTTGGTGATAGTTTCATATCTTTAATTACATCTTTTTTAGGATATCCTCCGATTATTTTGTAATCAAAATCAATTGCAATCTTTAACATCTGTGAACCTGTAGCTACAATTTTGTCAATATCAGATTCATTGTTAAAATGAGAAAAAGGCAGGTTTTGATTTTTAATTATTTCCGAGATCTTCTCAAGCCTTGGTATTTTAGAAAGCAGATTAGAGCCGATTACGGGATGAGTGGAATACATTCGTTTTTCTTCAGGGTTTAAATCTGTCTGTGAATAGATTTTATTCAAAAGAGAAACAGGGAGGCTTACACATCCTATCTGTGACAACATTGCGGCAACATCGTAAAGCCATTGATTTGGCAAACTAAGCTCACTAACTATGTGGTGTGTTATTTTTTTTATTCTGGATGCTCTGCTGAATGCAGCAGGGTTAACTATACCGAGAATATCGACAAGTACCTTTACCGAACCAGTTAAAGTCTTTTTTAAAAGGACTTGTTCTGCTACAATCAATTTGTACTGTGCTATGGCAGCATTCAGTGTGCTTATAAGCATTTCCGGAGGGCATGGTTTTGTTAGGAACCTGAAAACATTGCCATCATTAACAGCGTCAATTGCAGTTTGTATGTCCGCATTACCAGTAAGCATTATCCTTACTATATCAGAATTAAATTTTCTGACGTGCATCAGAAAATTTATTCCGTCCATATGGGGCATACGCATATCTGCAACTACAACGGAAAAGTTTTTATTGGTCATTAATTTTTCAAGACCTTCCTCGCCGCTTTGTGCAGTATCAATAGTAAATTTATTGTACAAGGTTCTTTTGTATGCGGCAAGAATGTTCGGATCATCGTCAACAAATAATATTTGATAATTCATTGGTTAAGACCTTTCATTAAAGAAAAATTTGTATTCGTTTTCAACTTGTTTGATCTGTTTTCCAAAGCTGCTCCTTGAAAGAAAATTTGTGTCTGTTGACATGTGACTATTGTTTTGAAAGCTGTTGTCAATAATGTCAGAAAGGTAAATAAAAAGCAATGGAGAGTTATTGTCAGATTTGCTTTCACCTGGAGTGTGGTGATATGCAACAGCTTCAATTACCGGATAAGGAAATCCCCATAAACTCAAAAGATATGCGCCAACAATAGCATGAGTTACTTCAAGTTTTTGTTGCTCAAGCATAAAAACTTTTTCAAGGCTGTTTCCGGATTCGTCAATAATTTCTTTATATTCCTTTGGAAAGCTGCTTAAAAGAATTAACCTGCCAATATCGTGCATCATACCTGCAATAAATGCGTTGTTTTCCAGAATATTATCTTTTATGTATTTTTTTATTATGTATTCGGAAAATTTGGCGACTCTTATGCTGTGATTCCACAGTTTTCTGACAGGGAAAAAGCTTAATGCACTGTCGTTAAACTGGGAAAATATTTTTATAGAAAGTACAAGAGTGCTTATTGTTTCCAGTCCAAGCAATGTAACTGCATTTTGAATTGATGTTATCTGCCTTGGAAGAGCAAAAAATGCAGAATTAACAAGTTGCAGTACTTTTGCAGACATGCTGATATCGTTACCTATAATTTCAGCAATTTTTTTCATTGAAGGCTCATTTTTTTTCATTTCTTCAAGTATGTCGGTATATAATTCAGGGAGACTTGGAAGGTTGGGCAGAGAAGATACAATCTTTAATATCTTGGGATTCTTCAAAAGTTCTCTTATATCAAGAGTACGTTCAATGCTGGAAATCAACATTTGTGAATTACAAGGCTTGGCAAGATATTGATGTGCAGTATTAACGGATTTTAATATTAAATCTTTATCAGAATGTCCGGAGAGAATTATTCTGATTGTATCAGGATAGAGCTCCTTTATTTTGTCAAGAAGTTCAAACCCATTCATTCCGGGCATTCTCATATCACTGACAACAACATTAAAGTGGACCTTTTTCATCTTTTCAAGGGCACTTTCGCCGTTTAATGCGGTTTGGATTTCCCATTTTGAGTGCATAGGGAATAACATTCTTTTTAAACCTGAAAGTATGTTGGGTTCATCATCAACAATAAGTATTCTCTCCATATATCCCCCCACTTGATAATTATTAATCTGTATTAACAGGGAGCTCAATTTTAAATGTTGTGCCTTTCCCCTGTTGTGAAATAAATGACAGCTTTCCATTATGTTTATCAACAATTACAGAATAACTTATAGCAAGACCCTGGCCTGTTCCCTTGCCGACTTCTTTTGTTGTAAAAAACGGATCAAATATTTTGTCTTTAATGGAATCGGGAATCCCGTTTCCGGTATCCTGAATATAGATATTTATAAATTCACCGGCATTTTCGGTTTTAATTTTTATAAGGCCTTTTTCAGGGGAGTTTTTTCCTGTTTTTTCTTCAATTGCATCGGCTGCATTTACAATAAGGTTTAAAATAACCTGATTAAACTCATCAACATAGCATAATATTGAAGGAAGATCCGGGTCCAGATCAAGTTCAAGATCAGAGACATATTTCCATCTGTTTCTTGCGATTGTGGTTGTTGTCTCAATTGCTCTGTTAATATCTGTCATTGTTTTCTCTGTAACTCCGGGATGAGCAAATTCCTTCATTGCAAGAACAATTTTGGCGATTCGTTCAATACCGTCAAGAGTCTGGTCAATTGCAGAAGGAATTTCCGTGGCAAGAAACTCAATACCTATATTTTGTTTAAGCTCTACTATTTCATTAACAAGTCTGGGATCTGGGTTTCCTGATTCTATTTGAGCAATAAGAGTGTCGGTTTTTTTGAGAAGTTCTAAAATTTCTTCAAAACTCTGTTTGAAAAATCTGACATTGTCTCCGACATATTGGGTAGGAGTGTTGATTTCGTGGGCAATTCCTGCTGCCAATTGTCCTATTGACAGTAGTTTTTGTGACTGCAGAAGTTTAGTCTGCATAGCATTATATTCAGTTAAGTCGTGAACAGACGAAACAATACCAACGAATTCGTCCTTATTTATAAAGAACGGGGATGATGAGATTGTGCATTTTTTATCTCCGGATTTTGTATGGATAGTAACATTAGAGTTTGTATATTTAGTTATCTTTTTTGATATTTTGTAAATCGGACAGTCAAGAGTGTTGCATAAATCTGATTTCAGCACTGAATAGCACTTTTTGTTTAATGCATCATCATTATTTATATTCAGAAACTCCAGCAGTGAATTGTTAATCTTATGAATATTTAATTTTTTATCAATCACCATAATTCCGTCTATTGCTGTATTGAATATTTTATCAAGTTCCTGATGAGTTTTTTTTAAGTCCTTTTGAGCGGATTCAACCTGTGTGAGTTTTTGCTGAAGGGATTGATATAGTTTTGCATTTTCAATACTTATTGCAACCTGGGAACTGATTATTTCAATTGTCCTTGCATCTTCTTCTGAAAAAGCATTTAACTCATCACTCTGAATATCTATTACACCAAGGGATAAGTTTTTGGAGATTATCGGTACAACTAATTCCGATTTTGTCTTTTCGTAATTTATTCTGAAAAAGTCAGGATCAACATCCGTGTTTTTACACAGAACAGTTTTTTTTGTCCTTGCTGCTTTTCCTATAATGCCGGTATCTTTTTTAATTTTCATATCAGGGGGGAATATTTTTCTATACCCGCCGGAAATACCTTTTAAATAGATGTATTCCATATCATTATCAAAAAGTAAAATTGCAACACCGTAGTAATTAAATGTTTTGCGGATGATTTCTGCTGTATATTTTATAAGCCTGTCAATGTCTTTTCTTTTACTGAGCCTTTTACCTATCTCAAAAATAAGCTTGGCCTGCTCGGCATTTTTTTTAATTTTCTGTTCGGTTTTTTTGGCTTGTGTTATGTCATGAATTATAGAAATAAACGCTTTTTTACCATTGTAGACAATTTCGTTACTTTTAATTTCCACATTAAAAATTCTGCCAAGCTTTGAGACATGATGATATTCGAAGAACTTGTCCTTATTTACGATGTTTATTTTTTCTGCAACCAGTTCGTGTTCATGTTCAGGGTGCAGATCAAATGGCGTCATTTTATGTAATTCTTCTTTGGTATAGCCGTATTTGTCCAGAAAAGCCTGGTTGCAGTCAAGAATTTTATGATTATCCTGTGCAAAAATCAAAACAGGTTCTACAATATTTTCAAATAAGGTTTTGTATGTTTTAATTCTTTGTTGAAGATTTAAATTAAGAAAGGCATTTTCAATACCAAATAAAAGACTCTCTTTCTTGATGGGTTTAAAAATATAATGAATGCCTGGGTTGTTATTTATACGGTCAATTAAACATTTATTATCTATGTTGGTAATAAAGAGTACAGAAATAAGATGTTTCGATAAGATATTATCAAGTATCTTGCAGACGGGAATTGTTGATTGAATGTCATCGTCAATAATTAGTAGATTAGACTTTGCTTTATTAATATATTTTTGAATGGAATCCCCGTTATCAATTACCTCAGATACAGCATATTCAGTATTTTTTAGAGCATGTGTAACTGCTTTTATTATTTTTTTATCAGAAGATCCGATTATTATAAATTTTTCCAATTTATCTCTCCATGATAAATTCCAAAGAATCAATTGCAAAAATTCTGCCAAAAATTTAAGATTCTATAATGTTAACTCTATTAATATTAGACACTTATAAGGCCGAATTTCCCATATAAAAAACAGTTGCCCTCCACCGGATAAAAAGTATACATTGATAAGGGAAAAATTATCCGGCTGATCATACCATAGACAACAACAGTTGCAGTGACACGTTAAGGCGAGAAATTTCCTTTTTTTGAATAACTATAAATTTTGACGAAAATTTAAAAATTAATTTAAAATATTTCTTGATATTTTGATTAGAATTACTTATAATTAGTTCGATAATTTTGGATGTTCTTTTGTATTTAATTGAAAAAATTAGACTTGTTTGTTGTTTGTCATATGTTTGATGTTTGCAGGATTAGTACTTAGTACAGATTTTATTGCTGTTGATTTGTTGTCAGAAACCCCGGAGGATTGATGAGAGCAGTTAAAATTAAGAAAAAGGATTTGGCTAAATTTTTAAAAGCCATTGAACCTTTTGGTGAATTATGGGGGCCTGTTAAGAATGGAGAGAATTATTCCCTCTCAAAGATTGAGTCTTTTTCTGATATTAAAACAGAGGCCCTGAGAACAAAAATACCTTTTAAAAAGCTTTTTACACCTCCTGAATTTCCCATGTATAGTTTTTCGGAAGAAGGTATGAAGGAGGAGTTGTCCGATATCCCAAAGAGGGTGATTTTCGGACTACACCCGTGTGATATTCACGCAATGATGATTATGGACCGGTTCTTTACAATTAATTATGAAGATCCATATTACATGGAACGAAGACGTAAAACAGCGGTTATCGGGTATTCATGTGTACCGGATGATCTTTGTTTTTGTAAGACAACAAACACAAGTAATGTTGAAAAGGGATTTGATCTTTTCTTCTCAGAACTTACTGATTCATATCTTGTGTGGGTTGGCTCAAGTCTTGGAGATGATATGGTGCGAGGCTGTCCTGAACTTGTTGACGAAGAAGTTACTCATGATGATCTTGAGAGATATATCAAGTGGAGAAAAGACAGAGAATCCAAGTTTTCACTTAATATGGATTTTACGGGCATGCCTGGAATTGTAGAGCTTAGTTATGACCATCCCATTTGGGAAGAGCTGGGTGAAAAGTGTCTGTCGTGCGGAGCATGTACAATTGTATGTCCCACGTGCTCATGCTATAATGTAAAAGATGAAGTAGAGCTCAATACTGTTGACGGTAAAAGAGTGCGGCAGTGGGATTCATGCATGTTCCGCGAATACTCGATGGTTGCCGGCGGTCACAATTTCAGAGAAGCAAGAGCAGAGAGGTTAAAATTGAGGTTTATTCACAAGCTTCAGGCATTTGTAGGGGCATATGATGAACCTGCATGTGTCGGGTGCGGCAGATGTATTGATACCTGCCCTGTAGGAATAGACATAAGAACAGTAGGGCTTCGTTTAAAGGGTGAGGAGGTGAAAGTATGATGAACTGTGCATGTGCAAATGAGCAGAGAAATCCTCTTACTCCGGAGCCGTTCCGTTTAATACGGACTTATCCGCTAAATGACGATGTCCATTTTTTTCAGGTAAGGGCAGTAGATGTAAAAATGGCCATGAATTTAAATTACCGGCCCGGCCAGTTTATGATGGTTTCTCTTGACGGTATAGGGGAAGCTCCGTTCAGTATTTCGTCAACACCGTCAAGACCCGGACTTTTGGAATTCGGTATCAGAAAAGTAGGTAATGTTACAAACAGAATTTTTAAACTAAAAGAAAATGATATTTTCGGAGTGCGCGGACCCTATGGAAACGGGTTCCCTGTTGAAAACATGACAGGAAGGGATCTTGTTATTGTTATGGGAGGGCTTGGAGCTGTTCCGTTAAGATCTCTTTTGCTTTACGCACTTGATAACAGAGATCAGTTCGGTAAAATATATCTCCTTCACGGAGCAAGAAGACCGGACGAAATGCTTTTTAAAGAAGAGTTTTTCCATATGATGAACAGAGATGATCTTATCTGTCATCTGACTGTTGATCAGGATGATACAGGTGCATGGCCTTATGAAACAGGGCTTATTACCCGCTTGTTCGGAGAGCTGAAGGATATAGATCCGAACAATACGTGTTTTGCAGTTTGCGGGCCTCCTGTAATGTACAAGTTTGTTGTAGCGGAAATTTTAAAATTAAATGTTCCAAAACACCAGATTCTTATGACTCTTGAAAGAAGAATGAAGTGCGGTATAGGAAAGTGCGGACACTGCAGTATAGGCGGTTATATATATACGTGTCTTGAAGGTCCGGTATTTTCTTATTGGGATGTAATTCACATGAAGGGTCTTATTTAAAGTTGAGGAGAATAACATTGAGTCAGGAAAAGAAAAATGTTGGTCTTTATGGTTTTACCGGTTGTAATGGTGACCAGCTTGTAATTATCCACAGTGAAGATAAATTGTTAGAATTTTTCCAGACTGCAAATATTAAATCATTTTCACTGGCAAAAAGCGATAATGATGATACAGAACTTGATATTGCCTTTGTAGAAGGCTCTATATCAAATCAGGAACAGGCAAAACATGTAAAAGAGATTCGTGAACGCTCAAAATTTCTTGTTGCTCTCGGAAACTGTGCATGTTACGGCGGTGTTCAGGCTATGGAGTTGGGCGCAAAAGGCTGGGATGAAAGATTTAAGAAAGTTTACGGCGATGGGTTTTTTGAAAACAGAACTCCCATTGAGTCCAAACCTATAGATGTATTTGTTGATGTTGATTTTTATCTGCCTGGTTGTCCGGTTGATGCAACGCAGTTTTTTTACTGTTATGCACACTTTTTAAATGATGACCTGCCTGTATTCCCCGATTATCCGGTATGTGCAGAATGCAGATGGAAAGAGAATGACTGCCTCCTTTTAAAAGGAGTTTTATGTCTGGGACCTCTTACTGCAGCAGGCTGTAAAGCTGCATGTCCATCGCACAATCTTCCATGTGTAGGGTGCTGGGGGCCTATGAAAGAGGCCAATGTGAGTGCAGAGTTTGAGCTGCTTAAAGAAAAAGGATTTTCTGTGGAAGAGATAAAACGGCGCTTCAGGATGCACGGCGGAAGCGCAATGATGAAACCTTTAAAGAAAATATTAGGAGTTCTCTGATATGAGAGAAATTATTGTAGAGCCGTTGGCCAGAGTTGAAGGAGAAGGCGGAATAACCGTAAGGTTAGACGGTAATAAAATAAAAGATGTACATTTTGATATTTTTGAGGGTACCCGACTGATTGAAACACTCGTTATTGGCAAGAGACCCGAAGAGGATGTGAGTATTGCATGCAGAATATGTGCCATCTGTACTATTTCTCACAGATACGCGGCATTAAGAGGACTGGAAAAGGCTCTTGGAATAAAGGTTCATGAAAAAACTCAATTGCTGCGTAATCTTATGCATCTTGGTGAACTGATAGAAAGTAATTCTCTTCATGTTTATGTGCTGGCTCTTCCGGATTTTCTCGGATACCCCAATGCAATAGCAATGGCAGAGAAATACGGTGATGAAGTAATGGGAGCTCTGTCATTAAAGAAATTCGGCAATCACATTATGCAGGTTACAGGCGGCCGCATGATTCACGGTGAAAATCCCACTGTAGGAGGATTTGGTAAATACCCTGATAAAGCCACGCTTCTGGCAATTAAGGAAGAGGCACAGAAACAGCTGGCTTTTGCTCAGGCCGGAGCAGGTATTGTAGGCGGTCTTGAAATCCCTGATTTCTTTGATGAAGAGACAGTTTATATGTGCTGTGAGCCAGGTAACGGTTCATACGGAATTGCAGGAGACCAGATACGCATTTCCGACGGCAGCGTTGTTGATGTTAATAAATATAAGTCTTTAACAAACGAGCAGTTCTGCGCACATTCTGCAGCAAAACATTGTCTTTACAAAGGTAAGCCGTACAGCGTGGGTGCTTTGGCAAGAATGGTAAATCTCGGAGAAAGGCTTAAGGGCAGCGCAGGAGATCTTTATAAGAAATATTATACTGACAGGTGGAAGAAGAATCCTGTTTTTAATAATCTTGCCCAGGCAATTGAACTGGTATGGGCTCTTGAGATGATCCCTGGTACAGTTGATCAACTTTTGAAAATTAAGGATGATCCTGAAATTGTAAAGCCTGCAAAAACAGAAGGAGAGGGTGTGGGAGCAGTGGAAGCGCCAAGAGGGACTCTTTACCATCATTATAAAATGAAAGACGGTCTTGTTGCAGAAGCTAATTTTATCATTCCTACAGGTCAGAATCTTGAAGATGTGGAAAAATACATGCGTAAAGCAGTAGAGGGCCTTGTTGCACAAGGAGCAGATGATGATGCAATAAGATTCCAGTGTGAGATCATTGCAAGGGCCTACGATCCGTGCATAAGCTGCTCAACACATTTGGTAAAAATTGAAAGATAACAAGATAAATAAGGTGGTTGCCGATTTAATTGGCAGCCACCTGCCTCCCAATTATACGGTATTTGTTGGCTTGGGTAATATTGACAGGGCAGATGACGGAGCAGGCCTGTTAATTTCCAGGGCACTGAAAAAGGATTTTCCTCACATAGCATTTTCCGAAGAAGAAAAGAGCGTAGAAAGCTTTGTTTTTGACTTTATTGAAAAGCCGGATATAAAAAAAATAGTTTTTATTGATGCTGCAGATCTCGGCGCTGATCCCGGAGATGTGGAAGTTTATTCATATACTGACATAAAAAAATTTGTACCCTCTTTTTCCACGCACAAAGTTCCAATTGCATTTATTTTTGAATGGATAAAAAAAAGCGGGAAAGAGCCGTATTTAATAGGAATTCAACCGAAGACCCTTGAGTTTATGGGGCAGATAAGTGAAAGTTGTAAAAAAACGGTTTCTTTATTAACAGAAGTTATTTCTCTCCGATTAAAAAATTCCATAAATAATGAATATTTATAGATTATTCGTGATTTTTATCGAATAATTATTTTATTTCTGCATAAAACTCAAAAAAACAAAAAAATACTTGACACAATCATTAAAATTACTTATCTTCTTGATAAGTTCAACTACTATTGGGCTGATTCGAAATCTAAATCTACTATTCTTTTTAGTTTTACATTCTACTCCTCAACCGGATGAAAGTCGATTTTAAACTGATTCTGTTATTGTTTTAAAAGCTGGTCTGTTATTACATTTGATTTTTAATTGTATGTTCAGATCCAGGTACACGTCTTGTTTATTTGTTGCTTTTTTTAAAAACATTTGGGATCAATTTAGTTTTGCCTGTTTAATAGGTATAAAATAAATTGAAATATTTGGTCTTCTAAACATGGTAATTCTTTTATGGCAGAAAGATACTACATAGGTAAAGAGCACTGGGGAGCAATTTTAAATACGTGGCTCGAAAAATATACAATTATTGCTCCAAGTTCTGAACAGGGCGGATTGTATTTACATGAAATAGACAGCAGCAATTTAAATTCTCTTGTAATAGATCAGGCAAGAACTGTTCAGCCCATAAAAAATTATTTTTTACCTCCTATTGAAAACGTTCTTAAAAAGTTGAAAAACAGCAAAAAGCCGTGGCTGTTTCTTGGTGTAAAAGCGTGCGACCTGTCTGCTCTTTCTATATTGGATCAGGCTTACGGAGGTGATTTTGCTGATCCCAACTATCAGTTAAGAAGAGAAAAAAGCCTGATAGTAAGTGCTGATTGTAATGAGCCCTTTTCTACATGCTTCTGTTCTCTTGTTGGGGGTGAGCCCTATCCTGTAAGAGGGTTTGATCTGAATTTATCAAGGGTTTGGGAAGGTTTTGTTGTGGAAGTGGGAAGTTTAAGAGGAAAGGGGCTGCTTGAAGGGTTTGACAGAGCTCTTAAGGATGTTGTAAAAGAAGAGATTGAAGCAGTAGAAAAAATACGTAAATCCACGAAAGATAAAATTATAAAAAACAACAAGAAATTTTCTTTTCCTGATTCGATTAAAAATGTCATATCTGCAAGCTGGGAATCAGACGCTTACAAAAAACATGCGGAAACCTGTGTTGAATGCGGAGCGTGTAATCATGCATGCCCTACATGCCACTGCTATATGCTGGAAGATACTTCCAGGAAAGAATTTACCAAATTAAGAGGATGGGATTCCTGTCAATATACAGGATATGCAGTAACAGCAGGAGGAGGAACTCCGAGACCGCAGCTGTATGAACGTTTTCGCAACAGATATTTTTGTAAATTTAAATATCTTGAAGAAAATTACAATCAGTACGGATGTACCGGCTGCGGAAGGTGTATAGAAGCGTGTCAGGGTAAGATAGATATGAGAGAAGTAATCAGCGATATTGCCGTTAGATAGAGGACTCATTTTATGAGCAAAATCGAAAATCCATACAAACCACAGAAAGCAGTTATTGAAAAAATAATTCAGGAAACACCAAGTATAAAGACTTTTGTTCTTACTCCTGAAAAACCTTTTGAGTTCAAATGCGGGCAGTTTGCAGAAGTTACTCTTCCGGGAGTAGGAGAGGGCCCGTTTGCCATGTGTTCTTCAAGTCACAAAAATGACAAAATAGAATTTACTATCAATAATGTAGGTTATATGACTTCAAGGCTTCATAAGGCTTCGGAAGGCGATGTAATAGGTGTCAGAGGCCCTTATGGAAACGGGTTTTCTCTTGATTCTATGTATGGAAAAGATATTATCCTTGTTGTAGGTGGTGTTGGATTCCCTCCTGCAAGGGCTCTTTTATACAGCTTGTTAAATGAGAAAAAGAAATTTTCCAAAATTATTATGTGTTATGGGGCAAGAACACCGGAAGATATTGTTTATAAATATCAGATAGATGATTTTAAAAAAGAGATAGATCTGCATCTTACTGTTGATAAGGGAGATTCCGGATGGAAGGGTAATGTCGGGGTGGTTACTACTCTTCTTGATAATGTGAAATTTGACAGAAAAAATGTCGCAGCTGTTGTAATAGGGCCGCCAATAATGATGAAATTCGGGACAAAAAAACTTCTGGAATTAAATGTCAGACCTGAAGACATCATACTCTCAATGGAAAGAAAAATGTACTGCGGGATCGGACAGTGCAGGCATTGTATGATAGATCACTATTTTATTTGCAAAGATGGTCCTGTGTTTACATATGATCAACTGCAGGATCTTCCTGATATTTGGGAATAGCCTATGGAAAAAAAATTGTTTATTGATCTCGAAATATGCAGAGAATGCAAAGATTGTAAAGTTGATTGCAGCTATTTTTATCATCCGGGAAATGACGGTGTAAAATATCTGAGGGAAATATCAGAATTTGCTGTTACATGCCGTCATTGTGATGAGGCTCCTTGTGTAAATGCATGCCCTGCTGATGCTCTTGAGAAATTGGATGACAACATAGTAAAACGGTATAACCTTCGGTGTGTTGCGTGTAATTCCTGCAGTTATGCATGCCCTTTCGGAACAATCTTACCGGAATTGATTACATATTTTGTTTCCAGATGTGATTTCTGTATGCAGAGACTTAAAGAAAATGAAGAGCCGGTTTGTGTAGTATCCTGTTCTGAAAATGCTGTTAAGTACGGGGATTTTAAACCGGATAAAGAAAAACATTGGTTTGAGGTTTCAGAGAATTTAATAGTTCACTCAATACCCTGGAAAAAGGAAGAATATATCTGATATGGAACACGTGTTTAATTATCTGATTTTCCCGGGATTTCTGTTTACAGCTTTTGCGGGAATCCTGGCAAGCTGGATTGACAGAAAAGTAACTGCAAGAGTGCAGTGGAGAGTAGGGCCTCCGTTTTTACAGCCTTTGTATGATATTGTCAAACTGCTCGGTAAAGAAACAGTTATCCCAAGAGCATGTTCAAGATTTACATTTCTTCTGTCTCCGGTTTTCGGACTTGCAGCTGTTACAGCAGTTTCCACAATAGTCTGGAAAACCATGCTCTGGCAGAACAGAGGGTTTGCCGGTGATCTTATTGTTGTTGTATATCTGTTGATGCTACCTTCAATTGCATTGATTGTAGGCGGGTTTGCATCAAAAAACCCTATTGCATCCCTTGGAGCCAGCAGAGAAATGAAACTTATGCTTGCGGACGAGCTACCGTTCTTAATTGCAGTAATGGTTCCTGTTGTTCAGTCAAACGGAGCGATAAAACTTGATCAATTGATTGCTTATCAACATACGCACGGAATGGTTGTCGGTTCAATATCCGGTGTTTTAGCATTAATTGTTGTAATAATTACAACACAGGCAAAACTTACACTTGTTCCTTTTGATATTCCGGAGGCAGAAACAGAAATAATGGGGGGCCTGGAAGTGGAATATTCGGGGACTCCTCTTGCAATAATAAAATTGACGCGTATGATGATGCTTTTTACCCTTCCAATGTTTCTGGTGCTTCTTTTCTGGGGAGGTGTCAGTTTTCACGGCTGGTCAATTTTATGGTCAATATTAAAATATGTTTTTTTTCTTGTGCTGATAGTTCTGATAAGAAACACAAATCCGAGACTGCGAATAGATCAGGCAGTAAAATTTTTATGGGGTCCTGTTACATTTATTGGAATAGCGGCAGTAGTACTTGCCTTAATGGGGAAGTAATTCTATGGGAATCAAGTTAAAAGCTCTGACTAAATCATTATGGGTGTATCACTTATCAACAGGCAGCTGTAATAATTGTGATATTGAAATTCTTGACTGCCTGACACCAAGATTTGATCTTGAAAGATTCGGGATTGTTCTTGTGGGCAGTCCGAGGCACGCTGATGCTCTTTTGGTTACAGGTAACATGACTATCAAGTCAATGGAAAGGGCAAAGGAAGTGTATGAGCAGATGCCTAAACCGGGTGTTGTAATTGCTATCGGAACCTGTGCTCTTAATCACGGAGTGTTTTCAGGTAGTTATGTAATCCCAAAAACAGTGGATGAGGTTCTTCCTGTTGATATTTATATCCCTGGGTGTCCGCCCAAACCGGAAGGAATTATAGCAGGTGTAGCAAAACTTTTAGCTTTGGTAAAAGAGAAAGCCTAATTTTAGAGGAACAAATGACCTGGGAAGAGATAAAAAAAGATATTAAAAAAACGTTCGGCAAAAAAATACAAAAATGGTATGAACACAATAAGCGCAGAATTTATATAGATATTGATACAGATAATCTGAAGGAGTTTTCTGAATATCTGTTTAAAAATTTAAACAGCAGGTTTATTATAGCATCAGGAGTTGATACTCCTGGTGGCGTGATAGAAATTCTCTATCATTTTGATTTTTTTCAGCTTCCTCAGGTTATTTCTTTAAGAATAAAAGTTGATAAATCCAACCCGGAAGTTGAGTCGTTAGCAGAAATAATTAAAGGTACGGAATGGATAGAACGAGAGATAGCAGAACTTTTAGGCGTAAAATTTAAGGGGCATCCGAATATGCAGCATCTGATTCTGCCAAATGACTGGCCTGAAGGAAATTATCCCCTCAGGAGGGATCAATGAGCGAAATTATTCCAATCGGGCCGTATCATCCTCTGCAGGAAGAGCCGGAATTTTTTAAACTTCACGTTGAAGGCGAGCGTGTTACAAAACTCGATATAGAAATCGGCTACAATCACCGCGGCATAGAGAAACTTGCAGAAGCAAAATCCTGGGATCAGGTTGTTTTTCTTGTGGAAAGAATATGCGGAATCTGCTCAACAAGTCATCCTGCAGCTTCAGTAAATGCTATGGAAGATCTTGCCGGTATTGAGGCGCCTGAAAGAGCTCAATATATTAGAACCATTATATGTGAGTTGGAAAGAATCCATTCACATCTTCTGTGGCTTGGTCTGGCGGGCCACTTTATGGGATATAACACTGTCTGGATGTGGGCATGGAAGTACAGAGAAATTGTCTGTGATATATTTGAAAAAATTACAGGTAACAGACAGAGTTACGCAATGTTCAAAGTGGGCGGAGTAAGAAGGGATATTGATGATGATGATATTCCCTGGATCCGGAAAAGTCTGGATCAGTTAAAACCTGCATTGGATATGTTCAAAGGCGCAGTAATGGATGATCCTGTAATACATGCAAGAACAAAGGGCGTAGGTGTTTTGACAAAGGAAAAGGCAATTGAGTACTGTGTTGTAGGACCTACTGCCAGACCTTCCGGACTTGCAATTGATGTACGTAAAGACGATCCCTACTTTGCATATGACTGGGTTGACTGGGATATTGTAGTACTTGAAGAAGGAGATGTGTTTGCAAAAGCAGCGGTCAGAATTCTTGAAATGTATGAATCAGTAAAAATCATTGAACAGTGTCTGACAAAAATGAAATCCGGAATAGTGGATCTTAAAGTTAAAGAGCTGCCGCCGGGTGAAGGTATAGGACGCGCAGAAGCTCCAAGGGGTGAGGTTTACCACTACTGCAGAAGCGACGGATCAAATTTCCCTGCAAGATATAAGGTACGTGCTCCAAGTTATACAAATATTTTTTCAAACGAAGTTGCAGTGATCGGAGAAACCGTAGCAGATGCAGCTCTTATTCTCGCTGCAGTTGATCCGTGCTACTGCTGTACTGAACGTGTTGTTGTGATAAATCACGATACCGGATCAGAAGATGTACTGTTTGAGAATGACCTTGTGGCATTATCGCATAAAAAAACTGAAAAAATAAGAAAAGAGATGGGTGTGTGATGAACCTTCTTTTGTATCCTGTAATTTTACCTGTTTTGGCAGGTTTTATATGTTTTGTTTTTCCGAAAAAACTGAAACTGGTCAGAGATGTTTTTGCCCTTTTATTTTCCGCAGCACTATTCGTGCTTACACTCAGGTTTTTTATTAACAGACCTGACAGTTATGTGTTCAATGATTCCACACTACTGAAAATTGATAATTTAAGCGGCTTTATGCTTCTTGGTATTGGTTTCTTCGGGTTTATTATAACGTTGTATTCATTGGGGTTTATGAACAGGAAAGAGAATCTTAATCTTTATTACGGTTCTGTTCTTATGACACTGGGGACTGCCTGCGGAGCGGTCCTTGCAAACAATCTTATTCTGCTGCTTGTTTTCTGGGGTTTTCTTGGTGTTACACTCTATTTACTCATTATTACGGGAAAAGGGGATACAGGTCCGGCAGCGCTAAAAACAATGGTAATTATAGGAGGAAGTGACGCCCTGTTCCTGTTTTCCATAGTTATTATCCATGCTATTACAGGAACGTATGATATAGATAAGATATTATTGAATTTTAATAATTTCTGGGTATATTTTGCTTTCATTTTATTAATATTAACTGTTTCCGCAAAAGCCGGTTCAATGCCTTTGCATACATGGATCCCCAAGATATCTGAAAAAGCGCCGATACCAGTGCTTGCATTTATACCTGCTGCGCTTGATAAATTAATCGGAATATATTTACTTGGCAGGATTTGTTTAAGCATGTTCAGCCTTACAGGTGCAATGAATCTTCTTTTAATGATTACAGGGGTTGTAACAATAATCGCTGCAGTTATGATGGCATTGATTCAGCACGATTTCAGGAAACTCCTGGCATATCATGCGGTTTCTCAGGTTGGCTATATGATTCTCGGCATAGGAACCGGCAGTCCCATTGGAATTCTGGGTGGTTTGTTCCACATGCTGAATAATTCTATTTACAAAACCTGTTTGTTTTTAACAGGAGGAGCAGTAAAAAAACAGAGTGGTACTGCAGATTTAAATAAAATGGGCGGCTTGGGAAAACTTATGCCTGTTACTTTTATAGCCTTTTTTATTGCAGCGCTTTCCATTTCAGGAGTTCCGCCTTTTAACGGGTTTGCTTCCAAATGGCTTATTTATCAGGGATTGATAGATCTTGGCCAGCAGGGTGATAAGCTGTGGATTATCTGGTTGATTGCAGCAATGTTCGGAAGCGGACTTACTCTTGCAAGTTTTATGAAACTTACACATGCTATGTTTCTCGGAGCTCCTTCGGAAAATGTGTTAGGAAAAAAGATTAAAGAAGAGAACCTGTTTATTTTGATTCCCAGTGTGATTTTAGCAGGTTTATGTGTTGTTTTTGGTGTCTTTGCTTTTTCTGTACCAATCAAACATCTTTTAATGCCTGTTGTAGGGAAAGTTTCATACCTTGGATTATGGAAACCGGGATTGGCAACATTTTTAATTTTTATGGGATTTATTGTAGGTCTGATTATTTATCTTGCAGGTAGTGTTAAAGTACGTGAGGCAGAGCCATTTATCGGTGGTGAAAAACTTCCGGTTGAAAATCGGGTATCTGGTACTGGATTTTATAATACAATTAAAAATATGGCTGGAATTAAATGGTTTTATGCAAAAGCCAAATTGTGCTGGTTTGATATATACGAACAATGTAACAATCTTTTAGACAGAGCTGCCCAGATTCTGCGTCCTGTACATACCGGAGTGTTAAGTATGTACATGGTTTGGTTGTGTTTTGGGCTGGCTGTTTTGATCTTTGTATTAATGGGGAGGTAGCGGATGGTTTCTGCCCTCATTCCTCTTATCGGATTGATGATTTGCGGCGCTGTAATCGCGCTGGAAACAAAGGATTTGCTTTCAGGAATAATTTCTCTGGGAATAATAGGATTTGCATTAACCATAGTTTTTCTTATTCTTCAGGCACCGGATCTTGCAATAGTGCAGATAATTATTGAAACTCTTACTCTGATTATTCTTATTGCAGCAGTTCTTAAAACAACAAGAAAAGACAGTATTGAGAGTTTAAAAGCAAGAAAAGTAATTTTATGGGTTGCAGGTCTTGTCTGTGTCGCAGCATTTATTTTTGCAAGTTTAAAAGCTTTTGCAGATATCTCTGCTTTTGGTTCTCCTGTTTTGAGAATGGCTGAGTATTATTTAAGTAACGGTGTTACAGGAACCGGAGCAGTTAATCTTGTTGCTGCAATAATTCTTGATTTCAGAGCGTATGATACTCTTGGAGAAGCAACAGTTCTTTTTACCTCGGTTGCAGGAGTGGTTACTGTGTTAAGAAAAAAAGGGAGGGCTTGATAAATGCAGGGCATGAGTCTGATAGTTAAGAAAATCAGTCAGATTATGGCTCCTTCCATTTTTATTCTGGGCATGTATGTTGTTGCTCACGGACATTTGACACCTGGCGGAGGTTTTGCAGGTGGTGTTTTAATAGCCGGTTGTTTTACATTGCTGATACTGGCGTATGGCTCTTCAAAAGAGCGGAGTCTGGTGTTTAAGGAGAAAGCATCGTTAATTGAAAGCGGCGGGATTTTTCTGTTCTTGTTTATAGCATTATTAGGGCTTATTCAGGGTACATTGTTTTTTGTGAATATTTTTTCCAGGTCAAATCCAGGTGTACCCGGAGCTCTTTTCAGCAGCGGGATAATTCCTCTGTGTAATATTGCAATTGGTGTTGAAGTGGCAGCTGCTCTTTTTGCCATATTTATAACATTTGCAATAATGAGATTCGGAGAGAAATTATGATTGAGTATATTCTGGCAGTAGTACTGTTTGCCATCGGACTTTACGGAGTAATTGTGAAGAGAAATCTGATAAAAATAATCATAGGCCTTATGATTATGGAGTATGCTGTTAATCTCTTTCTTGCTCTTATTGGTTATCGTTCAGGAGGAGCTCCTCCTATAGTTGAGGTGGGTAAAAATCAAATATTTGTTGATCCATTACCACAGGCCCTTGTTTTAACTGCAATTGTAATAGGGCTGGGAACAACAGCGCTTCTTGTATCATTTGCTGTAAGAATTTTTGAAAAATATGATACTTTTGATGTGCGTAAAATCAGGAAACTTCGCGGATGAATGTACTACCTTTATTTATCGTGATTCCATTAGGAGCCGCATTTTTAATACCGTTTTTGGTTAAAATGTGGCGAAGGATACCGGATTTAACTGGTACTCTGGCAACATTATCATTAACAGTATTAGCCTTCTGTCTGACAGACAAAATTAACACGGCTCGTGTTTATTATGTTGGAGGCTGGGAGCCTGTAAAAGGCATCCCAATAGGTATTTCGATGGTCGCTGACGGGCTTTCGGTTCTGATGCTGATTATAATAAACTTTATAGCTTTAATGGTTTCAATATATTCAATTGAATATATGAAACAGTACACTGATAAAGCCAAGTACTATATCCTCTTTCTTCTTATGATCGCCGGATTAAACGGGGTAGTTCTTTCCGGTGATTTGTTTAATATGTTCGTTTTTCTTGAAATAAGTGCTATTGCTTCTTATTCTCTGGTAGCTTTTGGCATAGGTGCCGAAGAACTTGAAGCTTCATTTAAATATCAGGTTCTCGGAGGAACAGCTTCTGCTTTTATTCTTTTTGCAATTGCAATTGTGTACAGAATAACCGGTACGCTTAATATGGCTGATGTTTCTAAAGTTATTTCAACTACAGGTTTGAATTCTGCGGTTCTGTTTTCAGCTTTGCTCTTTTTTGCAGGGTTCTCTTTAAAAGCAGCCCTTGTACCTTTTCATGCATGGCTTCCTGATGCTCACCCTTCGGCTCCGGCTCCGATATCAGCTATGCTTTCCGGTGTAGTAATAAAGGTTCTTGGCGTTTATGCATTAATCCGGGTTTTCTTCAATGTTTATGGTATAGGCACATTTAATTCCATTTTATCCATGATGCTTATCTTCGGGTTGATTTCTATGGTATTCGGAGGAATTCTTGCAGTAGGTCAGAAAGATTTGAAGAGAATGTTCGCTTATTCGTCAATAAGCCAGATAGGCTATATAATTTTTGCCCTTGGCCTTGGTACAAAGCTCGGTTATTTTGCAGCAGTATTTCACCTGATTAACCATGCTGCTTTTAAATCTCTTTTATTCCTTGATTCCGGTGCAATAGTCTACAGAACTGGAACCAGGGATCTTGAGAAAATGGGCGGGCTTGCTCAGGTTATGCCTGTTACATCCTGGACATCGCTTGTGGGTTCTCTCTCAATAAGTGGGATACCTCCTTTTGCAGGGTTCTGGAGCAAGCTTCTGATAATTATTGCAGCAGTACAGGCAAAGCATTTTATTTGGGCATTTGTAGCAATATTGGTAAGTATCATTACTCTGGTTTATTTTATGAAGTTTTACAAAATGGCATTTCTTGGTAAACTAAATGAATCATTTGCCAAAATAAAAGAAGTCCCTGTTTTTATGAGTTTGCCGCTGATTATACTTGCTTTGTTAGGGATAATTATGGGGATTCTATTGCTGCCTGCATTAAAGGAATTAATAATACAGCCCGCTGCAGATGTGATTTACAGCGGAGTTAACTATGTACAAACGGTTCTTGGAGGATGAGGTGAGAAAATTTTTGCTCATACTCTTTTCGTTTTTATTATGGATCGGTCTTTCCTGGTCAGTGGATTTACAGCACATATTATCGGGTATAGTACTGGCTGTAATATGCGGATTAATTTTCGGAGAAAATTTTATAAAAGAAACTCAAAAGGTATTAAGTCCTGTAAGATGGTTTTGGGTTTTTGTTTATATTCCGGTTTTTGTCTGGGAAATGGCTAAAGCAAATTTTGATGTTGCTTACAGAGTGTTACATCCGCTTATGCCAATAAGACCCGGTATTGTAAAAATTAAAACCAAAATTAAATCCGGCATGGGAAGAGCAATTCTTGCAAATTCAATAACATTGACACCCGGAACATTTACAGTGGATATAAAGGATGATACTCTTTACATACACTGTATAAAAGTTAAAGATACGGATGTTGAAAAAGCCAGTAAAAATATTGCCGGGAAGTTTGAAAAAATATTAATTAAGATATTTAATTGAGAGAGCTATGAATACTTACTTTTTAATTTTAGTGGGATGTTGTTTTGCATGTCTTTTAAGAGCAGCATTGGGGAAAACTGTTCCGGACAGAATGGTTGCTATTGATATACTCGGTACTCTCGCTGTGGGGATGACTGCTCTGTGGGCAGTTATATCAAAAAAGGATTTTATTATTGATGTTGCTTTAGCGTGGATATTTTTAAGTTTTATCGGAACACTTGCTTTGGCAAAATATCTTGCACATAAAACATTGGATGAGTAATATTATGTGGAATGAATTAATAGGGAAAATAGTTATCGGAATAGGGGTTGCATTTGATGCACTGGGCTGTCTGGGTCTTTTAAGATTACCGGATGTGTACAACAGGCTTCAGGCAGGAACAAAGTGTGTTACTTTTGGTACCTGCGGAATTCTGTTTGGTGTTTTTTTGTTAAAAGGGTTCACAGGGCTTGGAGTTAAAGCCCTGATAGGAATTCCATTTGTGTTGCTTACTTCACCTGTAGGAGCCCATGCTCTTGCAAGAGGAGCGCACATATTTGGTGTAAAACTGTGGAAAAACAGTGTAATAGATAAGTACGCAGAAGACAGAGGCGATAATCCAAGACTGTAACATGGTAAAATTATGAGATATCCAAAATTAAGAGAATTAAGAGAAGCTTTGAAATCTGCATTTTCAAAGCCGTACACAACAAAGTATCCTAAGGAGCCGCACGAACCTTTTGCAAAGTTTCGCGGAAAACCAGAGTATTTTGATGAATACTGTGTTGGATGCGGAGCTTGTGCAGAAGTGTGTCCCGGAGGTGCAATACAGGTTATTGATCCGAAAGAACCAGTAACTGAAAAAAATCCTTTAAGGAAAATTGAGCTTAAATATGATTCCTGTATTTTCTGCGGAAATTGTGAACGGAATTGTATTACAGAAAAGGGTATTCAGCTTACAACACAATATGATCTGGCTCTTTTTGACAGAAAACTTGCGGTTGAGTCAATTGAGAAAGAATTGGTGATTTGTGAAGTGTGCAATAGTATTGTAACAACAAAAGAACATTTGTTATGGCTTTCAAAGAAGTTGGGTACTTTGGCGTACGGGAATCCGAATTTGATACTTATATCAAATGATATTGTACATTCAGGTGCTGAAAGGGATAGTGATACAGAGTTAAGAAGAACAGATATAATGAAGATATTATGTCCTAAATGCAGACACGAAATGGCAATTAAGGATATCTGGGAATAGAAAAGGAACAACAGGAATTTTTCAAATTAAAGAGGGCTGCGAATTCAAAATTGCAGCCCTCTTTATATATTAAAATTAAGGGGGTGTTTAAAGCATAAGCATAACACCAAGTCGACCTGAAATAAAACCGAGAAAAGATCCGGCAATAACGTCACTTGGATAATGTACGCCGTTATATACTCTGGAAAAACCAATTATTGAAGCAGTGCTGTACAGAGGAATTGTTATTGAGGGATAAAAATGATTAAATACAGTTGCCATGACAAATGCTCCGGCAGCGTGTCCTGAGGGAAAGCTGAACATATCAGGAGCCTTAACAATTGATTTTATCTGAGGTAATGTTAAAAAAGGTCTTATTCTGCGCAATTTTAATTTAAGTAAAATTTGTCCTAATGTCTCTATAAAGAATGCAGCAAAACCGGTACGTACAATAGGAGCGGAATTTCCGCGGTCAAAAATTGCTGTAAGTCCTATTATTGCAGGGTAAAGGTAGCCGTAACCAAAATGGGAGACTCCGAACATTATTCTGTCAACCGGTTTTTTACCGTTCCATTTTGAAATCTGTACGCACAGCCATGTGTCAAATTTGTTAAGATTTTCTATTAAGTTTTTTACCATAGGTCTCCTGTATCTTGTTTTTATAAACACAGTTTTAATTCTAGCAAAATTCGTACCACATAAAAATACTGCAATTAAAAGTCGGTTTTTTAAGTAAAATTTACAGCTTTATAAATATAGTGAATTTTAAATTATTAGTAAAGTAAATTTTAATGTCTGGCCAATTTATTGTTTAACTTTAAGAGTCATTTTAGCTTTAAATTAGAACATATTTAATCACAGAAGGAATTAATTTTCTGTACTTTAAAAAATTAAATAATTTTAGGCTGCTTTTTGATTATACTTGTTGTTTTCTAAGCTGTAGTGTGATAATTTTAAAATTGGGTTGTTATTTTTACAATGAATTTTTAATTACATTATGTAAAAAAATCAAAACAGGAGAATTTAATAAATAAAAATAGGTTTAAAAAATTGTTGACTTTTGGGGTGAAAGTTTTAATTTTTATACATATAATGTTTTTTATCAGGGATCAAAATTATTAAGAATAAAAAAATATTTATACTGATACTATTTTTAACAATAATATGGTATGGAGCTATTTTTATCCCCCCTATAGCATATAAGAGTGATTTTATAAGCAAAAAAACAGGAGGTGCTGTAATCTGTTTTTTTTCAAATGTATGTCATCAGCAGGAACAGAGATCTTTTAAAATACATGGAGTCCAACTGGCAGTTTGCTCCCGATGTACAGGGCTTTATACAGGTTTTTTTGCAGGGGTTATTTTTTACCCGTTTTTATCCGGAAAATTTAAATTTAAAAAATTACTTATTGCAGGGGCTGTTTTATTATTTTTGGAATTTATTTTTTCACATCTTTATATGTTTAATTCTTCCAATACAATCAGGTTTTTAACAGGGTTATTACCAGGTTTTGTAGTTGCAAACATATTTATTAGTGCAGCTTATGAAATTACAAAAAACAAGAGGTGAAAACATGGAAAATAATGAAAGTAAACTAATACCTTCTTTGGCAGGTGGTGCTGTAATTGCAATACTGTCAACGTTTCCGGTTATAAGTGCAGGCAATTGTTTATGTTGTATGTGGGTTATTGCCGGAGGTATTGTTGCGGTTTATCTTTATAATAAAAATTTACCTGAAAATAAAGAATTAACCCAAAGCGATGCCCTTATTATCGGTGTCCTAAGCGGTATTTTTGGAGCTTTGTTTGCTACATTGATTAATTATTTCTTTATTGTAATAGGTTACAGGCCAGGGATGGCTTTTCTGGAATCATTTATTGAATCCAAAAGAGATATAGCACCGGAAGTAAAAGACATGATTGAAAGTTTCAAGGGTAATGAGGGGTTGTTCGGGCCCTTCATTGTCTTTGTACAGCTTGGCGTAAAACTTATTATTTATACGGTCTTCAGTATGCTGGGCGGAGTTATTGCAGGAGCATTTTTAAATAAAAAACAGGAAAAAAATAAAAATGAATAAATTAATACCTGTTTTTTTGTTTATTATTTTATCACCTTTTTTATTTACGTGCTATAACGGGCATGGATTATCTCCTTTTGTCAGCGAGTTGAACGGAACAGGTATTAAAGGGCATATCACTTTTACAGGCAAGTGGCCTGATTCAACAAAGGAGGTCAGAGTAGCTGTTTTAGACAAATATCCGGAAGGAATCTCTGACCCTGATTCTCTGATGGGATTTGTTCTGAATAATCTGATTGCTTTAAGTGATACAATCCCGCGGTTTGTAAATGAGTATGATTACTTTATTACGGCAGAAGAAGGGTTTTACGAATGGGTAGTTGTAGTCTGGTTCCCTGATATACCTTTGTATTTGTTTGGAGTAAGAGAGCTTGGTGCATATTACAGCAGCACTGATGATACCAAACCCTGCCCGGTTTATATTTCAAAAGGAAGTGTAATTTCCGGCATTGATATCACAGCTGATTTTAAGAATCTGGAAAATAACGCCCCTTTTTTTAAGAGGAATAAAAAATGAAAAATATTGCTGCCGTAATAATAACTTTTCTGTTGTTTTTCTCTACTATGTTAAAAGCGGAGCATCAGAGCACTGGTTTGATAAGAGGTGTTGTAAAAGACAAAAAAACAGGTGAACCGCTTATCGGTGTAAACGTTATAGTAAAAGGTACTGTACTGGGTGCTTCTACGGATAAAAACGGAAGATTTTCAATTCCCGTGTCATTGAAAAAAGCTGTTGTTGAAGCTTCAATGATCGGATATATTAAATCCGTAAAGGTATGGGAAAAAGGGCAAAAAGAAATAGTATTCAAATTAAAACAGACAGCTCTTTTGCAGGAGCCATTGATTGTAACTGCCACTAAGAGTAAAAAATATATAGAAAATTCTCCTGTATCAATTGAAGTTGTTAAAAGACGCGACATAGAAAAAAGAAATCCGGTTACAATTGACGAAGTGCTGACCACAACGTCCAGTGTCCGGGTTATTGACGGGCAGCTTGATGTGAGAGGGTCAACAGGTTTTAACTGGTCTGCAGGGAGCAGAGTATTACTTCTTGTTGACGGGCATCCTATGATCAGCGGCGATGCGGGCAGTATTAATTGGGATCTTATACCTGTGGATGAAGTTGACAGGGTTGAAATTATGAAAGGCGCAGGATCTGCGTTGTACGGTTCCAATGCAATGGCAGGAGTTGTTAATGTAATAACCAAAGAGCCGTCAGATGTTTCGAAAACCCGTATAAAAACATATATTGGTATTTATGATGAACCGGCGTATGAAAGCTGGGTGTGGACAGGCAGATTTTTACCAGGTATGATAAAAAGAGGAGAAAATATTAATTTAAAGTCAGCTCTGGGTTTTAAAGGCGTAGATATAACTCATACCAGACACATAGGAAAAGCAGGAGTGCTTTTATCTTTCGGTCAGAAGCAGTCAACAGGTTATCAGCAGAACGGAGATTTTGTTAAGTATAATGCACTGTTAAAAGTAAAAATGCCGGTAGGGCAGAGAGGGCATCTGGAGATTTCAGGACAACTGGCAAACAATAACCATAGTGATATAATACAGTGGAAGAGCCAGAACTCTCCTCTTGAAGTACCGGAAGATGAATTGGGAAACAGAGTTATTTATAAAAAGAAAAGCTTGTTTGCAACGTATAAATATCTTGTATCAAAAAAGTGGGCTTTAACAGGTAAGGCTCAGTGGTACAGGTGCGACTGGGAAAACTTTTTTTCTGATAACAGGGACTATGCTGTAACAGACAGAACAGGTTTTGAGGTTCAGGCTGATTATGTTTCCGGAGCACACTCTGTAACAACAGGTATTGAAGGCACTTATTACAAGACAAATTCTCTTATTTACGGCAACAGATTTGTCTATGACCTGGCATTATATGCTGAAGATGAAATTGCAGTATCAAAAAGAATCAGAGCTATTATCGGAACAAGGTATGATTATCATGTTATTGATGTAATTTCTCAGGATCAGCAGATAAGTCCCAGAACAGGATTGATTTTTAAACCGTGGAAATATACTTCATTAAGAGCATCTGTTGGCCACGGTTTTCGTGCTCCGTCAATTGCAGAAGTGTTTGCAAACACATCTGTATCGGGCTTTCGCGTAGTGGGGAATCCGGATCTTAATAAGGCGGAAAGGTCGTGGAATTTTGAGACCGGAATCAGGCAGACAATGGCTTTCCCTGCAAACGGTTCGGACGCGAAATTTTCTGCAAATCCGTTTAAATGGTTTTTACAAAAAGCAAGCCCTGCATTTATTCTGGATTTGTCTGTGTTCTGGATGCGATATAAAAATATGATTGATGTTACAATGAACCCTGAAAAGCAGGCTTTCCAGTTTGTAAACCTTGGAAAAGCGCGTAACAGCGGTGTTGAAGTTTTATTAAAAACAGTGTTGTTTGATAATTTTTTATCAACAAATTTAGGTTATACATATCTGGATCCAAAAGATATTGAGACCGGTAAAATGTTAAATTACAGATCGCGCCACAGATTAACAGCAGGATTTGATGTAAACATTAACAATTTCAGCTTTGGAATGGATTACAAATATGCAAGCAGAATTGAAGAAGTAGTAAATATTTACAATTCCGATGAGAGAGTCCCTGTTTATGTAACTGATTTCAGATCAGGATATAAATTTTCTCATTTCAGGATAAATTTTGATATTAAAAATCTTTTTAATTATCACTATGTTCTTAGGCAAAGATATCTAGAACCTGTAAGACATTTTGTGATTACTTTGAGGGGCGAATTATAAAAAAGGGAGGATTGTACGTGTCAGAAAAACTTACAGATTTCAGACAGTTAAATGTTTGGCAGAAGGCTCATAAACTGGTATTGGAAATTTATGAAATTACAAAGAAGTTTCCAAAAGAAGAGAAAAGCGAGATAGTTTCACGTATGCGTTCAGCTGCAGAGTCTGTACCTGTGAATATCGGCTCGGGTTTTATGAGAAGAGAACAGGCAGAAAAGGAGAGATTTTATAAATTAAGCCAGGAAGGTATAGAAAAGGTGAAGTATTATCTTATTTTAACTAAAGATCTCGGGATGTTAAAAGATAATGATGAAATTCTTCTTGCTGCAATGGAGGTGGGGAGAATGTTGACAGGTCTTGTAAGATCAGCAAAAATAAATAGTTAAACCCAATTCATTTAATGTAAAGTCAGGAGGCAAAATGGCTGGCGGATTACAGGAGAGTGAGGGGAAACTCTCTGATAAAGTAAAAGATCTTCACAGGGCAATTGTTTCTCTTGTTGAAGAGCTGGAAGCAGTTGACTGGTATAATCAGAGAGCTGAAGTGTGCAGAGACAAAGAGCTGCAAAATATATTAATTCACAACAGAGACGAAGAAAAAGAGCATGCTGCAATGCTGCTTGAATGGATACGAAGGAATGATTCTGGTTTTGATAAAGAGATAAAAGACTATCTTTTTACAGACAAACCTATTGCTCATAAGTAAATATTTGGTCAGAGATAATAGATGTAAATAAAAATTGCAGTACTTGAATTAACAGGAGGAGTTTTGGGAAAACCTGTAATGATAAGTGTTTCCGGAGTCAGGGGGATTGTGGGTCAGGGGCTTACTCCTGAGCTGATGCTAAAGTTCAGCGCTGCTGCCGGAATGTTTTACGGAAAAGGAAGTGTCCTTGTAGGAAGGGATTCAAGAGTAACCGGTAATATGATAAAACATGCTGTGTTTTCCGGTCTTATGTCAGTTGGATGCGACCCTGTGGATATTGGTATATGCTCTACACCAACTGTTGAGCATGCAGTAAAATTTTCCGATGCTGTAGGCGGAATAATAATTACGGCAAGCCACAACCCTGCGGAATGGAACGCGTTAAAGCTTTTAAACAGAGACGGTATTTTTCTTGATGAAGAGGAAGGCAGGAGAGTAAAGGATATAATAGATAAAGATTTAATTGAATATGTCATGTGGGAAAATATCGGCGTTAGCTCGGAAAAGACATGCGTTACTTCCGCGCACATAAAATCAATACTTTCAATGGATATTATTGATGTTGCAAAAATAAAAGAGCGAAAATTTAAAGTTGCTTTGGACTGTGTTAACGGTGCTGGAAGTACAGTTATGCCGGAAATCCTGGGGGAACTTGGATGTGAGATATTTCCGATTAATATGGAACCCACAGGTGATTTCAGCCACAACCCTGAACCAGTGCCTGGAAATCTTACAGAGCTTTGTCAGGTAGTAAGAGATAATAAGGCTGATATAGGTGTTGCAGTTGATCCTGATGTTGACAGATGTGCAATTATTGATGAAAATGGCAATCCTGTTGGCGAGGAATATACACTTGTGCTTTCCGAAAAATATGTTCTGGAAAAAAGAAAGGGCCCTGTTGTTGCAAATGTTTCTACAACACGGGCTGTTGACGATGTTGCAAGAGAAGCAGGAGTTGAGGTTTTTCGTACCAAAGTCGGAGAGATTAATGTTGTAAAAAAGATGATTGCTGTTAATGCATCAGTTGGAGGAGAAGGAAACGGAGGGTTGATATTACCTGATGTGCATCTTGGAAGAGATGCTCCTATGGCTGCTGCTGTAATTCTGTCTGCTCTTGCTGAGAGCGATAAAACAGTTTCTGAGCTAAAAAAAGAAGTGCCTTTGTATTATATGGCTAAAAACAGGATAGAGATTGCAAATGCCAATGCAGATGAGATACTTAAAAAAATAATTGATATGTCAGATAAATCAAAACTGGATCTGACTGACGGTGTTAAAATAAATGAAGAAAATTACTGGATACAGGTAAGAAAATCAAATACTGAGCCGATAATAAGAATAATGGCAGAGGCCGCTACACAGGAAAAAGCACAGTCTTTATGTGATAGGTATATTGAAATTATTAAAAAGTTTACAGGTTAATGTTTTCCCTTGACTTTTTAATATGATATGCCTATTTTATCTTAATATAATATTGTTTGTGGCGGTCAGGTTTATTCTTCTTAACAGGAGGTGGAAAATGGGGAAAAGGCTATTTTTATTTTGTTTTTTTTCGGTTATTGCGTTTGTATCAATTGTCAGCGCACAAACAGTAATCACAGTTGATAAATATCCGGCAATTGGAACTGATAATGTGTATCTTGCAGATACAACAGGTTCTGTTATTGTTACGATAGGTCCTTCCGGAGCAAATCAAAACTGGAATTTTAATACAAATCTTACAGGTGTAAAATTTACGCAGGAATACAGAATTCCTTCTTCCGATTCTTTGTATTATATTGATGCATTTTCCAGTGCGGAATGGGTAGTAAAAAGCAAACAGTTTTTATCAATGTCAAAGATACCGTATCTGCTAGAGAACGCTGTTAAAGATCTTTTTGCTTTAAATTCATTTGAATATAAGGAAGGCGACAATATTTATTCCATAGGAATGGGGACAGCAAATCCTATCTATGCCGGATCATTGGTCTATGA
>Ga0190359_1000235_pt1 | contig 37776 bp, 24 predicted proteins | sample 48721823_MG_FD_161269 | JGI IMG/M metagenome (GOLD analysis project Ga0190359, IMG submission 161269) | Hydrothermal vent microbial mat bacterial communities from Southern Trench, Guaymas Basin, Mexico - 4872-18-2-3_MG | ecosystem: Environmental > Aquatic > Marine > Hydrothermal vents >...
CTGGATAATATTTCAAACGTCATAGGCGAAGTTCGATCTGCTGGTGAAAATGTTGCTGCAGGCAGTGAGGAATTGAGTTCCACTGCTCAACAGTTGTCTCAGGGAAGCACAGAACAAGCAGCTTCCACTGAAGAAGCTTCCTCATCCATGGAAGAGATGGATTCTAATATTCAGCAGAATGCTGATAATGCACAACAAACCGAAAAGATTGCAGTGCAAGCTGCAAAAGATGCAATTGATACTGGCGGCTCAGTAAAAGAAGCAGTAAAGGCTATGATTGATATAGCTGAAAAGATAAATATTATTAATGAAATAGCGCGTCAGACAAATATGCTGGCCCTAAACGCGGCCATAGAAGCTGCCAGAGCAGGTGAGGCAGGTAAGGGTTTTGCAGTTGTTGCTGCAGAAATACGTAAGTTAGCAGAGCGCAGTGGCACCGCAGCAAATGAAATCAGTGATTTGGCAGGCAACACTGTTGATGTAGCTAAAAAAGCCGGAGAAATGCTTGACAAACTGGTACCAGATATTCAGAGAACAGCAGAACTTGTTCAGGAAATCAGCGCCTCCAGTGCAGAGCAGCGTACTGGAAGCGAACAGGTCAATCAAGCTATCCAGCAGCTTGACAAAGTGATACAGCAGAATGCCTCGGCTTCAGAAGAAATGGCATCAACTTCCGAAGAACTTGCCGCTCAGGCTCAGCAGCTTCAGGCAACCATTGAATTTTTCAAAATTAGAGATAATGTCATTAGACAAAAGCAAACTAATAAAATGGAAGTAAACAAACAAAAACATACAATTAATGTATCACATATAACTGGAGGAAATGGTAAAAAAGCCAGAATAAAAACAGATAAAAAAGAAGAATCAGGAGTTGTCATTGATATTGATAGTAATGGCAATAGCAATGATGATAAGGATAAGGAATTTGAAAAATATTAAAAACAGACAAAAATTGATAATTAAATATTGTCTTTAATTTTAATGGAGAAATTATTATGAATGTTGAAGGGCTTAGTAAACTCAACCAATACCTTACGTTCAGGTTGGATAAAGAGACTTATGCCTTTGATATTGCCACAGTACAGTCTGTACTGGATTTTGATAAAATAACAAAAGTACCTAAAACACCTGACTTTATGCGTGGTGTAATCAACCTGCGTGGTAGTGTTGTACCCATTGTTGACATGAAGAAAAAATTTGGGATGGGTTGTATAGAAAAAACAGTCGACACATGTATAATTATTGTCGAAGTAGAATTAGATGGAGATTTTACTGTTCTTGGCTGTTTAGTAGATTCTGTAAATGAAGTAATAGACCTTCTCCCTGAGGATATTGAGCCTGCCCCTAAAATAGGAACACGGCTAAATACAGAATTTATCACTGGAATGGGCAAAAATGAAGAAGGATTTATAATTCTACTTAACCTGAATAAAATCTTTTCTGCTGATGAACTTACTATAGTTCAGGAAGCTGGCAGTTCAGATAAAAGGAAAAAGGAAAAAGAAAACAAAGTAGAAGCAGTTGCTGAAACAACTTAATCTCAATTAAGTACAAGGGGCTATCAAAAAAACATTTTTAAGATGTTCAAAACTTAGCAGTACTGGAAAGACTTAATCTGAAAAACAGTTTTAAGATAGCCCCTGAACATCAAATTTAAAACAGATAACTGATTATATATCTCTAGTATAGTATAATAAGTTTAGGAACGGATCTATTCAAATAGAGATTAAAAGAAACTAATCGGATGAATTAATTATACAACTACGTGTATAAAGAAATGTTGAAACTTTTACTTAGGAGAATATCCCGGTTTTTATGATCAGAAATACAGACAAAGTAAAACATTGAATTAGGCAGAATTCATAACTGTAAAAAATTAGTACCTGACTCGGAATCATGTGTAACCAAAGAATTACTGTATAAACAATAGAGTATTTACAATGTATAAAGCCAAAACTACAATAATTAGAGATGTTGTACTTTCTGAAAATATTTTTAAAAAATTAGGGAGTTTTATCCAATCTGAGTGTGGAATTAAAATGCCTCCAGGAAAAAGATTGATGGTTCAAAGCAGGCTAATGAAGAGGCTCCGTGCTCTGGAGATAAGCTCCTTTGAAGAGTACTGGGCATTTATTCAGAGTACAGAAGGTAAAGATGAAGTTATAAACCTAATAAATGCTGTTTCTACTAACAAAACAGATTTCTTCAGAGAACCAGACCATTTTAAATATCTGATTGACACTGTCCTCCCAGAGCTCATTAAAAACCGGCCATCAGAAATACGGGAGCCTTTTAAATTCTGGAGTGCAGGCTGTTCTACAGGGGAAGAACCCTACACTTTAGCAATGGTACTAAGTGATTTTGCAGAAAAAAACAAAAATTTTAAATTTAAAATACTTGCTACAGACATATCAACTAAAGTAATAGAACATGGTCGTATTGCCATATACAGTAAAGAACGAATAGACCCAATACCAATGAAGATGAAACAGAAGTATTTGTTAAAAAGTAAAGACCCGGCAAATAAAGTTGTACGTATAATTCCGGAGTTAAGGTCAAAAGTGATATTCCGGAGACTAAACTTTCTTGATAATTTTCGACTAAAAGAAAAAGTTGAAGTTATTTTTTGCAGGAATGTAGTAATCTATTTTGATAGAGATATACAAAAAAAATTAGTTGAGAAATTTTATGAACAGCTTGTCCCTGGTGGTTTTCTCTTTATGGGGCATTCTGAAACAATAAATGGTCTTAACACCAAGTTTAGAACTGTTGCTCCAACTGTTTATCAAAAATAAAATCACTCAACATGAGAAATAGATGGGTGATAATATAAAGAATAAAATGTTCATTTGAACTTACCAGTCATTAACGAATACGGTGATGATATGAACAAAAAAATAAGAGTATTGGTTGTCGATGATTCAGCAGTTGTACGTCAGATGCTGAGTGATCTGATCAATTCCGATCCAGAACTGGAAGTAATTGCTGTTGCATCTGACCCCTATTTTGCTGTGCAAAAAATTAAAAAAGAATGTCCCGATGTAATCACTTTGGATGTGGAAATGCCCAGGATGGACGGTATTACTTTTCTAAAGAAAATTATGTCACAACATCCAATACCAGTAGTTATGGTTTCCAGTCTGACTGGTGATGGTACAGATACTGCACTTCAGGCCATGAGGTATGGAGCTGTAGATATTATTACTAAACCCCAAATTGGTATCAAAGGGTTTTTTGAAGAATCGAAAATACACATTTGTGATACAATAAAGGCCGCTTCCCATGCGAATTTGAAGAAACTTGTAAAAGTACAAAAAATAGTGCCTAAACTCTCGGCTGATGCTGTAATACCAGCGATAACAGGCCATGCAATGGCCAAGACAACTGAAAAGGTGATTGTTGTTGGTGCGTCAACAGGTGGAACAGAAGCATTACGTGTCTTTCTACAAGCAATGCCAATGGATTCGCCAGGTATAGTTATAGTTCAGCATATGCCTGAAAAATTCACTAAATCTTTTGCTGAAAGACTGGACAGCCTTTGTGCCATCACTGTTAAAGAAGCTGAAAACGGCAACAGTGTCCTGCGCGGACACGCCTTGATTGCGCCTGGGAATAAACATATGCTGTTAAAAAGGAGTGGTGCCCGTTACTATGTTGAAGTTAAAGACGGACCGCTAGTGAACCGACACCGTCCCTCAGTTGATGTGCTTTTCAGGTCAGCAGCCAGATATGGCGGGAAGAATGTAATTGGTATAATTATGACAGGTATGGGTGATGATGGTGCTAAAGGCATGCTGGAGATGAAAGAGGCAGGTGCATATAATTTTGCTCAAGATGAACAATCATGCATTGTTTTTGGCATGCCAAAAGAGGCAATAGCAGCAGGTGGTGTTGATAAAATTGTGTCTCTTGAGTCAATTGCATCTCATGTTATCAAAAGAGCCAAAAGTTAAGGCTTTCGGAGGTTTAAAATGCAACATATTAGTGATGATGTCTTACTTCAGGAATTGAAACGGAGATTTGAGGAAAACAACAGAACAATCGCTGAACTGAATGAAGTAAAAGAAAAACTCCTGATTATAAACCAAAAATTATCCGATTCAGAAGCATTAAAGAGTAATTTTCTTTCCAATATAAGAAATGAAATTAATAATCCTCTTACAGCAATTCTGGGTATTGCCCAATATCTAATGGGAAACAATAAAATTGATACTAAAACTGTAAGTGAGATGACCAGGATGATCTATGCTGAAGCATTTAATCTGGATTTTCAATTAAGAACAATATTTGCTGCTGCAGAGATAGAAGCAGGAGAAGTCTATCTTCACATTTCCAAAGTGGATATTACAGAGCTGATTTTAAGAACTGTTCAAAGTTTTAAACATATTGCTTTAAAAAAGCAAGTGGAAATAAAGTGTGATATTAATTTACCTGAGCAACAAGGGCAGCCCTTTTTATTTACAACAGATTCTGAAAAAATACATTTGATATTTTCAAATCTTTTAAGCAATGCCATTGAGTATGGACAAACCAGTGATAAAATAGACATCAAGGTCAGGCTGCAGAATAACAATCTTTGTATTTCTGTTAAGGATTACGGAATAGGTATTGATAAAGCAGACCATGAAAAGATTTTTGACCGCTTTGTGCAGCTCGATCATGGACTAACCAAAGCACACCAAGGACACGGCTTGGGGTTATCTGTTGTAAAAAATACAATTGAATTTTTAGAAGGCACGTTAACTCTGGAAAGTGAAAAAAATAAAGGCTGCCATTTCCTTGTTTCCATTCCAGAAGCGCAAGCTTTAGATAACGATGAGAGTTTTTCCCTGGATGCTAATGAAGAATTATTTTAAAAAACAAAATGCCTTTAATTAAAGAACATTATCTTTATGGGGGGGCAATTTTTGCTGATCCACATCCTTATATTGTATCAACTGTATTGGGATCATGTGTGGCTGTGTGCCTCTACGACCCAGTAAACCGAATGGGTGGTATTAACCATTATCAGCTTGATTTGTGGAATGGTACAGGGCTTGCATCACCAAAGTTTGGGAATATTGCTATTCAAAAACTTTTTGAAAAAATGTTAAAAATGGGATCAAGGCAGTCTGATCTTCAAGCTAAAATATTTGGAGGTGCTTCTGTAATTGGCAACTCTCAAAATTTATTCCAAATTGGAGAAAGAAATTGTGAGATTGCATTCAGTATGTTGAAAGAGCTAAATATTCCTATAATTGCTTCTGATGTTGGTGGTAATCATGGTCGAAAAATAAAATTCAACACTGAAACGGGTATTGTACTGATGAAATATGTCAATAAGAAATAATCTATCTTACAGAGCTATAACACTAAAACAAAATAAAATCTCCTGTTCGAGAATTGGTATTGCCTTACAGTACAGGAAGACTAATTATAAAGACAGTTTCTCCGGGTCTGCTCTGAACCTTGATTTCTCCCGAGTAACTTTTAACTATGCGTTCAACTATTGTAAGCCCAAGTCCCAGGCCGAATTCTATACCTTTTTCTTTGGTTGTAACATCCGGCTGCCAGATTTTGGGAAGTAATTCCTTGGGGATACCAGGTCCGTTATCTGCTATATCAACAACAATTTGTTTCCCTGAATATGATGAAGATATTTTTATCTTCCTCTCCTTATACTCATTCTGTGACATACTTTCAATACCGTTTTTAACTATATTCAGCCACACCTGAACAAGTTCTCCCCTGTTAGCACTGATATTTGGAAGCGGAGTTAGATTTAATTTTACATCAATTTCTCTGAGAGGACTGCTTAAAAGCGAGAGAGCTTGATTTATTGTTTCATTTACATCAACGTCGCTTCTTCGCGATATTTTCTTTTCTGCAAGAGCCCTTACAGACTTAACAACATGAGCTGCATGCCTTGCTGCAACACCTACATCATAAAAAGCTGCTCCAATTTCCCAGAATTTCAGGGCCTCTGTTATTTCTCCCTTGTCCCTGATTGTCTCTTCCGGAATACTTTCTATGGCAATACTGGTTTGAGCCAATTTCTCTGCAATATTTTCATCTACAGCATATTTTGCTGCTATATTCTTTGCTCTTTCTCTTACCTGCCTTGAAGAAAATTTTCTTCCGTTTTCAGCCCCGTTTTTATAAAAGCTTAGATACTGTTTTTCATGCCTTTCCAACATCTCTGCCATTATGTTTTTAACCCAAGCACTGTTTCTTTCAAGAACTGCAATAGCATTATTTAGCTCATGAGCAATACCGGCAGCCATCTGTCCCAAGGAAGCAAGCCGCTCACTATCCTTTAGTTTTTTTAATGCCACTTCTTTCTCAACAGATATCTCCAACTCATGCTTTTGTCTTTGCAGAAGGTTTTCAACTACTATTGGCATAAACTTTTCAAAAAGTTTTTCTCCCCTTTTATCAATTTCCTTCTTAAATTTTTCATCAATGTATGTTATAACACTATCCTGTTCCGCCACTACTGTTGCAGAACTTTTAAATTTCCCTGAAAAAAAACTGTAAAGACCCAGAAATTGATTCTCCGAAACCCTGAAAAGTTCTTTTCTTGCTCCATTATGTTCTACAAATCCAATAAACAATCCTTTTTTGATATAAAAAAGCTTATCATTAAAATCTCCCTGCTTTAGTATAGTACTGCCTTTCTTTACCTGAACAGTTCTGGAGCTGTCGTTAAAATATTGTTTAATTAATAAACTTAACTTTTCAGTCATAACATCCTCTTTTAAAGAAAAATGCCGTTTTCAGAGTAAAATTTTAGTTACTCTTGAAAACGGCACCTAACTATTAAATATGCTACTGATTATACATATTTTTCCAAAAGTTCTTCTACTGTCACTTTTTGATTGTCCTCAATGCTTACAGCGTCTTCAATCTGCTTATTCAAATTGTCATCAAGTGTCGGTTTTTGTACTTTGTAAAATATTCCTGTATAAAGTTTATTATCATCATACGCCAGCTGCATTGCCTGCAATTTATCCGAAGGATCATGATTCTCCGGTATAGGTTTTATAAGATCTCTAACAGTGTCATAACCTAAAACAGGAAATGTAACACACGGAGACATAACATTAACAACAGAAAAACCCTTATGATTTATTGCCTTTTTTAATATCTCAACCATCTCTTTCATCTGAATACTCGATATCCGTGCAACAAAAGATGTGTCATATGCAAGAAGCATTGCTATTGCATTTAAGGGCTCTTCATAAACTCCATAAGGTGAAGTCTTTGTTCTTTTATCAATTGGTGTTGTTGGTGAAGACTGCCCTTTTGTCAATCCGTAAATTCTGTTATCAATTAAAATATAAGTTAAGTCGACATTTTTTCTGGCGGCATGAGGTATGTGGCCACCACCTATTCCAAGACCGTCTCCATCACCACCAACACAAAGAACTGTTAAATCCGGACGTGCGGCCTTTGCGCCAAGAGCAGTAGGTAAAGCTCTTCCGTGAGTACCGTGAAGCGAATAGGTATTCATGTAATGGGAAAACCTTCCTGAACAACCGATTCCTGATACAGTAACAATATTTTCAGGTTCTATTTCCAGTTCGGACAGTGCCTTTTGTAAAGATTTAAGTATTGCGTAATTACCACATCCCGGACACCAAACCGGTTTTATGGCGCTTTTATAATTCTGTGATGTGTTCTTCATCGGTAATCCTCGCTACTTTTTCAATTACAGCCATGATCTCTCTTGAAGAGATTGGTGAACCTTCACATTTATGAAGTTCAATCGGGTGTACACCGAATTTTGCCTTAATAAAATGTGCAAACTGACCGGTGTAATTCTCTTCAACAACAATAATCTGTTTTAATCCTACAAGAAAATGCCTTATCTGTTTTTCCGGCAAAGGAGATATTTCTTTAGGATGAAGATGTCTGACCATAATTCCTTTTTCTTCTGCAAGATACCTTGCCTCTCTTATTGCACCCTCTGTTGAGCCCCATCCGATTATTCCTATTTCAGAATCAACAGATCCGTAAAATTCAGGTGGATTCTTATCAAATGCTTTTGATAAATACTTAAGTTTTTTAAATCTCTTTCTTGTCATCTCAAGATGATTTTTAGGGCTGTAATCTGCTTTTCCGACTTCATTGTGCTCAAGTCCGGTTGCCACATACTGGCCACCTTCCATCCCCGGGACAGAAACCGGACTTACGCCTGTTTCCGTAAATTTGAACCTTTTATAACCTTCTAATTCCTCTTTTTCCGGAACAACTCTCGTTACAATTTCCATCCTCTCTGCAGAGGGGATCAAGGAACTTCTTAATACATTGTCTTTTAAAATCTCCACAATATGGCTGAAATCAGGAATCTTTACCGTTGCTTTTCTGTATCCAATAGACTGATCTGTAAGGAGAATAACAGGCATCTGGTATTTCTCGGCAATATTAAAAGCACGTATTGTCTGATAAAAACAATCCTCCACACTTGTAGGAGCTAAAATACATCTTGGAGATTCTCCTGCTGTACCGTAGATTGCAAACTTCAAGTCAGACTGCTCTGTTTTTGTGGGCAATCCTGTACTGGGCCCGCCTCTCTGCACATCAACAATAACCATTGGCAGCTCAAGCATAGAAGCAAGATTAAGTTGTTCACCCATAAGCTGCAATCCGGGACCGGAAGTAGGTGTTATTACCTTTTCTCCGGCAAATGAGGCTCCTATTATTGCAGAAATTGATGCGATCTCATCTTCCATCTGAATTGCTCTTCCGCCAACCTTAGGCATTAATTTTGTCAGAGTTTCAAAAATAGGAGTTGCAGGTGTAATAGGGTATCCTGCAACAAATCTACACCCTGCTGCAATTGCTCCCAGCGCTACTGCCTCATTACCGGAAAGCATCATATAAGTTGGCTTTTCATTTTCTGTTTTAAGATGAAACTTCTTCTCAATGCTCTGTTTTTCACCTTCCACATAACCTTTTTCAAGCGCAGACATGTTTTTCTCAATTACACTGGTTCCCTTACTGCCATACCTGTCTTTAATCAATTTTTGCAAAACAGATTTGGATATGTTAAAAAGGCTTCCCAACATTCCAAGAGCAACTACATTTTTACCAAGATCATACCCTGTTGCCTCATTTGCGAGTTTTGTTAATTGTACAGGAAAGAAAACTGCATCCAAAGATTCGTCAACTTCCACAGCGTCAGGATCATAAATTATCATCCCGCCTTTCTTGAGATCTGAAATAGTATTATCGTATGCTTCCTGATTAAAAACAACAAGATAATCTACTTCACTTCCCATGGAATAAATTGTCCAATCCCTGACTCGTATCTGAATCATAGAGAAACCACCCCGCATTTCCGCAGGATACGTGATATAGGTAAAAACGTGAAACTCTGTTCTTGCCGCAGCTTTTGCAAAAAGCTCACCGCAGCTTATTACTCCGTCTCCGCCTTCGCCGCCGATACGGACAGTAAAATCTACATCGCTTTTAAACTCTTTTTTTTCCATCCTTCCATTCCCGGTTTAATAGATTTTTTTATTTTTTACTTCTGCCTTTTGCATACAAATAACAAAAGACACATATACTCAAAAACAGAACAAGGCTGATTAATTGTCCTGTTATTGATTCAAAATAATGTTTATGCCCGCTTAATACATAAACAACCTTACCTGTCTCTGCGAGAACCTGTTTTGCATAGTTCGCTCCAACAGAAATAAATCTGATTGGTTTGCCTATCTCATTTAAATTCAGCAGCGCACCTACAACACCCATAAGAGCTCCGCCTGCAATAAAACCTGAAGCAATTAATGTGCCGCGCTCTTTCGGACTTGAACCTGTTTTGTCTTTTCTGTTTTTCGATGCTCTTATAACCAGCCAGGATACAATTCCCCCAACCAGTAACGGCATGTTTATCTGAATCGGCAGATACATTCCAAGTGCAAATGCAAGTGGCGGCACTCCTGCCATTTCAAGTAAAATCGCAATTAAAGCACCAAGTGCATAAAGAACATATGGTATCTGTGATTTTATCATTAATGACTTGATAATAACTGCCATTAAATTACCCTGAGGTGCTGCAATTGCAGGATTTGGAACTCCGCCTTCAAGTATGCTTCCTCCAATAGTAAATCCGTAAGCTTTGTGTATTAAAAGAATTGCCAGTGATACTGATAAGGCAGATACAACTACACCGAGGAATTTCCACCTCTGCTGGTTCCTTGGTGTACTTCCAAGCCAATATCCGATCTTTAAATCTGTTACAAAGGCTCCTGATGTTGCAAGCGCTGTACAAACTACACATCCCATTATTAACGCTACAGTCATACCGACTTTGCCATTAAGTCCGATTGCAATTAAAATAACTGATGAAATTATTAAAGTAATCAGAGTCATACCTGAAACAGGATTAACTCCAACAATCGCTGTAGCTCTTGCAGCAACAGGTGTAAAAAGAAAACTTAATACTGCAACTATAAGAAGTCCTACTCCTGCTATTTTTAATGCAAAACCAACACTACCTGCAGGCTGAGCAAAAATCCAGAAAGCGATAAAAATAAATAACAGAGTAGCAAGAATCAGTATAATTACATTCTTTATATTAATATCAAGATTTGTCCTTGGTATTTCACCCTCGGATGCTTTTCTTCCGTGCATAATCTCTTTAAAACCAATTGAAAAAGATGAGACTATAATCTTTCCCATTTTCCCAATTCCGATGAATCCGGCCATTGCAATTGCACCGATTCCTATTTTTTGAACATATTCGGAAAATATCTGCACTTCATTCATCTGCCCTATTGGTATTGAGCCCGGTGGTAAGACTGAAGGTATGTGTTGCCCGAAATAGTAAACAAGCGGCACAAAAACAAGAAACGATAAAATTGATCCTGCAGATATAATTGAAGCATATTTTATTCCAATGATATAACCCAAACCGAATAAAGCTGCTGTTCCATCAATTTTAAACACCATTCGGGCTTTTGCTGCTACTGCTGCTCCAACCTTCCCGAATAAAATATCCGTTCGCAGTTGCTTTGGCCATACATGCATTGCTTCCACAAAGAAATCATAAATACCGCCGATAAGCATTGAAACCACAAGTACTCTGGCTGATTTTCCGCCTGATTCTCCTGTGGCAAGAATTTCCGTTGTTGCGGTTGCTTCAGGGAAAGGAAGTTTACCATGCTCCTCAACACAAAAATACTTTCTTAATGGTATTAAAAACAATATTCCAAGAAAACCTCCCAGAGTTCCGGCCACAAAAGTATGTAAAATAGTAATCCTTAATCCCAGTATGTATAAAGCCGGAAGAGTAAAAATTGCTCCTGCAACAACAACACCGGATGCTGCGCCAATAGATTGAATAATAACATTTTCCAGAATAGTATTCTTTCTTGCAAACATGCCTGACATTCCAACAGCAAGAATTGCAATAGGTATTGCAGCTTCAAACACCTGCCCTGCAACAAGCCCCAGATAACAGGCTGAAAAAGAAAAAAGTACTGCCATGATAACCCCTGTAATTACAGAACGGGCAGTTATCTCAAAAGGTGCTTTATCTGCGGAAATAAAAGGTACGTATTTTTCATTATCCTTTAATTCCCGATATGCATTCTCCGGTAATACTTTTTTACTTTCTGCCATATCTCCCTCCGATTTTAATGGTAAAAAAGCGTCCTAATCATACAATCTGATACAGACGCTTTTGATACTTAATCCTGGCAAAACCGCTCAAAAATACTACTGCTATTTTTTCTAAAAAGGTTTCCATGACCCTTCTTTAATCCAAATAATTCAGACACCCATTTTAATGAAATATAAGGTTTATGTCAAGGGAAATCTATATTTTTTTTACATTTTAAGTCTCTTTTTTCTGTATATTTTTACCTGTTCCATAAATATTTCCAAATCACTCTCCAAGTCTGTCTGTACACCGTCAAAATAGAATATTTTTATAGGAAATTTTTTACATGCCTTGCTTATATCAGGATAAATAACTTCTGTTACAATACCATTCATACAAGTAAACGGGCTTATATCAATAACACCGTCACATCCCTCCTTAAAAAATGAAATAGCTTTACCTGCGTTTAACGTCATTTCTCCAAGTGCCATTTTTGCAGGTAAAAATTCCTCACTGTATGAAAGTATCTCTTCGGTTTGCGCTTCTCTTCTTTCTACAAAAAAATCATTTACAGGTTTTAACAACGCATTTTGATCCCACTCTTGTATAAATGATCTTAAATAAGATTTCATCATCCTATACGAATATTTCTTTCCGCTCTCACGCAGTTTCCTTTTCTCTTCGTAATTTGTGTACCATACCCACTCCCCTATATCTGCTATCCATGCTTCTCCACCTATTTTCTCCAGATTTCTTATAAGATATTGATTACTGAAATCATTAAAACGAAGATAAATCTCTCCTACTATTCCAATTAGCGGGTATGTTCCGGGATCATCTTTCAAGAGTAATCTTTTATACTCATCCCTTACATCTTCTATTACACCCTGCAACCTTCTTATCTGCACTTTTAATGATAAACCTGGGTTACTTAATATTTCTCCTGCTTTTTTTATTGTATTTAAATGAATTACATCAGCAGTGCCATGTTCCTTTTCATACGGCCTTATCATATAAAGAAATTTTCTTAGTATATCTGCTGTTACAACTGCTCTCCACGATGTTCTTAAAAACCAGTTTATGTTTCCTCCGAATCCTTCATACCCGTCACTGCTTGTCGGAGAAAAAACAACTGCGTCAGAATATCCAAGTTCCTTTAAAATTTTTTTCAACAACGGGGAATATTGGCCGAATCTGCACGGTCCGCTGGATGTTGGCATCAAAAATGCATTTTTTGCAGGATCAAAACCGGGTTCAAGGATAATTTTTAAAAAATTACCAAGTGTCACTCTTTGTGGAAGGCACTCTTCACCTGTTGTAAATTTTGCAGCGAGTTCAAGAGTTCTGTCATCCGAATCAGGAGAAGGGATTGCATCAACACCTTGTGATCTGAATGCTGCAGCAGTTAGCTCTGCTGCCTCATAGCTCATTCTCGGTATGTATAATTTTCTTCCCGTTAACTGGTTCATATAATCTCTTTACTCTCAAGATACGCTTCAATCCTTGTCATCACTCCTGCATCATTTGCATGACTGTCCAATTGTAAAAACAGATAAGGCTCTCCTGCAGCTTCTTCCATATAATGTCTTATGTATGAATCTGGTCCGCATTTAAAATTACTTATATAAATAATATGGCAATTCTCCAGTTTTCTTGAATATTTTGCTGCCTGTAATATTTTCTTTCCGTAATTCCAGAACATATGATCATTAATTTCGGAAATATCTTCATTCCTAAATGGAATAAAATCCATTGGTACTACCGGTACACCGTAAATATTTTCCAGTTTATCAGGTATATGAAGATTCAGTTCAAAATCGTACATATTATATGATCTTCCCACAAGAAGAATAAACGGCCGTTCAGCATCATTTATGATTCTTACAGCTCTGCTTCCTTTATCAATTATTTTTCTATATAACAAATCCTGCGCTTTAAAAGCTTTTAATACCGCATCACTATGTAACTTTCTTTTAATCCTGAATTTTTTCCCTATACTTTCAAAAAGCTGTTTATCAACAATCTTTTCTCCCTCACGGAACTGGACATTGGGATACAAAAGCCTGTTTCTATACTTTGATAATGCAGGAGTGTGTTTTGCTACAAGAGGTAAAGTTTGGCCCCAGGGACAAATATATGAAGAATCGCTATCAGTGAAATCCTGCTCATTGATTACATTTGGATAAAATACATATGAACTATTTTTTTCAAAAGCGTCAACTAAATGTCCGAGTGACAGCTGTACAGGAAAACACGGATCAGCTGCGGAAACTTCTATTCCCCTGTTTCCTGTTACAGACGAACTTTTTTCCCCTTTTATCACCTTAAATCCAAGGTTTGAAAAATACGTATGCCAAAAAACCATTTTGTCAATGTTAAATAAGGTGTAAGGTATGTATATTTCTTCATTTATTATTGAATTACATTGTTTATTATTTTGAATTATTTCTTCTATATATTTTTCTCTTTCTAAAAATAATGAATCAATAGGTGACTTCTTTCCACTTTTTGAAGTTTTCCTATATTTTACAGAACACTTATCTCCCCAGTAACTTTTTTCTCCTTCAACAGTAAATTCCTTTACAGTACAATGGTTTGAACAGCTCTTACACACAAATTCTCTTTCTTTATAATTAACTTCTCTTAAATCCCATCCTCTGAATTTAGTGGACTTATTAGTATTTTTCTGTTTTGCAAGAAGAGCTGCACCTATTGCACCAATAATTCCGTTAAAAGGGGGAACAATAATTTTTTTATCAAGAACTGTTGAGAATGCAGCAGCAACACTTTTATTATACGCTGTTCCTCCCTGAAAAAAAATTGTTTCACCTATTTTTCTTTTCTTAACAACTCTGTTAAGGTAATTGTGAACCACTGACAATGAAATACCTGCAACAATATTTTCAAGCTCTATATCTTTTTGCAGATAGATATCTATTTCCTTTTCCATAAACACTGTACATCTTTCACCAATTTTTACTGGTTTTTCAGCCTTGAGAGCCATATCTGCAAATTGATTTTTTATATCAATCCCAAGTTTTTTTGCCTGTTCTTCTAAAAACGAACCTGTACCTGCAGCGCATGCATCATTTAGACTAAAATCTATAACCACACCATCAGAGATAGAAATAAACTTTGAATCCTGTCCTCCGATCTCAAAAATTGTATCAACTTTTTTCCCGATATATTTATCAGCAACAAACTGCGCTCCTGTTTTATGCGCAGTGATTTCGTCTTTAACAACATCTGCACCTATAAGATGTCCTACAAGTTCTCTTCCTGATCCTGTAGTACCTACTCCTGAAAGTTTAAGATCTTTTCCAACCTCCTCGAACATCTCTCTCATACTTTCCTGTACTACTTTTATAGGTTTCCCTGCAGTCATTTTGTACAATCCTGCCAGCAGTTCCCCTTTTTCATTAATAAGTGCAAAGTTTGTACTTATAGATCCTATATCAATACCAAGGTAAAATTCATTACCATTGAAATCTATTTTATCCTGCGATAAAATTTCAACTTTTTCAGTGGATAACTTTCTGCTCACAGGATATTTTTCTTCATTTAAAAAATTATAAATTTTTCGTTTTCTCTTCTTTGTTGATTTTTTTATTCCCGAAATTGCTGCACCCACCGCTCCCATTGATGCATGTTCAATCGGAACAATTAGGTTGCCTTCATCCAGATTAAAGTGTTCTTTTAACGATTCTACAATACCTCGATTAAAAGCAAGCCCACCAATAAACGCCACTTTTGGAATAATATCTTTTCCTTTTGTTATATTACCTGCAAAATTTCTTACTATTGCTTCGGCTAACCCTTTTAATACTTCATTGGGTTTATATCCTCTTTGTTGGGCATGTATCATATCAGACTTAGCAAAAACCGAGCATCTCCCTGCAATTTTGGGACTTCTATTAACTGACAGAATCATTTTGCCTGTATCTTCTACCGATACTTCAAGTCTCTCTGCCTGCTGATCGAAAAATGATCCTGTTCCTGCTGCGCACTCACCATTCTTTTCATAATCCTCAATTGCAAAATCTCCGTTACCAAATCTTTGAATTAGTAAATACTTGGATTTTTCACCACCAATTTCAAAAATTGTTTTTACATCAGGATACAAACTGCCTACACCTTGAGCAGCAGCCTGAAATTCATTTACATAGAACCCGCTGAAATGTTTTAAACCTTCTTTTGCTCCGACTCCTGTAAAGCACACTTCAAAATTATCCGGATTAACATTTTCAGAAATATTTGAAATAATTTTTTTCAGCTCAATATTTGCTTTACCGCTATGCCTTTTATAAGGAGTAAGAAATAGATTATACAGCCTATTATTTAATTTTACATCCCTTACTTTCTTTACACCTGGCAATAAACTAATATTAATTTCAATTTTTTCTGGAACCAGCAATGCTCCCTTTATAGAAACTGTGCCTATATCAATCCCAATAATAATTTTTTTGTTTTTACTCATAGTCTGATAAATGTAAAAATATTTTGTTTTAAATCAAGTATTATTAATATTTCTATACATAAAAATGGAACTGCCATCTCATAAATTCCACCTGATTATCAGTAAAGAGACAGTTCCATCTTATTTTTATACTAAATTTATTTTTTTATAAAAAAACCTCTTTTTTATTTTACATTAGTACTGATTAATCTGTTGCCCATTTGTGTTCTGGCTGTTAAGTTCAAGCATTGTCTCCCAGTTTCTGTTTTCAATTTCTCCTCTTTTTGTAGAATGCACTAAAGTATAATTACCAAAAGTATCAAAACTAATAAAAACAAAATCTACGCCCCCTTCAATATTATCATACCGCCACACCTGATATGCTCGCCCTCTCGCTGTAGAATTATGTGTTTCAATGTTATCAGGCTTTCCGTAGAGAATATATACTCTTCCCATATCTGTTCTCCATCCGTCCATTAACGTACCGTAATTCGCATTAGCATATGCGACTCTTTCAAGATAGAGTTTTCTATATTCGTTTACAACAGTTGACAAATCAGGATCTCTCTTAGCCCAGAATTCTTTTAAAAATTTCAGTTTTGCGTCTGATTTCACAAGTTTCTTAATTATATCCTTTTCCTGCTTTGTAGCAATGTATATTATTGATGAGATTTCTGTATCCTCGTCAATATCTCCTGCAAGTTTCAAAGCTCCAACGCTTTCATTACTTCTTCTTACAGCAAGATCACTTTTCTCTTTTTTATTTCCCTCAGGATTATAAAGGAAAAATTTTCTACTTTTTTTTAAAACAATGTTTTCATCTTTATCAAGAACTTCAAAAACAAGATAATATGTACCTGAATAAAGATTTTTTATATTAATACTACCATCAATACCTTCTGTTTTCCTTAGATTAATAATTTTTTCTCTTTTAGAATACTTGTTCTTATTGATTATTCCATTTTCATCATCTATATGATAATACAATTCTGCGGTTTTATCGTCCAATTTGTCAAGTCCGTATATTTCAACATAAAATCCAATTTTATCCCCTTCTCCGCCAAAAACTCTGCTTGCATTAGGCTCTACATACAAACTTTTTCTAAGAAATATTTTTGAATCACCTTGCCTGCTTTTTCTTGCTTTATTACAAAGAATAATGTCACTGATATCAAATTTATCTTTTACGTTTTCAGGAACTCTGAAATTAAACGATATACTATCTTGATTGGATTTATTATAGACATCTATAACCTTAAAAAATACTTTATAAATACCTTTTTTCATCTTAAAGCGCATAATATCTATTTTAGCTTCGTTTCCAGCTTGCTTTTCATTATATGTATTTACAGATTTCCACGCTGTTCTGTAAAGCATTTTTTTGTTCTGAAAAAGCTCAAGCTGGACAACAACCTGTGCAGTTTTCAAACCATTATTATCTGTCTTATAAGTCCATTCAAGAGGGTATAGAGAATAATAAAGTTCAACTATTTTTGTATCATTGGATTCAGAGTTATGTAATACTGCATAATCAGCGTCAATATGTATCTGCTGGGTCTGTGCAAAAAGGCTGACTGATAAAACAAGTAAAAAGAAGTAACTCAAGTTAATTATTTTTTTATACACTTTAAAAACTCCTGTTTAATAGATAGGGGGGTCAGGTCTTTAATTGACCAGACCCCCCTATATTTTTGGTCATACCTTATACTACAGATAAAACCTTATGAATCAGGATCTTTAAAATTTAGAACCCTAGCTTAATTGAGAAAATATTCGAGCTAGAGAACATTTCTACCTGACGCCATGCATAATCTAAGTAAAGATCCATACCTGCTGTTTTAAGATGTATGCCTGCTCCTACTGTCATTCCGTAGATATACTCAAAATCTTCCGGTTTATCCGGAGCTGTTGTATATCCAACTCTCAGGAATGCCATATCTTTAAATGCAACCTCTGCTCCGACTTTTGTTTCATCATCAGAGTAGTTGTTGTTCTGGAACAAAACACTACCTGTTACAGCAGCATATTCACCAACATTTCTTGAGTAGGAAAGTCCCAACTCAAAGAAAGAGGGTAAATCAAACGATGCTGCATCAATAAGTAAAAATGACTTCTGCTTGTCAGAATTAACATCATTTGCCTGTCTGTAAAGACCTGAACCTGAGTATTTCAGCTGTGCGCCAACATTCTTTACAACAATACCAGTACTCAAACCTTCAATTCCGCCAAGGTTTTTATACTGAATACCAACATCAACACCCATGCCAGAAGCATTGACACGACCGAATCTTTCGTTGATCAGGTTAAAATTAACACCAACAGAAACTCTGTCCGTCAATTTCTTTGCATATGTTCCTGTCAATGTAAAGAAGTTTGGCGTAAATGTTTCACCTGTTCCGTCAGGCATATCAGCAGTTGTTACATCAATAGCATCGATACTTAACACTTTCATTGATATGCCGAATTTACCTAATTGTCCGGCATCTAGCCCGACAGCTCCGTAGGTAACGCCGATATCGGCAATATAGGGCATGTAACTGAACATCGCCTGGGAGCTATTTGTCATAGCTGCAAGTCCAGCCGGATTCCAGTAAATTGCTTCCACTCCTGTACAAATTGCAGAAGCAGCACCGCCCAGTGCCAGGTATCGAGCACCCACAGGAATCAACAGCTGAACACCGGATGATGTTCCTGACCTGTCACGTCCGCCTGCAAATACAGCTGCACTGAAAAGCATGGAAACGATCAGTACAACTGCAAGCACTCGACCAGTTTTATGTATCATAACTAATCTCCTCATTACGTTTTTGACTATCCTGCCGCATTTTTAAGGCAAGGTTATTATTAAAATACCTCAAGGTACTGCTGCTCTTGTACAAGAGCAAGTTTTAGCACTTTTACCTTATCAATTTCCGGCATAACAATTCTAATTATATACAAACCGCTTGCAACCGGCAGATCATTGTGGTTTCTAAGATTCCATCTGAAGAACTGAGAAGGATCATCTTTTTCAAGCTTTGCAACCAATTGACCTGCAAGGTTGAAAATATAGAATGTTGCCTTTTGCGGAAGGTGATTAAAGCTGACAAATTTGTCAACATTGGTTGTCTCCCGCGGATTGACACCATAATACGGGTTAGGATAGACTTTAATCATATCAACATCGGACTTGGCAAGCTCCTTATCACCTACAGTAGGAGCTGCTGTGCCATAAGTGAATTCATCTACACCTGGTTGTATTGGATTAGCATATGAAAATAGAAGAACATCGCCCTTGGTCCAGTTAGTATACCACCATGCAGTGTTCCATGTTAACAGATCACTTACTGCCAATTCTTTAGGATCGCCGGCAATAAATTCATCATATGGAATCATAGCGAAGTTACAGTACATTCTATTATTCGGATTGAATGCATAAAAATCTCCGCCAGCTGAAACATCCTGGATACGGTCATATATGATTATTCCTACTTGTCTCGGTCCGCTGGGATCTTCCATATCCCACACTTCAAACGGAATACGGATAAAGAAAGGATCACCTGTTCCGGGATTATTTGGATCCGGATGATCTGCAATATCATAGTTTCTTGCACCGTCAATCACAGCAATAGATCCTGTACCTTCTTTAATAGGATGATAAGTTACGCCACCGACTGTAATCGGAGTATCATACTCACCTGTAAACCGTATCTCGTAATCTCTTTGGAGAAGGTCAACGCTTTCAGTACCAGAACCCCAGGCATCAATTGATTTTGCAGTTGCTGCCCAATCGTTATAACCATAACTATCAATCTCATAATTATCAAAATATGATCCGATGTTTTTAGTAGTAGTACCATTAAGCGTAATTGAACTAAAATCTACTGGTGCAGCATAATTTGCTACAACATTGATTTTAACTCCGTCAACAGGTAAGACCTCATCAACTCCTACATTTTCTCCACCTGCATAGTAAACGCCATTGCGTACTCTTTCCAGATCTACTCCGTTAATTATTGACTGATCTGCAAGAATAAGCTCATTATCTGTGGTATCAGCTAAATTCCAGTAGTTAATGCTTTTAAATTTATAACCAATAGTAGAAACAGTAACACTGCTGTCAACATGTACTATACCACCGCCCAGGCTTGCATACGGTTCACCATATCCAACTGCCCAGCCATCATCATACATGGTATAGTCAATTTCCAGTGGCGGTTCAAAAGAACTAATATTAACTGTAACAACTTCTCCGCCCGCAAAAGGTCCGGCACCTGTTGTATCAGTTGTTCCGAACATTACAGTGTGTGCAGTGTTGTCAATAGTATAATCACATACCGATGAACTGGCGCTGTTAATTGTAACATCAGGCGGGAAGGTAAGCAGAATACCGTCACAGTAATCATAATCCGGTGAAATTACATTTGCAGTAATAAAAAGATCAACTGTTCCGGGTTTGCCGTAAACTCCCACTGCTGAAAGGAAAGAACCTGTTAAATCACCTGTTTTGTAAGCTTTCCCTACGGAGTCCGGATAATTTGTTTTCTTCCACAAACCGTCTTTATCAAAATAGTAATGTTGTTTATGGAAAAACAACTTATATCCGTGGCCATTCAATACAGCAGGATCAATAACAGATGCATATATATTTGCATTTGCTGTACCTTTATGTGACACTTCGAGTAAATCACCTTGTTCTACAGCATATCTTGTTCCAGGATCTTCCATCTGAGGAATAGCTGTTACTGCATTAAATGAACTCTCAAGACTGTGAACAGGCACATCCGGATCACCGTTATAAGAGTATGCAGTCACAACATAGTAGTATCTTCTTCCATTAACAAGAGGTTTGCCTGTAAATGCATCCTTTGTTAAAGTAATAGAACGCTTAATACCTGTGTCATTACCAAGCTGGACAGGCATCTTCAGTACCAGACCAGAAGCAGCGTCAAACTTATAATCAAGAATTTTTGTTATCTTGTTGTTTTTATCATAGGTTGCAATCAGTTTTGCATCCTCTTTTGTTGATGCAGCAGTCGGTAGCTGGTAAACGCTGTATCCTTCAAAGTTGTAGCCTTTTTGATCCTGTTCTGTTTTTGCTACATTTTCATGATCCCAGCCCCAGTTAAGAATAACTTTATTCTCAAGATTTGTTACTCTTACTTTTGGCGCTACAGGAGCCTTTGCCAGATCAAAGAAGTTATCATATGCATACTGAGCTGAAATATCATTGTATTTCATAACTGAAACACTTGACAATCTGTCAGTACCCATTCCTGTAACAAGAGCAACAACGATTTCCTGAGTATCACCTACTGCAAGCTTAAACGGACCTGTAATCATCTCCATTCTTCTGTCACCTGCAGGAAGTACATTACCGTCAATTTCTGCATCGCCCGCTACAGGATCACCGTTAAGCGGGAATCTTGTTGGATTACCATTAACATCCTCAAAAGGCTTAGCAGCTCTTGGTTTCAAACCGTTCATAAGGTTATACCACTGCTCTGTTCCTGAATACTCTTTAAGGTCAGGATCAGAAATAGCAGAACCTGCTGCAAAATAGTTAAATGCAGACATACCAAGATTCTTGTATCCGTCAATAACTTTCATTCCGAAAATAGCCTTGCTTCCCGGGGCCTCTACAATAGGTCCCTGAAGGAAGTCATAACCCGCAGAAGGTGGAGCAAGATTATACTGAAAGAAATTAGGGTCATTATTTACAGCATTATAAACAAAATTAATATTCAGCGTTGTATCGCATCCAACATAGTCATCTCCTGAAGAACCTAAATCAGGATCTGACCATACTGCAAAGAACATACTGTCAATTACAGCATTATTCGGTGTTAAACTGGTCCCCTTGTAAATAAGCTTGTAACGTTTAAAAACTACATTTCCAAGAGCATCTGTTCTGTTGTAACCCCACAATGTAACCTGAACTTCAAGGCCTATTGGGGGTGAACCTGCAAGCTGGGCGCACTGGCTGGCATTAAGATCATTTGCTACAAACCAGATAACCTGATCTGCACCTGCAAGACCGGGTTTTTCACCTGCATCCATAACACCGTTACCGTTTTCATCATAAAACGGTGCGCCTTTCTGCCACGGCCACTCGTTCCAGTCTGTTTCATACTGAGCTCTTACATCTGCAACATCAGCATCAGAGATATCAGTAAGTCCCACTTCCTGCAACTCTGCAGCATCTCTTTTAAGATCTGCAGTTGCATAATCGGGCCTGATTCTCCACAATCTTACATCGGGAGCATCTGGGTCTTCAGCAACACCCGGGCTTGTAATTGCGCCCCTCTGAAGACCTGTGTTATATGTTGTACCGCCTACACGGAGTTCAGGCGCAACACCATCTTTTACAAATCCGCCCCATACCAAACCATCGGTATAAATTACACCGGCACCATAAGTACCGCGGGGAAAAAAAACACCATTACCGTTGGTAATCGGGTCGTGGGCAGAAATACCGTCAGAGAACATCCAGTGGGCAAGCAGATTGATGTTGAGAAGCGAACGAACCGGTGTGCCCGTCGGCTTTAACATCTTTGCCTGCACATCTGCATTATTGCCTTCCCGCGCGACTCCAATCCCTACTGCAAAAAGCAATAGAGCCGTGAGAAGACAGGGTATGACAAACTTTTTTAACCTCATCTTATCCTCCCAAATTGGGTTAACTTCTCTTTCATAAATGAAAGACAGAGGTGAAGATTAACATTTTCAAAAACCATCTTAACCATATAATTTCAATCCTAATTTAACGGAAATTAATCATAACACCTGCACGGATTCTTCTGGGAGTACTCCAGATATCGCTGCCTCTGAACTGATCCCAGTAGTGCAGTCTGTTAAGATCATTGAACATGTGATACAGGTATGCAAATGCTGCTCCGCCCTGAGCTGCAACAATCTGACCTGAAAGATTAGGATCATTCAGGAATCCGTCAACATCGCTTCCTGTACGGGGATAAACATTAAGAACATTCTTAGTATTAAGAAGATTCGTAACGCGGACATAAACATTAAGATCAAATCTTCCTACTGTAAATGATTTGTCCAGTTTTGCATCAAGATCAAACTGCCACGGTGTTGTTGATGCGCCAATTGGTTCAAGCGGACGACGGAATCTTGCATCAGTATCTCCCAGTGTAGCACCCTGGGCCGCTGAATTCTGTCCGATCTCTCCTGTACTTAAAGTAAACGGATGTCCTGAACTGAATGTAAACATAATATTAAGCCCAGTTCTTTCCAGAATTTTTCCGCCGTCGCCTTTGCCAAAGCGGTAATCAATGTTTACTGATCCCCTGTGTTTCTGGTTAAAATAGAGGGGAGAGATAATTGTCATCTGGCTTGTTGCCTGATCAAGGGATGCACTTGCCTGGTTTGTATAAGAACCTGTACCGCGCGCATCAGAGTAAGTATAGTTTACCCATCCCATAACACGGTTTGTCCTTCTTAAAGTCAGGCGGAACTCCAGACCCTTTGTAGTTGCAAAGTCACCGTTTGTTGTAATGTCATAAGTGGTAACTTCTGAAGTGGAAGATGTAAAGACTCTTCTAGTCTGAAGCTGATCCTTGATGTCTTTGTAGTAAATTGTAGCATCAAATGACGCACTGTTACCCAGCATTTGACTGAAACCGATTTCATACTGAGTTGTTTTTTCCGGTTTTGTCGCAAAAGATGTCGGGTTTGTATAAAAATATCCGCCGTGAAGTGAGCTGAAAATATTTGACATACTTCTGTAAGCCTGGCTCATCTGCGGCATCTGTACGAATTTGCCCCACTGTACATGGAACTTGGTTTTATCTGTTACAGGAAAACCGAATCCCAAACGGGGACTTATAGAATTAAAAGCTTTTACTTTTTTCCAGTGGTCAACCTTCAGTGTAGCAGTCTGTGCATCAATCTGAGGATCTGTATAATCTTCCGGCTCGTACTGATCCATTGCATAGTAATCATAACGCAGACCTGCATTAACTACCAGATCCTTGTATTCATACCTATCCTGAATATAAGCTGATGCCATTGTAGGATGTTTTGCATTATCCCACGGATATGTGTTGTCATCATACTTGTTTCCGAGTCGATCATAGCCATATACATTCTGGCTGATTGTGCGTGCCCATTCCGTGAACTTATCTTTGTCCATAGCCACATCTGGGTTGTTTCTCAAATAATTAAGATTACCAATTGCCGAATAATTTCTCAATGTCCAGTACTTGTATTCACCACCGAATTCAAACTGATTTCTCTTGAACTGGTGTGTAAAATCAAACTTTCCTGAAACATAGTTTCTTTTCCAGTAACCGAACCATGCGTTTCTTGTACCCGGACGTTCAAAACCAAATCCGTAAAAATCGTACTGTCTTGGCGCCCATGTGTACTTGTAGTACTGATAACCGTATTTTGCATTTTCAACACTGTCCTGATATGCCCAGATATTGTCACCAAAATCAGGATCCCAGTTCTTACCTCTTGCATCGTAATAAGTTGCGCTTACTTCGTAGTAAGTTTTGGGAGAAAGTACATGTGTAATTTTCCCTGTAAATGTACCGTCACTGTACTGGTTTCTCTGGAAGCGTTCAGTATTAAACTGCTCGTAGAAACCACTTCCGCCTGAAGCATAATCAGACCATGTGCCTATTCCTGAAAGACGGATCTTAAGACTTTTAAAATCACCCGTTATTACAGTATTATAATAAAATGGATTTCTTGCAGCACCGTTCAATGTGACAGGTGTTCTTACAATCTTATCAACTTCTTCGCCTTTTTCCCCGCCTCTTAAACCGGAATCAGCAAGAATAATTTTGGATCCGTCGGGTAAAACTGTTTCACGGTTGATTATCTCAAAGGGATGCCAATATCTAACACCACTTCTTGTAAATGTATTTCTTCCAGCAAAGAAAAAACGGAAATTTTTCAGCTTGGGCACAGGGCCGCTTGCTGTAAATGTATAATCGGAGTATCCGTAAACATAAGTATTAAGAAATTTCTCTCCAAAGTCAGCAAAATTATCAGTCTCTGCTCTTAAACTGAACTGATACTTTGGAGATCCTCCGCGTATAGCCATAGCAACAATACCGGAATTAGCTCCGCCGTATTTTGCACTGTATCCGCCTGCCTGTACCTGTAATTCCTCAAGAGCTTCAGGAATAACCTGTCCTCTTGTATCACCAGATACAACGTCTCTTATACTTGCTCCGTCAACATATGTTTCAACTTCGTCGGAACGGCCGCCTCTGATGTAGATATTGCCGTCTTGTGCAACAATACCGGGCTGCAGGTTTGCAACTGCATTAACGCCGCGGACAGGCAGGTTTTCCAGATCTTCACCATCAATAATTCTACTTGCGTTTGTTGAGGTTTTTTCAATCAAAGGACGCTCTGCTGTAACCTCAACAGCTTCAGTCTGAATTGCTTTTGATGAAAGTGCAAAATCCTGTCTGTAGGTGAGCCCTATACGAACCTTTATGTTGCTTATAACAAGGTCTGCATATCCCATATACATGGCCTTAACAGTGTAAGTTCCAACCGGTATATTGAGAATTATAAACTCACCGTCTATGTTCGTTGCTGCACCGTAATTTGTTCCGACGACCACAACATTAGCGCCCACTAAGGGTTCGCCTGTCTCTTTGTCAAACACCCTACCTGAAATTCTACCAGAAGTCTGGGCGAAAATCACGGTAGATGCAAAGACAAGGGCCACCAGAGCAACAAGTAAAAAACATTTTCGATGCATCTTTTTCCCTCCAATGATTTAACTTAAATAGTTTTTACAGCTTATTGTCAAACACTTGAGTCTTTACATCATCTGCAGTACCGTAAATCAACAATGTTGAACTGGTTCCTGCAGTTAAAGACGGAGTGACAGTAGCCAGTGTATCATCTCCTGAAATCACATAGAATGTGTGGGATTCTGATGCCAACAGAAGCTCTGGCTTTGTATCCTTAAAGTTATATTTTGTAGCATTCCCGCTGTCAATACCAACTTTAAGTTCAACTGGTACCATCTGTGCTATACATACGTGCACCATAGTATCAGGTACAACTTTGTTGGCATATGCCCAGTGCTCTCTGTTCTTTAAAAACCTTGCATCACCAGCATCTTCTTTGGGGACAATAAAAAAAGTCCCTACAAAATCCGTATCCACAAAAAGTGAATCAATCATAGTATCCGGATCTGCAGGGATGTAAAATGAATGGGTTCCTGCTTTTACAGTTGAGTAGGAACCTGCCTGTCCCAATGCTAGTGTGCCAACACTGCTGCCGTCAAAAAGCACAGATGTTTCGCCAACATCACTAGCTGCGTTGATGAAACGGACGGTGCCTGTGAAATTCGGTAATGGCTGACCCTCCGTTGGTATTTTTACGCAGCTTACTGCCAGTATCGTTACAAGTAAGATACTCAGCAATAATGCATAAAAATTTCTCATTTTCATAAACTCTCCTTCCTTTCAGCAATTGAGCTTTTTAAGACCCACTAATACAATCTTCTGCAGGAAGTTTATTACAGAAGATTAACCTCTTCATCCACCGCCCCAAACAATCTCTTTGTTTGCCTTTACCACCTCCTTCCGAATTTTGATGTTAACCAAATCTTTAAACAGAAAATTGTGTCTTCATACTTACATAAAAATCCTTGTGTAAAATTTACATCTCACACAAACAATTATAAAAATTAAGTACGTATAAAGACGTATAAAACATTACAATTTATATCTAATTAATAATATACAAAACGCTGTAAAACTTATTTCTCTTAAAAATACTAATTTATTTTATGGAAAGATTCCCCTTCTTGAAAGCATTTGGTAACAGTTAATCTATAAAAACCTGATGATTTTGTCAAGTTTTTTTTAATAAAAACTTTAAAAATAACCGTTTATTTTAATATTTTTCTTTGATTTAAATACGCTGCCAAAATTAAACTTATGAAAACACCCAGTTAGAAAAAATGTACAATATTTCCAAACAGCCAAATCCAAATAAAAAATTTAATGCTAAGAACACAACACTAGGCTGTTGCGCGTTTTGCTTTCTTTTCAACCAACACAGGCTTACGACCTTTTGTTATAACACTCTCCGTGATTACACACTTTTGAATATTCTCCATAGACGGCAGGTCAAACATTATATCCATCATAACATTTTCCATTATTGACCTTAAAGACCTTGCCCCTGTTTTCTTCTTTATAGCCTGATTCACAATAGCATTAAGTGATTTATTTTCAAACTCCAGTTCCACGCCGTCAAGCTTTAACAGATGCTGGTACTGTTTTACAAGAGCATCTTTGGGTTCAAGCAGAATCTTTAACATTGCTTCTTCGCTCAGTTCATCAAGCGTGGTTATAACAGGAAGCCTTCCTATCAGCTCCGGAATCAGTCCGAATCTTAACAGATCATCAGGCTCAACATACTGCATCAGTTCGCCAAGACTCTTTTCTCTGTTTGATTTTACTGAAGCTCCGAACCCTATCACCTTTTTACCGATTCTGGATGCGATTATTTTTTCAAGACCAACAAATGATCCGCCGCATATAAATAAAATATTTTTCGTATTAATATTTATCAGACTCTGCTCAGGATGCTTTCTGCCTCCCTTGGGAGGTACGGAAACAACAGAACCCTCAAGAAGTTTCAGCAACCCCTGCTGAACGCCCTCTCCGGAAACATCTCTTGTGATGGAAGAGTTCTCATCTTTTCTTGCAATTTTGTCAATTTCATCAATATACACAATTCCATGTTCCGCCTTTTCAAGCTGATAATCTGCCGCCTGCAGCAGTCTGACAAGAACATTCTCAACATCCTCACCAACATATCCGGCCTCTGTTAATGTTGTTGCATCAGCAATAGCAAAAGGAACTTTTAAAAACCTTGCCAAAGTCTGTGCGATCAAGGTTTTACCTGTTCCAGTGGGGCCTATCATCAGAATATTGCTTTTTGAGAGGTCAACATAATCTTCGCTGGATAATGTAGAATTATTAATTCTTTTGTAGTGATTGTAAACTGCAACAGATATTGCTTTTTTCGCTCTGTCCTGCCCTATTACGTATTGATCAAGCTCTGCCTTGATCTCTACTGGTTTCAATAAAGGGTGAACAAGAGAAAGGGATCTTTTTACCAGATCAGACTTAATAATCTCTTCTGCATATCTGACGCATTCATTACAGATATTTACTCCGGGGCCTGTAACCATTGCATCCACTTCTTCGGAACTTCGTCCGCAGAAAGAGCACACATATCTGTTTTCAGATGACACTATTCCCCCTTCTTTTTCTTCTTTTTATCACTTCTGATAAGAACTTCATCAATTATACCGTAATCTTTTGCTTCCTCGGCAGACATGAAAAAGTTTCTGTCTGTATCAGTCTCTATCTTTTTAATACTCTGACCCGTATGTTTTACAAGTATCTCGTTAAGTTTCTGCCTTAAAGTCAATATCTCTTTTGTCTGAATTTCAATATCAGTTGCCTGACCCTGTGCACCTCCAAGAGGCTGATGGATCATAATTCTTGCGTGGGGAAGAGCAGACCGTTTACCTTGAGCCCCTGCAGCAAGCAGAAGCGCACCCATGCTTGAAGCCTGCCCCATACAAATTGTTGAAATATCGGGACGTACATGCTGCATTGTATCATAAATTGCAAGCCCTGAGGAAACATGCCCGCCCGGAGTATTTAAATAAATGTAAATATCTTTTTCAGGATCTTCTGCTTCAAGAAAAAGCAGTTGGGCTATAACAAGACTTGCAACAGTGTCATCTATAGGAGAACCAATAAAAATGATTCTCTCCTTAAGAAGCCTGGAAAAAATATCGTAAGATCTTTCGCCCCTTCCTGTCTGTTCAACTACTATTGGTACAAGTCCCATAAGAAAATCCTCTTTTTATGATTTGGCTTTTTTCTTTACTTCTTTTATTTTTGATTTCTCTTTTAAGAAATCCATTACTTTTCCGGAAAGGAGGTCTCTTTTAAATTTTTCTCTGTTGGATTTATTCTTAAGATGTCTTCTTATCTTTTTTGCCTCTTCTTCCGAAATTTCTTCGACCTTTTTAAGATAGTCTTCAATATCCTGATCTGTAACCTCTATTCCCTCAAGTTTAATAATCTCATCCCGCAGGATATACCATTTTAAATTCCACTCGGCATTTGGCCGCTGATAATCCCGGAACTCTTTTTCGTTGATTGTGTTTTTTTGATCTTTGCTGTAATCTTCCCAAAGAGAGTCCAAAGCTGTTTCAACCAAAGAAGGAGGAAGTTCAAAATCATTTTTTTTAATTATTTCATCAATAATCCGGTTTTCAAGAATGGTATCAGACTGTTTCTCGTTCTCTTTTACAAAACTCTCTCTGATATGTTTCTTTAAATCGTCAATAGTCTCAAAAGGGCCGAATCTCTTTGCAAACTCAGCATCAAGTTCAGGGAGCTTTTTCTTATAAGTTGTTTCTAAAGTAAAAATAAAAACAACATTTTTATTTGGTTCTTCAGTATTATCTTTTTGGGGTATATTTAAAGAAAACTTCCTCTCCTCGCCCTTTTTAATACCTTCCAGTTGTTTTAATGTTTCACCTGTTATCGGTTCCTTGCCAAGTTCAAAAACCTGGCCTTCCCACCTTTTGCCAACAATCGGGACACCGTTCTCATCGGTTTCCTGAACAGTTCCCTTTATTATGGAACCTTCTTCTGCAGGATCGTCTGTCTCCTCAATTGTTGCAGCTTCCTCCTGTAACCTTGTAAGAGTATTTTCCACTTCTTCATCTGTAACAGTGAACACATCTTTTTCAACCTTAATATTCAAGTAATCTTTCACTTCAACATCCGGGTTGACTTCTACCTCTGCAGTAAACTCAAGATCTTTTACATCATTGAAATCAATCTTTACGATTTTAGCTGCAGATACAATATCAATGTTATTTTCAACCACTGCTTTTTTAAAAAACTTATCAATACATTCATCAATTGCTTCTGCTTCAATAGACGCACCGAATCTCTTTTTAATTAATGATCTTGGCACCTTGCCTTTACGAAATCCGTCTAATCTGGCAGTCTTTTGATAATGATTAATCTTTTCTTCTTTTTTAGTCTCTACTTCCTGAGCAGGCACAATGATATCCAGCTTCTTTTTCCACGAATTTACATCTGATACAACAACTTTCAATATTTTCTCCTGAACCTTATAAATTTATTTTTGTGCGAGAGGAGGGACTCGAACCCTCACGTCGGACCGACACTAGATCCTAAATCTAGCGCGTCTACCAGTTCCGCCACTCTCGCATAAGCAACGTGTAAGATACAATTTTTTTTAGCAAAATCAAAAGATTTTTTATTTATTTTCAAATGCTTTGAGTTGTGGTGCCCTGAAAAAGCTTGACATGCTTATGTATAGTAAGGATGAAGGATAAAGTAAAAAGGATAAGACAAAAAACGTTATAGGTATAGGTATTATGGCGGATGTGTTTTACCGGCATCTAAAAATCTCCGGCCGGAAATGCGAGGGAGAGAGCGTTAAAAAAGTTCGGATGTCTGAGTCCCGATTCTCTTTAATAAAAATATAATAATTAGAATCGGGAGGAAACCAGGAACGGGGGTATGTTGCCACCCTCCACCCCACCACCTCTGGATGCTCGCATTCGCGAGCATGACATGGTTTAGATTTTTTTTACCGGCATCTGAAAATCTCCGCCCGGAAACCGTAGGGGCACAGCGCACTGTGCCCTTACAATTTCCCCTTTGGCTGAATCTGAAATATTGGGCTGAAGCCCTGTTTGCTCAAAAACAAAACTCCACGAGCTGAAGCTCGTGGCAATTTACACTCAATTTAAAATTTATTTTCTATGAAAATATTCTTAAATCTGGAATCTCAAATCGACATTCGATATTCATTTATAATAATAAAGGGAATACATGTATGCATTCCCTGCGAAACTATTCGGTATTGATGATATTTGAATCGCGACCGTTTCCTGCATTCGTTTACACGTGTTTATTTTAATCTGTGTTAATCCTTGTAACTGTGTCCGGCTTTTGACGGACGTGTCCGGCTTTTGACGGATCCGTGGACAAAAAAATCAACATTCAAAATTCATAATTTCACATCCCGCATCTGAAAATATCCAACACCGATTATTCATCAGTTCATTTACTTCAAATTCTTAATAATTTCCAAATCCTCGTCTCTACCTATCATAACCAGTATATCACTGTCTTTAATAACATAATCCGCCATAGGTACCAAAACGACATTCTGTGGTATCAACTCTTTAACAACTATTACCTGTACTCCGTACTTTCGTCTTAAATCAAGCTCTCCAAGAGATTTTCTTAAAAATGATGCCGGAGGTGCAATCTCAAAAATACTGTATCCTTCTGCAAGGGGGATGTGGTCTAATATATTATCGTAAATTAACGTTCTTGCTGCCTTTTTGGCCATATCCTTTTCAGGAAAAATGACATTTGTAGCTCCTATTTTTTCAAGAATCTTACCGTGCTCTTCAGAAAGAGCTTTTGCAATAATGTTGGAAATTTTCATTTCTTTAAGATGAAGAGTTGTCAGGACACTTGATTCAATCTGTCCGAGACTCACCACCACACCGTCCAGCTCTTCAAGGCCAATTGTTTCAAGAACAGCCCTGTCAGTGGCATCTGCAATTACAGCTTTATTTACTCGGCGTTTAATCTTCTCAATTTTTTCCTCGTCAAGATCAATAGCCATAATCTCAATACCCTGATTTGCAAGTTCCAGTGAAAGAAAATATCCAAAACTTGAAAGTCCGATTATTGCAATGCTTCTCACTTTATCCTCCCAATCCGGCAGAACTAGCCTACCATGATTTCACCTTTTGCATATCTGTAATTTACTCCGTATCTGGGACGTTCCAGCGCAACTGCAATTGTCAAAGGCCCGAGTCTTCCTATAAACATTAAAAGTATTATTAAAATTCTTCCCACTGCAGAAAGATTGGGTGTAACTCCCATTGAAAGCCCCACTGTACCAAATGCTGAAATCGCCTCAAAAAACAGAGATATAAAATCTGCTCTGCTGCTGTCCGGGCTCTTGTTCCAGTCTTCTGAAAGAAGGAGCCCGTAAAATATTATTCCTATTATCAGTACGGAACTTAAAACAATAGTAAAAGCCTTGTTTGTTGCCTGTTGAGAAATTGTTCTGTTAAAAATATGAGGCTCATTCAGTCCTCTTAATTTTGAAACAAACAGGTTAATAAATATACCCAGCGTTGTAACTTTTACCCCCCCTCCGCATGATCCTGGTGCTGCTCCTACAAACATTAAAAACATTATTATAAACAGTGCACCGTTTGTAAGAGAGCCGATATCCAAAGTATTAAATCCTGCTGTTCTTGCAGTAACCGATTGGAAAACCGCTGCCAGAACTCTCGTGCTCGGGAGCATTTTTGTCAATGAATGGCTGTCTTCAACCCAGTAAATAAATACTGCTCCCGTAATTATTAAAAACAACGATGTTGTAATTACTATTTTGGAATGAAAAGATATTATGTGTTTCCATTTTCCCGGATTACTGTGAAGCATTCTCTTTAACTCAAGAAGAACTATAAAGCCAACCCCGCCAAGCACAATGAGGGACATAATAATACCGTTTATCCACGAATCAGACTGATACCTGATAAGACTGTCAGAATAAAGACTGAATCCTGCATTACAAAACGCAGATACCGAGTGATATATCCCGTGATATACCGCTTTTTTAACAGGATAGTAATTAAGCAGTCTTATTGTCAGAACAGCAGCGCCTATACCTTCAACAGTAAATACAAGCGCGATTATTTTTACAATTAATCTTCCAATGTTCTGAACAGGTGTATGAGTCAGCGTGGAATCTATAATTTCTTTATCTCTTAAAGATAACCTTTTCCCAAGAATATAGATAAAAAAAGTAGAAAAAGTCATTATGCCAAGACCGCCAACCTGAATTAAAACAAGCACCACAATCTGTCCGAATATTGTAAAATCTTTGCCAATATCAACAACTGTAAGACCAGTCACACATGTAGCTGACACTGCTGTAAATAAAGCATCAATCACACTAAGCCTGTTATGATCAATAACTGCGCCTGGCATTAATAGCAGGACAGTACCTGTTATAATTATCATCAGAAAACTGATAACTATCATTTGGGTAGGTCTTACTATCTGAAAAAATCTATTTTTCCTTGGTTTCTTTACCACTTTCTTCCTCAGGCAGAATCACTTTAACCCGTTTTATCCTCTGTTTCTCAATCTTCTCCACAATAAACTCAACATTATCCCACTCAACTTTTTCATTTTCAACAGGGATATGACCAAGCTGGTCAAAAATAAATCCCCCGAGGCTTTCATAGCCCTCATCATCAGGTATGTTAAGTCCGGTCTTTTCATTCATGTCTTCTATATCAATTTTACCCTCAACAATCCATGTCCTTTTATCTTTCTTCTGTATCAGGGGTTTTTCCATATCGTATTCATCCCGAATCTCACCTACTATCTCCTCAATAATATCTTCCATTGTTACGAGTCCTGCAGTTCCGCCGTATTCATCAACAACCACAGCCATGTGCATTCTTTCTTTCTGGAACTCTTTTAACAGCTCGTCAATTCTCTTGCTTTCGGGAATAAAATAAGCTTTATGAAGAAGAGACTCTATTTTGGGAACACTCTTACTGTCCATAATAAAGGGAAGCAGATCCTTAACATACAAAAGCCCTTTGATATTATCTATATTTTCCTGAAATACGGGAATTCTCGAATGTCCGTACTTTTTAATTAAAGATATCACTTTTTTGTAAGGAGTATTAATATCAATACATATCATATCCGGCCTGGGAATCATAACCTCTTTGGCAGTAGTTTCACGGAATTCAAAAATCGAATGGATCATTTCACGTTCTGTATGATCAAGAGTCCCTTTTTCTGTTCCCACATCAATAAGCGCCTTTAGTTCCTCCTCATTCATAAAAGGCATTTCTTTTTTTATGTTAAGCATTTTCAAAAAGACATTAGCTATTTTTTCAATAAGCCAGGTAACCGGTGTGCCTAATTTTACAAGGCCTGTTACAGGAAGAGAAACATTCTCTGCAAAATGTAAGGGATTTTTTACTGCAAATATTTTCGGTGATACTTCACTGAAAATCAAAAGTATTAAAGTCACAACACCTATTTCAATGATAATTTTATATGTATTGCCAGCTTCATGAATTCTGAAAAATTTGGCTGTAAAAATTGCAGCTGTTGTTGCTGCTCCGACATTAACAATCGTATTACCAGCAAGAAGGGTCATTAATAGTCTGCGCTGTCTGCCCATCAGCCACAAAATACGCTTTTTCTTATAGGATTTGTTTTTATCATTTTCCATTTCCTTTAATTCACTGTCGTCAATTGAAAAAAAAGCTGATTCGGAACCGGAAAAAAATGCCGACAACCCTACAAGTACAATAAAAACAGTTAAAAACAGCCAAAAGTCACTGCCCAAAATTATATGTCCTCCTTTTTAAAATTATACTTATCTGTCTTGATAAAGAAAAATAGTTATCCTGATATAAAAATCAAGTTAAATAATTTTATATTTACAAATTAATCAATCAGTAACCGTAGATTTAAGATAATAATTTTCTTTTTTAGTCATAACTTTTTTTAATTCTTTGTCAGAATCTTCATAACCACATAAATGCAGTGCGCCGTGAATTACAAGCCTCATAAGTTCATCAGGTAAAGTGGAATTAAAATCGGAGAATTGCAGCAGTGCCTGATCCACACTTATATATATTTCCCCTGTTACTTCGTCAGGCTCATCTTCATCATACGAAAATGCTATCACATCAGTGGGCCGTTCCTTATTAAAAAATTGTTTATTTAATTCAATTATCTTTTCATTATCGCAAAAAATTACATTGATATTTCCTTTTACAGGCTTGTTTTCATTATTAACAACAGTTTTTACAGCAGTTTTTACATTATCGATTTTTAAATCAAAATGCCCCTTAACTGTTTCCATTATAAAAACATCAATTTTCACTTACTTTTGTCCCTTTCTGTTTGTCGGAACTGTTGGGGTATTCAACTCTTGTGTGATAAATCCCTGCGAGTATTTTTACAAAAGCTTCTTTGATCTTTTCCAGATCCCTTAATGTTAAAGGAGATTCGTCAAGTTCTCCGTCACTGAACTTCTGGTCAACAATTTTATTAACAAGCCCCTTTAATCTGGAATGTGACGGATCTTTAAGAGATCGTGAAGCAGCTTCCACAGCATCTGCAAGCATGACTATTGCAGCTTCTTTAGTCTGAGGTTTAGGGCCCAGATATCTGTAATCCGCCTCTGAAGCTTCTTCTTTTTTTTCTTTTACAGCTTTATCATAAAAATAATTCATAAGAGACGTACCCTGATGCTGGGCAATAATATCTTTCACTCTTTTGGGAAGTTTGTATTCGTCTGCAAGTTCCAGCCCTCTTTTTACATGATTTGCAAGTATAAGCGCGCTCATGCGGGGTGCAAGTTTTTCGTGAGGATTTTTAGATCCTAGTTGATTTTCAATAAAATACTCTGCTTTCTCAACCTTGCCTATATCGTGATAGTATGAGCCCACTCTTGCCAAAAGAGAATTTGCATTTATTGCCTGAGCTCCGGCCTCTGCAAGATTGCCGACGTTTATTGAATGGTAATATGTACCGTGCGCTTCAAGAGAAAGCTTCTTTAAAAGAGGATGGTTAAGGTCAGAAAGTTCAAGAAGCGAAAAATCTGTTGTAACCCCAAAAACCATCTCAATTAAAGGCAGAATACCGTAAGCAACAATTGGTGTAATCAAGCCCGTAAAAGCTGCAAAAGGCATTTCCTTGAAAATAGCGCTGTAGTCAATAGATCTGAGAAACCCCATAAATAATATGGAAAAAATATAGGCAGCAATAAGATATAAAATTACAAGAACGAGCTGTCTTCTTCCCCGAACGCGTTTAATTGTTACAACGCCTACAATCCCTGTAAAAAAAGCTATTACAGTAAAATTAAATTCATTCCCCCACAACCCGCCGACCAGAATACTTAACATTGCTGCAGCCATAAATCCAACATTTAGATCAAACAAAGTAGTAAAAAGCATTGCCCCCAAAGCAGTGGGAACAAGATATTCCGATGCGTTGAGTTTATGTATAACAAAGGTTAAAGTTGCAACAAGCATGATGATCAGTGCAATTAAAATCATCAGTTTGGTATTATCAAAAACTTCAGGTCTGTCTGCTTTAATAAAAAAGCTGAATATTAAAAGAAGAGCCAGAACAAAAAAGAATTTTCCTATAAAAGGCGTAATATTTTTCAGCCCGCCTTCTTCTTTTCTCCTCTCTGCTGTGACAGTCGCCAGAGAAATAAGTTTTTTTCGTATATCTGACGTTATTCTTTCATTTCTGTCCACTATTTTTTCATTTTTATAAACAAAACCACTGCTTCTCGGAACAGTAGCTCTTGCCTGCTGAATTCTTTCTTCATGCAGTTTTTTCAAATAAATCAAATTTGGCCTTAAGAAATAGCTTGTAATTTTATATCCGATTTGTATTATATTATTATCTCTGGAATATAAGGCCTTTAACTGCTCAGCTGCTTTTGGCAGGGCCTCGGATAAATCATAATAATTTGAAAGCGGTTGTTGCTTCTCTTTTCCGCCGGTAATAACTACCACATATTTATCAGGATTATCAATGCCGGATTTGTTTACACTTAAAACGCCAACAGCAAGAATATCACGTATTATTCCAATAATTTGATTCTGCAGTTTTTCCAACTGCCATTTTTTTAAGCCTTTTCTTGTATTTATAAGCTGATTCCAGATATTGTCCCCAGGCTTGCTTATAGGATATTTTACTGCAAGAGAGTCCTTAAGACTCATTGCTTTTTTCTGATCACCCTGAAAAATATAACGTATTTTAAAAATTTCATTAAAAAAATTGATTGTTTCATTTTTTATATCATTAAAGTTGTCCTGCTTTAAAAAAAGAGGATAAACCTTATCTATTGTCTTTTTAATATCATCCTGATATTCCGGCTCGGTTTTTAATATCTCGAAACTGAAAGGAGCAACAATCCTTCTCGTTGAAATGCTTCCCTCAATCATATCTGCAAATTGAGGTGTTCTGCCCTGAGGGAACATCAGAGTAATAGTGATAATCATAACTGTAAAAACCAGCCCTCTTACAAGTTTATCAAAATTGTGCGATACTTTCTCACTTGTATCCTTGTTAAGCCGTATTAATCTTTTTATTTTTTTTATATTAATAAAAATTTTCATTAAGAATTATCCTCTTGTTTCTTTTTTCCACTGTATTCTTCATACGCCTTGATAATCTCTTTGACAAGCCTGTGCCTGACCACATCTTCATTTGTCAGGCTTATGAATTTTATTCCATTAATATTTCTTAAAATATCCATAATCTGAACCAAACCGGACTCTACTTTCTCAGGAAGATCAATCTGTGTTGTGTCCCCTGTTATAACTGCCTGAGAATTTGCAGCAAGGCGGGTTAAAAACATTTTCATCTGCATTGGCGAGGTATTCTGAGCCTCATCAAGTATTACAAATGCATTATTAAGTGTTCTGCCCCTCATATATGCAAGAGGAACTATCTCAATTATTTTACTGTCAATAAATCTGTTAATTTTATCTGAGGAAATCATATCAAACAAGGAATCAGTTAAGGGCCTTAAATAAGGATCCACTTTATCCATAAGATCTCCGGGAAGATACCCAAGACTC
>Ga0190359_1000237_pt1 | contig 37719 bp, 30 predicted proteins | sample 48721823_MG_FD_161269 | JGI IMG/M metagenome (GOLD analysis project Ga0190359, IMG submission 161269) | Hydrothermal vent microbial mat bacterial communities from Southern Trench, Guaymas Basin, Mexico - 4872-18-2-3_MG | ecosystem: Environmental > Aquatic > Marine > Hydrothermal vents >...
CTTACGGTCGCTTGGCGCCGAGTTTTTCGGGCCGCCGGACAAGACTGCCCGGCGGACGCCGGCGCTACGGTCTTCGACAAGCATTCTGCTCCGTATTCAGCCCTCTGAAACTATCCGGGGTGGCCAGGAGATTGAGTTTAGCCGCCGGCAAGAATTGCGATGCCAAGAGCCGGCAACCCCTATGGGTGAGCAGAAAGGTATTGCCAAGGAAAAGATGCCTTCCGGCGGGTTCCATTCCGTCTTCGCAGCGGTTGACAAATTCTGTAAGCCCTGCTAACAGAAAAAAACATAATTTAGGAAGGATTGACACAACGGCGTGTCGGTCCCCCTGGGAAAGTGCGACAACGACGTCCGCTTTTTTCCCCGTGCGCGGGGAAGGCGGGCGTTTTTTATTTGGCGCCGCGCCTTCAACACCAACTTTTTCTCAAAGGACGGAGCTGACCATGAACCTGCATCGACCCAACGCCAACGAATGTCTCGAAACCAAGAACCGCTCCCGTGACGTGGCGCCCCAGTCAGGCATCTGCAGCCGCTGCATCGACGGATGCAAGGGCAACTGCGACCTGTTCCGGGCCACTTTCCGGGGCCGCGAACTGCTCTATCCCCAGCCCTTCGGCTCCATCACCGCCGGCGCCGACAAGGACTACCCGGTGGACTATTCCCACCTCAACATCATGGGCTACGCCATGGGGGCCAAGGGGATCGAAGCCGACCCGGATCAGGCCACCTTTCCCAACGTCGACACCGAAACGAGTTTCGGCATCAAGGACCCGGTGAAAATGCGGGTGCCGATTTTCACCGGCGCCCTGGGCAGCACGGACATCGCCCGCAAGAACTGGAAGCACTTCGCCGTGGGGGCCGCCATCAGCGGCATTACCCTGGTGTGCGGGGAGAATGTCTGCGGCATCGACCCGGAGCTGGAGTTCAACCGGGACGGCAAGGTGTCCAAGAGCCCGGAGATGGACCGGCGTATCCGCGAATATCGGCGTTTTCATGAGGGCTACGGCGACATCCTGGTACAGATGAACGTGGAGGATACCCGCAACGGGGTGGCCGAGTACGTCATCGACAAGCTCGGCGTGGAGACCATCGAACTCAAGTGGGGCCAGGGGGCCAAGTGTATCGGCGGCGAAATCAAGGTCAACAGCATCGAGCGGGCCATCGAGTTGAAAAAGCGCGGCTATATCGTTACTCCTGACCCCGAAGATCCAGCCCATCAAGCTTCCTTCAAGGCCGGCCCCCTCAAACAGTTCGAGCGCCACTCGCGCCTGGGCTTCATCGACCAGGAAGGTTTTATGAAGGAAGTCGAGCGCCTGCGCCGCCTCGGCGCCAAGCGCGTGACGCTGAAGACCGGGGCCTACCCCATGCGCGAGTTGGCCATGGCGATCCGCTGGTCATCGGATGCCGGCATCGACCTGCTCACCATCGACGGCGCCCCCGGGGGCACCGGGATGAGTCCTTGGCGGATGATGTGCGAGTGGGGAATTCCTTCGATCTACCTGCATTCGATGGCCTATGAACTCTGCGACCGACTGGCCCAGCGGGGCAAGCCGGTGCCGCACATCGCCTTTGCCGGCGGCTTTTCCTCCGAAGACCATGTCTTCAAGGCCTTGGCCCTGGGGGCGCCTTACTGCAAGGCAGTATGCATGGGGCGGGCGCTGATGATTCCGGGCATGGTGGGCAAGAACACCGAAAGGTGGTTGCGGGGCGAAGACGGCGGCCTGCCGGCGACGGTCTCCAGGTTCGGCGCCACCAAGGAAGAGATTTTCATGAGCTACGAGGTGCTCAAGGAGAAATACGGCGCCGAGGTGACGGCCGAGCTACCCCTTGGGGCCATCGGCATCTACAGCGCGGTGGACAAGATCAAGGTCGGCTTGCAGCAGATCATGGCCGGCTCGCGCAACTGGGAAGTCCGGTACATCTCGCGCGACGACATCTTCGCCTTGACCGAAGAGTGCGCCCGGGTCACCGGGATCCCGTATGTAATGGACGCCTATCGCGACCAGGCCCTGGCGATCATCGATGCCTGAGCCCCCGGTGCCAAGCGCCTTGACAGGCACCGCAAGGCGGCTCTATAGCCAAGTCGACAAACATCCAGGGGTCTGGGGCGGCCGACCGGCCGCCCCAGACCCCCCGCCGGGGAGGTCATGGGGGCCAAGCATACCGCCATACCCAAAGAATTTTACGCACACTTTAAAATCTTCCACGAGCTGATGGCCATCAAGGTGCGGGAGATTTTACTGGTCTCCAGCCCCTATGACGCCTTCATCATGGAGGAAGACGGGAGCCTGGCCTCGCGCATCATCAACGAGTACAGCGGGTTGAATCTCAGCCATCCCCCGCGCGTGACCCGGGCCGCCTCGGCGCGCCAGGCCCTGGACCGGCTGGACGACAAGCCTTTCGACCTCGTGATCACCACTCCCCACGTCGAGGAGATGGATGCCTTCCGCCTGGGGCTGGAGATCAAGAAACGCCGGCCCCGGCTGCCGGTGATTCTGCTGGCCCACAGCCTGCGGGGGCTCTACCCGCCGCCGGAGGGCAGCAACTGCGGCGGCATCGACAAGATCTTCGTCTGGTCCGGCAACTCGGACCTGCTCCTGGCGATGGTCAAGAACGTCGAGGACCACCTCAACGTGGGATTCGACACCGACCGGGCCCGGGTAAGGGTATTGATCCTGGTAGAAGATTCTCCAGTCTACTATTCGTCTTTTCTCCCACTCATCTACAAGGAGATCGTGCGCCAGACCCAGACGGTGCTGGGGGTCGGGCTCAACGAGGAGCACCGGCTGCTGCGGATGCGCTCGCGGCCCAAGATCCTGCTGGCCACCGACTACGACGAGGCCCTGGCGCTCTACCACCGCTACCGGCCCTACCTGTTGGGGATCATCTCCGATACCCGCATTCCCTGCAACGGCCGCCTGCGCGAGGATGCCGGGGTGGCGCTACTCTCGCAAATTCGTCGTGACATCCCGGATCTTCCGCTGCTACTGCTCAGTTCGGCCCCGGAAAACCGGCGCCATGCCGACACCATCCCGGCGGTGTTTCTCGACAAGAACTCCCCTGACCTGCTGGGCGAGCTGCACGCCTTTTTTCTCGATCATCTCGGCTTCGGCCCTTTTGTCTTCCGGCGCCCCGACGGGACCAAGATCGCCGAGGCCGGTGACCTGCGCACCTTGCAGGCCATCCTGCCTTCGATTCCCGACGAATCGCTGCTCCACCATGCCCAGCACAACCATTTTTCCAAGTGGATCATGAGCCGCTCGGAAATCGCCCTGGCCTCCAAGTTCCGCGAGGTGCAGGCCGATGATTTCGGCGACGTGGACCAGATGCGCCGGTTCATCATCTCCAGCATCCAGGAGATGCGCAAGTGGCAGCAGAAGGGGGTGGTGGCCCAGTTCAAGGCCCACTCCTTCGACGCCGAGATCATGGACTTCGTCAAGATCGGCCTGGGATCACTGGGCGGCAAGGCCCGGGGGCTGGCCTTCCTGGCGGCTCTTCTGCAACAGGACCCAAGCCTTTACGAAAAGTACCCGGACATTCAGATCAAGATTCCCAAGACGCTGGTGATCAGTACCGACGGGTTCGAGGCCTTCGTTGAGGCCAACAACCTGCGTCGCTTGGCCACCGACGAGGTCTCCGACGAGCGGGTGCGCCAGGCGTTTCTCGAGGCCGCCATGCCCGACTGGCTCGTTGCCGACCTGGAGGTGTTTCTTTCCCAGGTCATCAACCCGTTGTCGGTGCGCTCCTCGAGCCTGCTGGAGGACGCCCAGTTTCAGCCCTACGCCGGTCTCTACCAGACCTACATGATTCCCAACAACCACCCGGACGCGGCCGTGCGTCTGGACCACCTGGTGGCCGCCATCAAGCTCGTCTACGCCTCCACCTACTACGAAGGCCCCAAGGCCTTTGCCCGGTCCACGGCCAACAAGCCCCAGGAGGAAGCCATGGCGGTGATCATCCAGGAGCTGGTGGGCGAGACCTACGGCGATTTTTTCTACCCGGCCATCTCCGGCGTGGCCCAGTCGCACAACTTCTACCCGGTGGGAGCGATGCGGCCCGAGGAGGGGATTGCCCACATCGCCCTGGGATTGGGCAAGACGGTGGTGGAAGGGGAGAAGACGCTGCGCTTTTCACCGGCCCATCCGCGGGTGCTGCCCCAGTTCTCCTCGGTTGACGCCATTTTGCGCAATGCCCAGCGCTACTTCTATGCCCTGCGGGTCAAAAATTACCCGGGCAACCTGAATTTCGAGACCCACAGCAACCTGGAAAAACGCGAGGTAGACGAGGCGGACGGAGAGTTTCCCGTGGCCACCCTCGCCAGCACCTACGTCCACGACGAGCATCGCATCCGGGACACCACCTCGGTGCCCGGTGCCCGGGTGCTCACCTTTGCCTCCATCCTCAAGTACGACGGCTTTCCGCTGCCAGAGCTGCTCACTGATATCCTCGATTTGGCGCGGCGGGGGCTGGGTTGCCCGGTGGAGATCGAGTTCTCCGTCAACCTCAGCCCGGGCAGCGCTGACAAGAGCGCTTTTTACTTCCTGCAGCTTCGTCCCATGGTGGCCGAGGAGGACCGCCTGGAGGTCCGGATCCGCGAGCGGGACGAAGCGGCGGCCTTCTGCCGCTCCGGCCAGGCCCTAGGAAACGGGCGCCGCGCGGACATCGCCGATATCGTTTTCGTCAAGCCGGAAGACTTCGCTCCTGAGCAGACCGTGGCCATGGCCGAGCAGATCGGCCGGCTCAACGCCGGCCTGGTGGCGGCCCGTCGCCCCTACCTGCTTATCGGCCCGGGCCGCTGGGGATCCTCGGACCGCTGGCTGGGAATCCCGGTGCAGTGGAAGGATATTTCCGGCGCTGGGGCCATTGTCGAGCTGCGCAACGCGGCCCTCAACGCCGAGCCCTCCCAGGGATCCCACTTCTTCCAGAACATCACCTCCCAGGGGATCCATTACGTGACGGTGACCGAGGGGTCGGAAGACTTCATCGACTGGCCTTGGCTCGGCTCCCTGGAGACGGTGGCCGAGACCCCGTTCGTGCGCCACGTGCGCCTGGAGCGGCCCATGGTGCTCAAGATCGACGGCCGCGAGTCACGCTGCGTGATGGTCAAGCCGGCTCAGGGGGCGGATGTGGAGGCGGCGGAAGAAGACGATGGCTGCCGGGCGGCAGCCCTGGATGTTTAGGATTTCAGGTTCCAGGTTCGAGATGCCAGATTCGAACCTGGAACCCTTGATTTTGAAAATTGGAACCGGGTCTTCGGGGGCCGCTGGGCCCTTTTTGAAACTGGGCCCCGGGACGCGCCGCAGGCGCTTGGTCCCTGGACTTTTAATGCAACGGGCCGTATTACCACTACAAATACAGGAGGTTTGCGATGACCGACATCTTGAAGTTAATCGAGACCAGGGACCCGGGAGAAAAGGAGTTTCACCAGGCGGTCAAGGAGGTGGTGGAATCGGTGAAGCCGGTTCTGGACCGCAACCCGGAATATCGCCAGATGGCGGTGCTCGAGCGCATTACCGAGCCCGAGCGGGTCATTCTTTTCCGGGTGCCGTGGATGGATGACCAGGGCCACGTGCGGGTCAACCGGGGCTTCCGGGTCCAGATGTCCAGCGCCATCGGCCCCTACAAGGGCGGTTTGCGCTTTCACCCGTCGGTAAACCTGAGCATCTTGAAGTTTTTGGCCTTCGAGCAGGTGTTCAAGAACGCCCTGACCACGCTGTCCATGGGCGGCGGCAAGGGGGGATCGGACTTCGATCCCAAGGGCAAGTCGGACAACGAGGTGATGCGTTTTTGCCAGAGCTTCATGGGCGAGCTGTTCCGCCACATCGGTCCCGACACCGACGTACCGGCGGGCGATATCGGGGTCGGCGCGCGGGAGATCGGCTACCTGTTCGGCATGTACAAGAAACTGCGCAACGAGTTCACCGGGGTGCTTACCGGCAAGAGCCTCGGCTGGGGCGGCAGCCTGATCCGGCCCGAGGCCACCGGCTACGGCTGTGTCTATTTCGCCGCCGAGATGCTCGCCACCCGCAACCAGACCCTCGAAGGCAAGACCTGCCTGGTGTCCGGCTCGGGCAACGTGGCCCAGTACACCGTGGAAAAAATTCTGCAGCTGGGCGGCAAGGTGGTCACCCTTTCGGATTCCTCCGGCTATATCTACGATGCCGCGGGCATCGACCGGGACAAGCTCGATTACGTCAAGCGCCTGAAGAACATCCGCCGGGCGCGGATCATGGAGTACGTGGACAAGTACAGCGAGGCGGTCTACACCGAGGCTGACAGCACCCTGGGATACAACCCGCTCTGGGATCACCAGGCCGACTGCGCCTTTCCCTGCGCCACCCAGAACGAGATCAACGCCAAGGACGCCGAAAACCTGGTGCGCCAGGGTGTCTCCCTGGTCTGCGAGGGGGCCAACATGCCCTGCACCCCGGAGGCCATCGACATCCTGCTGGACCACAAGGTGCTCTACGCGCCGGGCAAGGCGGCCAATGCCGGCGGGGTGGCGGTGTCGGGGCTCGAGATGGCCCAGAACAGCATGCGGCTCAATTGGCCGCGCGAGGAGGTGGACAACCGCCTGAAGATCATCATGCGCAGCATCCACCGCACCTGCCTGGATGCCGCCGCCGAGTTCGGCACGCCGGGCAACTACCTGGCGGGCGCCAATATCGCCGGCTTCGTCAAGGTGGTCAACGCCATGCTCGACCAGGGCCTGGTGTAACCCGGCAGTATCGAAATCCACCACGGACGGGCGCGAGAGCGGATGAACCCGCTCTTTGGGGGCCGCCTTCCCGGGCGCCCGTCCGCGGTGAATGCCGCCTATGGCAGCTTGAGCCAGAAGGGGCGGGCCGGTACGGCGGCCGGGTTCTCCCGGCCGCTTCCCGTTCAATCTCCGAATCGCTCGGCAACAAACCGGTCCAGGTCCACCAGCAGGCGACGGTCGGCCTCGGTGATGTCGGCCTGCGAAAGCAGCCCGGCGATTTCTTCCCGGGCCGCTGCCGGCGTGAGGCGCGGACGGCCCCGGTAGTCCACCGGCGGCGGCGCCCCCCGGGGGGGATCGATGCGTTCAAAGTGCGCCCGCCGGGCCTTTTCGATCGGTTCCGGGTGGGGACCGGGAAAGTTGCGAAACAGGATGCGCGTTGCCAGGATCCGGGCCAACGGGTCGGCAAAGCGCTCGATCAGCGATGGGCGTGTTTCCACCGGGGCCTGGTGCCACCGGTCGAAGGCCGCCAGATCGTCCTTTTGCCAAAAACCGTGATCGTAGAGGGCCGCATCCGGGTCCACCTCAGGCACCTCGGGATAACGGTAGGCGCGATGATAGGCGGCGATTTCCGCCAGCAGCCGCGGCTGCCGTTGCAAGCGCTCCAGGTTCTGCTGCGCCAGCGTGCGCCGCGGGGCGTCCAACTGCGCCCAATAGCGGGGAAGCGGCGGCAGGACCAGGGGCGGCTCGCCGTATTTCTTGCGCACCACGCGGGTGGTATCCGGTACGTTGGTGACGGCGGCCTCGGCCAGTTCGGGCCAATCCAGGCGCAGCCAAAGGCGCTGGTTGGCATAGGCGGTGGAGGCCCCGAGCCCCAGGGCGGGCGCCAGGTGGGCGTTGGTACCGCCGAATTCGCTGGAGACCAGCAGGGTGAGTCGATGCGGGCCGGCAGGGCTGGTAAAAAGCGGCGGTGTCTGCCGGATGCAGTCCTGGTCCACCGCCTTGTCGAAGCGGCTGCAAAGATACTCCCAGGTGTCCGCTTCGGTCTTGAAACGCCGGGCCAGGGCCACCAGGGCTGTCACGTCGCTCATGGCCGTGTGGAACGGCGGAGCGGCCAGGCGGTTGGCCGTCGCCAGCGCGTCCAGCTTGAGGCTGGGTTGGCCGTTGTCTTCCGGCCACTGGAGCACTGCGGGCTTGAAGAGACGGTAGACGGCGGCGAAGGGCAGCAGGTCCATCCGGCCGCACTCGTGGTGGTACTGGTGCGTGTAGGGGGGAAGCAGGTTGCGGTAGAAGGCGAAACGCAAAAACTCGTCGTCAAACCCCAGAGAGTTGTACCCCACGCTGATGGTTTGGGGACGGTTGACCAGGGCGTGGATCCATCGCACCGCTTCGTATTCGCTGCGGCCGTCGACAAGGGTTCCGGGGCCGATGCGATGGACGAGCATGGCCTGCGGGGAGGGCACCACGTCCGGTCTCAGGGCGATGGCCAGCTCGTAGCGCTCGACCTCATTGAGGTCGAAGTCGGTGCGGATGGCGGCGAACTGGAGCACCTGGTCGAAGGCCGGATTCAGGCCGGTGGTTTCCAGATCGTAGAACAGGTAGGTTTTCAACGTGGCTGGCCTTTTTTTATGCGCGGGAGGTCGGCCGCGCTTTTTGGCGGAGCGTTTTCCCCACATAGAAGAGAGCCTCCGGCTTGTCAATCGATTCAAGCCGGTCGCTTTTCACAGGTTCCCGGCCAGGGCAAGCTGGTTTTTGTTGACCGCCAGTTTCAAGCCGGGTTGAAGGTACTCGTGGGGGGCGATCGTAAAGGGAACAAAGGCGAGCATGGCGGACCTGGGCCGGATGCGGACGGCAGCCAGGCGGGGGTGGTACCGGCGTGGCGGCCGGGCCACGACGGCCAGGACCACCTTGAGACTGTCCACGGCCTCGGCCACCGGCAAGGTGACGGCAAGCAGCTGCTGCCGGGGCAGCTTTTCCAGGGGCGCCACCGCCGGTTGGGCCAGGGTCAGGGTGCGTGCCAGGACGAGCAGGGTAGCCGGCCGTACCTTGAAGGCCGGCGCCCAGAAGTGAAACCGGCGCGATTCCCAGTCGGCCTTTGGAACCGTCGGGAGGTTGGCAAGACGCGCCAGGTCGGCGAAGCTGGCCAGGGGGATGCCTTCCACCCGAGCGCGGATGCGCCAGAAGGGCAGGTAAACGTCGGCGGCGCCGGGCATCGGTACTTCGGCGGTGTGAATCTCTTCCAGGCCTTTGGAGGTTGCCCGCCAGAGGCGGTCGCAGTGGCGGCAGGTCAGCACCAGGGTGTCGCGGCGGCCTTCCAGGTCTCGGCCGCAGGACGGGCAGAGGGCCGGGATGAAACGCAGGTGGTCGCCGGCTGGCCCGCCAGGGTGAGTTTCCGGCGGAGGCGCCTGGGCGTTGTGGGCCAGGGGGCGGTTGAGGACGCCGTCGTAGAGGCGCCGCCCCCGCTGGTAGACCGGCGCGTAGATCAAGCTGAGGGATTCGCCGACCCGGGTTTGCAGGTAAATGGGGGGCGGCTGGCGGGAAGCCTGGCGCCGGGTAAAAAAAGCCAGTGCCTGTCGCTGGTCGCCGATGGGCTCAAGGAAGCAGCCGGTCGTGGCGGGAGTGACGAATTTGAGCCGCAGGGCCTGGCTGCGCAAGCCCAGCGAAGGTGGAAACGCCGGATCGTCGACGGCGCAGTGGCTTTCGTCGGCGAAGCGATGCCGGACGCCTTCCGTCCCGCAGGTGAAGATGGTCCCCTTGAAGCGCCAGTAGGGGACATAGGTCAGGTCCCGGTCCGCCGGCGCCCGGTGCGGCAGCACGTAGCGGGCCACATCGCGGGGCAGCAGGTAGGAAGCCACCTTGCAAAAGCCGCAACGGTAGAGCCGGTCGCTTTCCTCGAGGACGGCCGGTGCCCCGCATTGGGGACACTGGTGGTCGATGCGCAGTTCGATGGGCATACCTCTCTGGTGGTTCCAAGCGCCTTCGGCGCGTTCCAGGGTTCAAAAACCAAATTTCCGGTTTTATTTCTCCTTATGTCTTTCACCGCACTGGTTGCAGAAGCTGGCGTCGGGAAGATTTTCGGCGCCGCAGTACGCGCAGTGCCATGGCGCCGGGACCGCGTCGGCCGGGCGGCCGCAGCGGGGGCAGAAGCGGGCGTTGGGCGCCAGGTTTTTGCCGCAGTGGGCGCACTGGCGGAAGACCACCTGTTGGTGGCCGCAAAACGGGCAGAAGCGCGCCTGGGCCGGAATCGTCTGCCCGCAGTCCGGGCAGCTCGTCACCGCCGCCTCGGGAACCGGGATGGCGCCTGCTGACGTCCCCCCGCCGTCCTGAAGCAGCCGAGCAAACATGGCCGGCAGCATCAAGCCGATGCCCGCCCCCATGGCCTCGCCCGTGGCCCCGGCGCCGTCGGCCGCCTTTTCCATCGCCATGGCCGCTTTCATCCGGGCCAGCCGTTCCAGGTCCGGCAGGGCGCCGAGGCGGCTGCGGTCGTCGATGGCCTGCTGGACCTCGGGGGGCGGGGTGATGGCGTTGATGTACAGGTGGGTCAGGGCCATTCCGAAACGGGCCAAGTCGGACTTGAGTCGCCGGGCCAAGGCTTCGGAGAGCTGGTCGTATCGGGCCGGCAGGTCGAAGATCGTGTCGATGGTCTCGCCCATGTAATCGTTGAATCGCGAGACGATGACCCGGTTGAGATATCCTTCCACCGCCTCGGTGGTGAAGATGCCACGGGTTCCCACCAGGCTGTTGATGAACAGGATCGGTTGCACCACCTGGACATTGAAGACCCCGAAGGCCCGCAGCCGCACCAGGCCGAGCTCGGCGTCGCGGAAAGCCACCGGGTCCCGCGTGCCCCACTTCAGATCGGTGAATACTTTCAGGTTGACGAAATAGACTTCGGCGCGCAAGGGGCTGCTCAGGCCCCACGGAACGCTGAGGATCTTGGTGAGCACGGGGAGGTTGAGGGTTTTGAGCGTGTGGCGGCCTGGTCCGAAGGCCTCCAGGGCGCGTCCCTGATAAAAAAAGACTGCCGCCTGGCTGTCGCGGACCGTCAGTTGGGCGCCCCATTTGATTTCACCCGAGCCCTCCGCCGGCAGTCGCTGGACAATGGTGTCCCCCGTGGGATCCAGCCATTCGAGGTTCTCCAAGAAGACAAGGTTGTCGGTGCCCATGGCGCCCCTCCCTTCGCAGGTTGTCGGAAAACATGAAGTGGTTATAGGCAATCGGAGTGATAAAGTAAACCGGTGTAGGGCGACGGGGCCGGCGCGCTTTTTACCCCTACAAGAACCCTGAAAGGCTGGAAAAACCAGGCCTGGAAATATGTCGGTCAAAATTCGGGTTGCACGAATCGGGGCGATCGTATAGAAGAGCGTTGATCTTTATCCTTTTTTATCCACTGGTTGACAGCACGGGCGACGCCCGGTCGAGCGGCAGGAAATCCGAACGTGATCCGGCGCGGCAAGCCGCCCCGGCAGCGGCGGGCCGCTATCAACGATGATCGGCGAGAAGGAGGAGACGGATGCGCATTGAAAAGCGAATCGCGGGCAGGTGGGGATGGTTTTTCGCGGCGGTGGCGATTCTCGGCTTGACTGCGGTGGCGGTTGCCGCCGAGGAACTGTGTGTGCCGCTGGATGTGATTACCATCGAAGCGCCTGCCGGCGTGGCGGCTGAACGCAGCCCGGTGGACTTTCCCCACGGCCAGCATTTTTCCATGGCCTGCACCGAGTGCCACCATAAATGGCAGGGAACGGACGAGAACCTCAGTTGCGCCACCGCCGGTTGTCATGACTTGACGGCAGCGCCGAAAAAAGGTTCCGGCATCCCGGATCGCCGGTACTACAAAAACGCTTTTCACCGCTCGTGCATCGGCTGCCACAAAAAGATCAAGACCGCCAACCTGGAGGCGGAGGCGGCCAAGAGCGTCAACACCGTGATTCTGCCCGGCGGCCCCACCGGTTGCGTGGAGTGCCATCCCCGATAACCCGCCAGCCCGGTCCCTCCGGGCCCGTGAGACCCGGAGGGAAATACAGGCCGCAACAGTCCCTCCTTCCGTGTTTCATGCCCTCGGCCCCTTTCGACATTCACCGCTTCATGGCCGTGCTGGGGTCCCATTATCCCGAGTGGCAGGCCCCGGTGGTGACCCTCATCGCCGAGCGCGGGGCTACCCCCTTTGAAATCCTGGTATCGACCCTTCTTTCGTTGAGGACCAAGGACCAGGTGACTATCGTCGCCTCGCGGCGCCTGCTGGCGGCGGCGCGCACCCCCGAAGCCATTCTGGCGTTGGATGTCGACGCCATCGGCCGGCTGATCTACCCGGTGGGCTTCTGGAAAACCAAGGCCGAGCGGCTGCGCCAGGTCAGCGCCGTGCTCATCGAGCGTCACGGCGGCCAGGTGCCGGCGAGCCTGGAGGCGCTGCTGGCGTTGCCCGGCGTGGGACGCAAGACCGCCAACCTCGTACGTATCGAAGGCTTCGGTCTCGACGGCATCTGCGTCGACACCCACGTGCACCGGATCAGCAACCGGGTCGGCTACGTGCGCACCAAAACGCCGGAGCAAACCGAAATGCGGCTGCGCGGCAAGTTGCCCCGCCGCTACTGGGTGCGCTACAATGAGATCCTCGTGGCTTTCGGTCAGGTGATCTGCCAACCGGTGTCCCCCTGGTGCAGCCGTTGCCCGGTGGCGGACCTGTGCCGCCAAGTCGGGGTAAAGCACCGCCGCTGATGGTCGGAGGAGAATGTGGCTGCATTTTATGGCCTTTTGCTTTTCCAAGCCTGGAGCCGCTCATGTCCCGTCGCATCAAACTGGTTTCCTGGAACGTCAACGGTCTCAACGCCGCCATGAAGAAGGGCTTCGCCGATTCGCTGCGCCGGCTGGACGCCGACGTCGTCGGCATCCAGGAGACCAAGCTCCAGGAGGAAAAACTCACCGAGGCCATGAGGGAGGTGGACGGCTACCGCTCCTACTGGTCCTTTTGCACGGTGAAGAAGGGCTACAGCGGTACGGCCGTTTACAGCCGCCTTGAGCCGGCGGCCGTCGGCTACGGCATGGGGCGGCCCGAGTTCGACAACGAGGGGCGGATCGTGTGGTTGGACCTGGGCGATTTCGTCCTGTTCAACGTCTATTTTCCCAACGGCCAGATGGGCGACGACCGGCTCGACTACAAGCTGCGCTTCTACGAGGCTTTTTTCGACCACTGCAACGATTTGCGGCGCCAGGGCCGGTCCCTGGTGATCTGCGGTGACTACAACACCGCCCACAACGAGATCGACCTGAAAAATCCACGGTCCAACGAAAACACCTCCGGCTTTTTGCGTATCGAGCGCGACTGGCTGGACCGCATCGTGGCCGACGGATACGTGGACACGTTTCGCCATCTTTACCCGGAGGCGGTCAAGTACTCGTGGTGGACGTATCGTTTCAAGGCGCGGGAACGCAACGCGGGGTGGCGCATCGACTACTTTTTTGTTACCCAGGATGTCATCGACCGTGGGTGGGTGTGCGAGGCCTTGATCGAGAACGACATCTTCGGCTCGGACCACTGTCCGGTGGGGCTGGTGCTGGAGATTTGAATGACCAATGACCCTCCAACCACGCCGTGCCCGTCGCGGGCGGCCATTCGCGCCAAGGCCAGCCGGGGGCTGCAGCCGGGGGACTGCTTCATCGCCCGGCGCACCTTCACCGAGGCCGAGGTGCGCCATTTCGCCGCCATGAGCCGGGATTACAACCCGGTGCACTTCGAGCCGCGCTGGACAACCCTGAAAGGCTTTCAACGTCCGGTATGCCACGGCCTGCTGGTGGGCAGCCTGCTCACGGAGATCGGCGGCCAGATCGGATGGCTGGCTTCGTCCATGGCCTTTCGTTTCCGGCGCCCGGTCTACCCCGGCGACACGGTCACCTGCCGCATGACCCTGCTGGCGGTGGACGAACGCTGGCGGGCCCGGGCCGAGGCGGTGTTTTTGAATCAGCGGCAGGAAACAGTGATCGAGGCCAACCTGGAGGGAATCGTTCCCGGCCCCGGGGAGCAGGCGCTGCTGCAAGAGATGATGGCCGCCGGGGATCCGACCAACGGTTTGGCGGGCGGAAAGGACGATCGATGAGGATGCGCATCACCTACTGCGTGCGCTGAAACTACCAGCCACGAGCCGCCCGGGTGGCGGAAGCGGTCAAGGAGAAGTACGGCATCGACGTGGATCTGGTGCCCGGCGACGGCGGGGTTTTTCTCGTGGAGCTCGACGGTCGGACGATTTTCCAGCGTCGACTGGGCGTCAAGATCCCTGAGCCGGAGGGGATGGTGGCTCTGGTGGCCGAGCGTCTCGAGGGGTAGCGGGACTTCTTGTCGGTTCCGGACGCAGGCCGATCCGAAAACTTCAAAAGTCGCCGTCACCGATTTGTTCAGACCGGCCACGGCAGCAGCCTGCGGCAGGAATGCTGGCAAAAGATTTACCCGCCCAATTTTCCGTGCCGGGCCAAAAAGCGGCGAAACCCGGCCCGCTCGGCTTCGAGGGCCTGGCCCAGGGTGGCGCCGGCGCGGCTGCGAATCAACCGACGCAAGGTGGCGACCATGAGCGGATCGTTGGCGGCGATCATGCCGGCCACTTCACGGGCGCGCTCGAGCAATTGCCCCGGCGGCACGACTTCGTTGACCAGTCCGGTGGCCAGGGCCCGCTGGGCGTCTATCCAGGCGCCGGTGAGCGACAGTTGCAGGGCCATGCGTCGGCCCACGGCCTCTTGCAGCAGCTGGCTCATTCCCCATCCCGGGTGGATGCCGACCTTTACGTGGGTGTCCGCGAAGGCCGCCTCGGTGGAGGCGATGAGAAAATCGCAGTTCAACGCCAGTTCGAAGCCGCCGGTGACCGCCGGCCCGTTGATCGCGCCGATCAGGGGTTTTCCCAGCCTTGCCAGCACGTCGGGCAGATCGCTCCCGTCGCCCCGGGGATCGATGAGGTTCTCGGTGCCGATGACCTTGAGGTCCAAGCCGGCGCAGAAGGCGGAGCCGGCGCCGGTGATCACCACCACCCGCACGGCCGCGTCGGCCGCCGCCGCTTCCAGCACGTCGTAGAGCGCTGCCAGCAGGGCCTGGTTCAAGGCATTGCGCCGCTGGGGGCGGTTCAGGGTGATCCAGGCCGTACCGCCTCGAAGGTCGTACAAAACTTCCCGCGTTGCCATCCGGTGTCTTTCTCCCACTGTTTCAAGTGCCGTCGCGGACCAGCATGGTGGCCGGGTCTAGCACCAGGGACAGTTCGCCGACGCCCCGCAGGGGCTGAACCTGGATACTGCCGGCCTCGGGGGACAACTGCACCAGGATGTCGAAGAGGTCGCCCACCGGTTGAATCTGGGGCGGCAGGCCGTCTTCGCCGGGGGCTTCGTGGCGATGGGTGCGCACCGTGAACCAGGTGCGAAGCCGGAAGCGACCGGCCAGTGCCTTGAGGTCCGCCAGCATCGCCGCGCTGGTCGGTTCATCGAAGGGCAGGCCGTCGACCAGGAGCACCTCGGGCTGGAAGATGCCCTGGGCGGTGAGATCGGTCATGCGCTCCTCGAGACGGGGGGCGCTGAAGCCCTCCACGCGAAAGGTCATGATGAACAGGTGCGGTTGGAGCGACTCCCACAGGGGGCCGATTTCCCGCACCGCCTGCTCGGCCGCCGCCGTCTGGAGCACCTCCCGGTACCAGAGCGAGACTTTCTGCACGGGGTCGTTGAGGCTGATATGCAGCACGTTGCGGCCATCGATGAGGCTGTCAAGGGCCAGTTGCACCAGGAAGGCGGTTTTCCCCACCCCGGCACGGGCCAGCACGGCGCCGAAGCCCCCCGGCGCCAGGGGCGCTTCGGCGGCGCGGTTGAGGATGCGCATCGGATTGCGCAGCATCAGTTCGTTCTTGAGCATCTAACGGCTCCTTTATCGGTTGTCGGTTGTCAGTTATGGCTATCGGTGAGCAGTTGTAGACGGTTTTGCCGGCAAACATATCACCGATAGATGCGTTTACCTGTCGCGCCGCGTTGCCGTTATTTCTTTTTTTCCGCCGCCTGTCGAATCAGCTCTTCGGCGATGGACCGGGGCACTTGGCGGTAGGCGGCGAATTCCATCGTAAACTGGGCCTTGCCTTGGGTCGAGGATCGCAGCACGGTGGAAAAGCCGAACATTTCCGCCAGCGGCACCTGGGCCTCGATCACGCACATGGGCCCTTCGTCCTGGGCGCCGACGATCATGCCGCGGCGTTGGTTGAGCAGCCCCATGGCAGCCCCCTGGAACTCGCTGGGCGTTTCCACCGTCACTTTCATGATCGGCTCCATGATCACCGGGGCAGCCTTGTGGTAGCCTTCTCGAAAGGCGCCGCGGGCGGCGGCCTGGAAGGCCATGTCCGAGGAGTCCACCGCGTGGGCCGCGCCGTCGTTGATGGTCACCTTCACCCCGGTGACCGGAAAGCCCATCAGCGGCCCCTTGGCCAGGCAGTTGCGAAAGCCCTTCTCGCAGGCCGGGATGAAGGCGGTGGGAATGGCGCCGCCGGTGACCTGGTTTTCGAAAACGAAGTCGGCTTCGGAAGTCGGTTCGATGGTGCCGGCGACCCGCCCGAACTGGCCTGCGCCGCCGGTCTGCTTCTTGTGGGTGTAGTTGAACGGGGCCGCCTGGGTGATGGTTTCGCGGTAGGCCACCTGGGGTTGACCGGTTTCCACCTCGGCCTTGTACTCGCGGCGCATCCGCTCCACGTAGACCTCCAGGTGCAGCTCGCCCATGCCCTCGATGATCGTCTGGCCGGTCTCCTCGTTGACGAAGCTGCGAAACGTCGGGTCCTCCTTGGTGAAACGGTTGAGGGCCTTGGACATGTTGATCTGGGACTTGTTGTCCTTGGGCACGATGGACAGGGAGATCACCGGCTCGGGCACGAACATGGAGGTCATCGTCAGGCGCAGCTCCGGGCTGGTGAAGGTGTCCCCCGAGGCGCAGTCGATGCCGAACAGGGCGCCGATGAAACCGGCGGGGATCTGGTCGATGTCCTCCATCTGGTCGGCGTGGATGCGCACCAGGCGGCCGATTTTCACTTTCCGGCCGCTGCGCACGTTGACCACCGTGTCTCCCTTGGCCAGGCGGCCCTGGTAGACGCGGATGTAGGTCAACTGGCCGTAGGGGCCGTCCTCCAGCTTGAAGGCCAGGGCCACGGTGGGATCTTCGATGCGGTCAGTCAGGGTTACCGGCGCCTCGCCGCGGTCTAGATCCAGGGCTTCGTTGATCACATCCCTGGGGCAGGGCAACAGGGCGTTGACAGCGTCCAGCAGCGGCTGGACCCCCTTGTTCTTGTAAGCCGAACCCATCAAAACGGGCGTGATCTGTCGCTCGAGGACGCCGCGGCGCAGGGCCTCGAGGATCATCTCGGGGGTGATTTCGGCCTCTTCGAGAATCGCCTCGGTGAGGTCGTCGCTGAAGAGGGAGGCTGCATCGATCATTGCTTCGCGCTGGGCCTCGGCCTCGGCCCGCAGGTAATCGGGGACCGGTTCGCGGCGGACGACTTCGCCGTGGACGCCGTCGAAATAGACCGCCTCCATGCGGATCAGGTCCACCACTCCCTGGAAGTCGGCCTCGAGCCCCAGGGGGATCTGGACGGCCACGGCGTTGTGGCCGAGCTTCTCCTTGAGCTGGGCCACTACCCGCGCCGGGTTGGCGCCGCTGCGGTCACACTTGTTGACAAAGGCGATGCACGGCACTTTGTAGCGCTTCATCTGCTGGTCGACGGTGATCGACTGGGACTGGACCCCGCCCACGGCGCAGAGCACGAGGATCGCCCCGTCCAGTACCCGCAGGGAACGCTCCACCTCGATGGTAAAGTCCACGTGGCCGGGGGTGTCGATGATGTTGATCTGGTGGCCGCCCCACTGGCAGTAGGTGGCGGCCGAAGCGATGGTGATGCCGCGCTCCTTTTCCAGCTCCATCGAGTCCATCGTGGCCCCGACGCCGTCCTTGCCCTTGACGTCGTGAATGGCGTGGATGCGCTGGGTGTAAAACAGGATGCGCTCGGTCAGGGTGGTTTTCCCCGAGTCGATGTGGGCGCTGATGCCGATGTTGCGAACCTTTTCGATGCTGTCCGTCATGATGCCGTTCCTTGCTTGCCCGATGGAAGGGTAACCAATTGAAAAGAGACAAAAAAATCCCTTTTGAAACGTCAAGGCGTCAAAAGGGATGGCTCCTAATTTAAAAATCTTCTTAGTCTACGATTCTGAAAAAGCTTGTCAAGAGAAAAGTGAAAAAAGCGCAGGGCTAAAGGGTGAAGATGTCGCTTCGGGATTCTCCGCCGCGATAGCGGCGGTAGTCGTCCAGGATCCGCCCGTGGTCGAAGGCCAGGGGGGACGGCAACCGGTCCAGGGGAAACACCTGCGCCCGCCGCGCGTCGTCGCCGCCGTGGGGGATTCCCTCGGCGCGGGCGATGAAGACAGTGCTGAGGCTGTGATGGCGCGGGTCACGGTCCGGGGCGCTGTAAGTGTGAAACTGCTCGACAAGCGTGACCGCCAGGCCGGTTTCCTCGGCCGCCTCGCGCCGGGCCGCGGCTTCGAGGGATTCGCCGTAGTCGACGAATCCGCCGGGCAGAGCCCAGCCCGGCGGCGGGTTGCCGCGCTCGATGAGCACGACGCCCCCGGCGGTTTCAATGATGATGTCCACCGTGGGCAGGGGGTTGCGCGGGGAAGCGCCCATGGTCACATTTCCGGGGCGCCGGCCGGAATCAGGCACACGAAAACCAGGGCCTTGGTGCCGGTGTTGCGGATCTGGTGCTCGACATCCCCCGGCACGAAGACCGCCGTTCCGGGGGCGATGGGGTGCCAGCGGTGGCCGTCCAGGATTTCGCCGCGCCCGGCGTGGACGAAAATCTCGTGCTCCCAGGCATGCCGGTGCCGGGGCGTGTGGCCCCCGGGCGCGATCTCAAAGACGCGCATGCAGAAGTTGGCGGCCCCGTCGGCCTTGCCGATGGCCACCCGCCCCACCACCCCCCGGGCCGGTCCATTGTCGAAAGGAATCCCTGGAATTGCCGAATAGTCGCAAACTTTCATCTTCGCTCCATGAAGGTCGTCTCAATTTTGTGGACCACTTTAGCAGGCAGCGCCAGCCCCGTCAATCCGGCCCGCCGCGCCTGGCTTCTTTTAGCCTTCCGGGTTCCTTCCGTCCTGGTTTCCCGGCTGCCACCTTGACGCGCACCGGTCTTCAGGGCAAAGTAGGATAGCGGTCAACCCAAGGAGCCCAAGGAGAAGCGACGTGGACCTGAACCAGCATTGCCCCGACAAGGTGGTGGACGCCGAAGCCGCCGTATCGACGATCAAAAACGGCAGCCGCGTCTTCATCGGCACCGGCTGCGGCGAGCCTCAGCACCTGATCCACGCCATGGTGGCCCAGCGCAGCCTGCAGGACATCATGGTCTACCAGATGCTGTCGCTGACCTTCGCCCAGTACGTGGACGACCCGGATTTTTTGCGGCGCTTCTCGCTGAAGCTCTTTTTCATCAGCGCCGGGATGCGCAAGGCGGCCTTCGAGGGCAAGATCGACTACATTCCCAGCTACCTTTCCCAGATTCCCAAGCTCTTTCACTCGCGTCGCATCGGCCTGGACGTGGCCCTGATCCAGGTGAGTCCGCCGGATCGTTTCGGCTACTGCAGCCTGGGCGTCTCGGTGGACATCACCCTGGCCGGCATGGCCAACGCCCGGCGGGTCATCGCCCAGGTCAATCCCAGGATGCCGCGCACCTGGGGTGACAGTTTCGTGCACGTCGACGACATCGACCTGTTCGTGATCCACGAGGAGCCCCTGGTGGAAAGCCTGCCCGAGATGCGCGACAACGAGGTGGCGCTGCGCATCGGCTTTTTCGTCAACCAGCTCGTCGACGACGGCGCCACCTTGCAGATCGGCTTCGGGCGCCTGCCCTACGCCATCCTCGGGTACCTGGACAACAAGAACGACCTGGGCATCCACACCCAGCTGATCACCGACGGCTTCCTGCCCCTGTTCGAGAAAGGGGTGATCACCAACAAGAAGAAAACGCTGCTGCCCGGGCGCACCGTGGCCTCCCTGTGCATGGGCTCTGAAAAGCTCTACGACTACGTGAACAACAACCCGATCTTCTATTTCCGCTCGTCGGAATTCGTCAACGATCCCACCGTCATCGCCCGCAACGACAACTTCGTTTCCATCAGCTCGGCCCTGGAAGTGGACTTGACCGGCCAGGTGTGCACCGACTCGGTGGGCCACATGTTCTACAGCGGTATCGGCGACCAGGTGGATTTCCTGCGCGGCAGCGCCATGAGCAAGGGGGGCTTCGCCATCATCGCCCTGCCGTCCACCGCCCAGAACGGCAAGGTGTCGCGTATCGTGCCGAGCCTCAGCGAGGGCGCCGGGGTGGCCACCACCCGAGGCGACGTCAATTTCGTCATCACCGAGTACGGCATCGCCGAGCTGGCCGGCAAGGGCATCTACCAGCGGGTGATGGAGCTGGCCCAGATCGCCCATCCGAGCTTCCGCGAGGAATTGATCAACGTGGCCAAGAAGCACCACTACATCTTCGCCGACCAGCTGCCGCCCACGCGCCAGGACCTGCTCTTTTTGGAGGACTACAAGAGGACCATGCGTCTGCGCAACGGCAAGACCGTGGAGTTCCGCCCGCTGCTGCCGTCGGATGAGTTCAACTACCGCAACTTCTTCTACAGCCTGAAGGAAGAGACGATCTACCTGCGTTTCTTTTACAAAATGAAGCTCTTTTCCCACGAGATCGCCCAGAAGCAGTGGGCCAGCGTGGACTACAAGAAGAACATGTCGATCATCGGGCTGGTGCAGAACCGCGGTTACAAGGAAATCGTGGCCATCGGTTCCTACGCCTACGAGGACAAGGAGCGGGCCGAGGTGGCCTTCGTGGTGCGCGAAGACTTCCAGGGGCAGGGGATTGCTTCCTATATGCTCGATATTCTGGAGAAAATCGCCAAGGAAAACGGATACCGCGCCTTCTCTGCCACCGTGCTGCGGGAAAACCAGGCCATGCTCAACGTCTTCAAGCGCCGCTACCCGAACGCTCGCACCATGGCCAACGGGGGCAGCGACATCACCCTGATCATGGAATTCGACGACGCGACCCCTCCCCAAGGCGACAAGGATGCCCGCACCAGCCAATGAGCCCGCCCTGGCCGTCTGCAGCGACGTGCAAAGCCCCTGCTGGCAGCGATGGATCGTGGACGGCGCCCGGGACTTGGGTGTCACGGTTACCGCTGCGCAGGCGGCCCAAATGGCCCGGTGCGCCGCCGAGCTGCTCGCCTGGAACCGCCGGGTCAACCTGACGGCCATCACCGATCCGGCCGAGGTGGCGATCAAGCATTTCGTCGATGCGGTGGTGCCGGCCCCCTGGCTGCCGGCGGCGGGGCGGGTGCTGGACGTCGGATGCGGGGCGGGATTTCCGGGCATTCCGCTCAAGGTGGTGCGGCCGGACGTTCACCTGACGCTCATCGACGCGGTGCGCAAGAAGATTTCCTTCGTCTCCCACCTGATCCGCATCCTGGGTTTGACCCATGCCGTTGCGCGCCACGTGCGGCTGGCGGATCTGCGGCGGCAGGCCCCCCGGCCGGTCTTCGATACGGTGGTTTGCCGCGCCCTGGGCCCCTTGAGCGCCTGGCTGGAGAACGCCGCGGCGCTGTTGGCTGAAGGGGGAAGCGTACTGGCCTGGAAAGGCCCGGCGGCACAGGGGGAGCTGGACGCCCTGCGCCGGCCCGGTGACCCGCCGGACCAGGTCCGTCTCGGTGATGGCCGGGCGGCGGTGGAGGTGAAAACGTACCACCTGCCGGTGATCGGTGGCCGGCGCTGCCTGGTGCGGATCACGCCGATGGCCTGAAGGGGGGGCGAGAACCGCTTTCGTTGTGATCAGTCGTGAGTTTTTGAGGAGAGATAAGTGCAAACGTTGCTTTCCCTGATCAAGATGGCCGCGGTGTTGGCCGGCGGCCTGATGCTGGGGCGAATGTTCTTTGAAGAGGTTAAGCGGGCCAAGCGCGCCGGTGCGCCCTGGTACACCCCTTACGGAACGCTGCCGGGGATCCTGGTGCTGGTGGCCCTGGTGCTGCCCCTGATCGTCTGGCTCTACGGCCGACTGCGCTGAAGGGCACGCCCAGTCCGGCGTTACCCTGAGCCCGGCTTGCAAGGAGGAATCTATGAAGCGCGAGGCGTTCGTCCGCCAACTGTCGATCGGTTCCGACAACTTCAAGATCTACGATATCCGGCAGCTGGAGGCCGAAGGGCTGGCCGACGTTTCAGGACTGCCCTTTTCCATCAAGGTGCTGGTGGAGAACCTGCTGCGGCACCTCGACGGCCGCATTGTCAGCGAAAGTGACCTGCTCACCCTGGCCCGCTGGCAGGCCCGGTACGCCGAACCGGTGGAAATCCCGTTTCACCCGGCCCGGGTCTTGATGCAGGATTTTACCGGCGTGCCGGCGGTGGTGGACTTGGCCGCCATGCGCGACGCGGTGCAGAATCTCGGCGGCGATGTGTCCCGCATCAACCCCCGGGTGCCGGTGGAGCTGGTGGTGGACCACTCGGTGCAGGTGGACGCCTTCGGCACGGCCGATTCCCTGGAGAAAAACGTGGCCCGCGAGTACGCCCGCAACCGGGAACGCTATGCGCTGCTCAAATGGGCCCAGCGCAGCTTCGCCAACTTCAAGGTCGTCCCCCCCAACAGCGGCATCTGCCACCAGGTCAACCTCGAGCACCTGGGCCGTGTGGTGGTGTGCGAGCCGGGCGACGGCACTCCTTGGGCCTACCCGGACACGCTGGTGGGAACCGATTCGCACACCCCCATGATCAACGGGATCGGCGTGCTGGGCTGGGGGGTGGGGGGCATCGAGGCCGAGGCCGTGATGCTTGGCCAGCCCTATTACATGACCATCCCGGAGGTGATCGGCGTCCGCCTCAGCGGAGAATTGAACCCCGGGGTGACGGCCACCGACCTGGTCCTGGCGCTCACCGAGCTGCTGCGCCAGCGCAAGGTGGTGGAAAAATTCGTCGAGTATTTCGGTCCCGGGCTGGCCAGCCTTTCGGTGGCCGACCGGGCCACCATCGCCAACATGACCCCGGAAAACGGCTCCACCCTGGGATTTTTCCCGGTGGACGCCCGCGCCATCGAATACCTCCGCCTCACCGACCGCCCGGAGCGGGCCCGGCGGGCCGAGGCCTACTGCAAGGCGCTGGGGCTCTTCGCCTACGGCGACGAGACGCCGGTCTACACCGAAACCATCGATTTCGACCTGGGCACGGTCGGGCCCTCGGTGGCCGGCCCGGCCAAGCCCCAGGACCGCATTGCCCTCGGGGATCTCAAGGGGCGCTTCGAAAAGATCCTGGGGGGCGACTGTCCGCGGGATGCCGGCCTGAGACAAATCTCCGCCTTGGTGGATGAATCCGGCAGCCGGACCCGGCGTTCGGAGACCCCGACACCGGGAGACCGGCAATATTTCCCCGTTGATCTCCATGGCCCACGGATGGCCATCGGCCATGGCAGCATCGTCATCGCGGCCATCACCTCGTGCACCAACACCTCCAATCCCGCCGTTATGCTCGGGGCCGGGTTGCTGGCCCGAAACGCCGTGCGCCGGGGGCTCAGGGTGCCCGGGTACGTCAAGACCTCCCTGGCGCCGGGGTCCAAGGTAGTTCTCGACTACCTGACCCATGCCGGGCTGATGCCGTACCTGGAAGCCCTCGGTTTTCACGTGGTCGGCTTCGGCTGCACCACCTGCATCGGCAACAGCGGACCGTTGCATGCTGAAATCGAGGGGTTGATCAAGGCGCACAACCTCATCGTGGCCAGCGTCCTCTCGGGCAACCGCAACTTCGAGGCGCGCATCCACCAGGCGGTACGGGCCAACTTTCTCGCTTCCCCCCTGCTGGTGGTGGCCCTGGCCCTGGCCGGGCGCATCGATATCGATCTGGACAGCGAGCCGCTGGGCCTGGATCCCAACGGCGAGCCGGTGTTTCTCAAAGAGATCTGGCCGGCGGCCGAGGAAATCCGGGAAGCTGTCGAGCGGCACCTCGATTCGGCGTTTTTCAAACGCCAGTACGGCCGCATTTTTGACGGGGACAAGTTCTGGCAGGCATTGGAAGTGGCCGAAAGTACCACCTTCGCTTGGGACGCTTCTTCCACCTATATCAAGAGCCCCCCGTATTTCGAGAGGTTTTCTCTCGATGTGACCCCGCCGGGCAACATCGAGGGTGCCCGCGTCCTCGTGGCCCTGGACGACACCGTGACCACCGACCATATCTCGCCGGCCGGCGCCATCCCCGCCGACTATCCGGCCGGCCGCTACCTCCAGGAAAAAGGCGTGGCGCCGCAAGACTTCAACTCCTACGGCTCGCGCCGGGGCAACCACGAGGTGATGATGCGCGGCACCTTCGGTAACATCCGTATCAAGAACGTTCTGGTGGCGCCCACCGAGGGCAGCTTCACGCGCAAATTTCCCCAGGGCGACCGGATGAGCGTCTATGACGCGGCCATGGCCTACCGCGACGAGGGGACCCCGCTGATCGTCCTGGCCGGCAAGGAGTACGGTACGGGAAGCTCGCGGGACTGGGCCGCCAAGGGGACGCTTCTGCTCGGCGTGCGGGCAGTACTGGCGGAAAGCTACGAGCGGATTCACCGCGCCAACCTGGTGGGCATGGGGGTGCTGCCCCTGGTGTTCGAAGGGGGGCAGAGCTGGCGCGGACTGGGCCTCGACGGCAGCGAGACGTTTTCCATCGAGGGGATCGCCGAGATCGCGCCGCGCGCCGCCGTATCGGTGCGGGCGGTGAAGGCCGACGGGGACACTGTCGATTTCAAGGCCGTGGCCCGCCTGGACACCGAGGTGGAGGTGGACTATTTCCGCCACGGCGGGATCCTGCCCTACGTGCTGCGCCGGATGATGGGCGACGGGGGGGGAGACACAACAAAAAATTCGCTTCTCTGAGAGGAATCTTCATTGTGTACGCCTATCTGGACTGTTTTTCCGGCATCAGCGGCGACATGACCCTCGGTGCCTTGGTCGATCTGGGGCTCGATGTCGCTTGGCTCGAGACTGAGCTGCGGCGGCTGCCGCTGGACGGGTTCGCCCTGGAGGCCGAGAAGGTCAACGTCTCGGGCATTCAGGCCACCCGGGTGTCGGTACAAGTCGAAGAAAATCCGCCCCATCGCCACTGGCGCGCGATTCGTGCCCTGATCGAGGCGGCGCCCTACAGCGAAGCGGTGCGCCGTTGCGGTTTGGCGGTCTTCGGCCGCATCGCCGAAGCCGAGTCGGCCATCCACGGCGTGCCGGCGGACCAGGTGCACTTCCACGAGGTGGGCGGAGTCGACGCCCTGGTGGACATCCTGGGCGTCTGCCTGGGGTTTGAAAAGCTGGGCATCGATGCCGTGGGCGCCTCGCCCCTGCCCCAGGGCCGCGGCCTGGTGCACTGCGCCCATGGGGCGCTGCCGGTGCCGGCCCCGGCCACCGCGGCCATCCTGAAGGGGGTCCCCCTCTACGGGGTGGACACCGAGGCGGAGCTGGTGACGCCCACCGGTGCGGCCCTGGCCGCCGGGCTGGCCGGATCATTCGGGCCGTTGCCGGCCATGGTGGTGGAGGCGGTGGGCTACGGCGCGGGCGCCCGGCAGTTGGCCGACCGGCCCAACCTGCTGCGGATTTTTACCGGGCGCCGGGCGTGCCGGGAGGCAGACGTTGTTGAAGAGTCGGTGACGGTGATCGAGACGGCCGTGGATGACATGAACCCGGAAATCTTCGGCCACCTGATGGCGCGCCTCTTCGCCGACGGCGCCCTGGACGTGTGCTGGATCCCGGTGCAGATGAAGAAAAACCGGCCCGGGACCCTGGTGCAGGTGGTCTGCCGTCCGGAGGACCGGGAGGCGATGATCGCCCGCATCTTCAGCGAGACCACCTCCCTGGGGGTGCGCCACGGAACGTTGCGCCGCCGCGCCCTGGCCCGCCAGGCAGAAACCCGCGAAAGCCCCCTGGGGCCGGTGACTGTCAAGCGGATTTTCGATCCGGCCGGCCAGCAGGTCCGTCTGGCCCCCGAATACGAGGACTGCCGGCGCATTGCCGTTGAGCGCAATCTGCCCTTGCGGGAGGTGTACGACGTGCTGGGAAAATTTTTCGGGCAGACCGGGGGAGCGTCGTAACTTTTGCCCGCGGGAAGACTCTCTGAGGCATCTGTGACGGGAGCGCGCCGCGTGGTTTGAAAGGGCCCCAAGGGCCAAAGGGGGCCGCCGGGCCAGGAGAAAAATGACTTCCGACTACGGACCTCTGAGTGCAAGGGCTTTTCCCATGAACATCGTTACCTTCGACAACGTATCCAAGATCTACCGCATGGGGCAGGTGGAAGTGGCTGCCCTGCGTGATGTGAGCTTCGCCATCCCCAAGGGCGGCTTCACCGCCCTCATTGGCCCGTCGGGCAGCGGCAAGACCACCGCCTTGAACCTCATCGGTTGCCTGGACAGCCCCACCCGCGGCGAAGTGACGGTGGCCGGTCAGGCGGTGAAGGGGCTGGGGCGGCGTAGCGGGGCCGACTTCCGGGGGCAGCACATCGGCTTCGTGTTTCAGGATTTCAACCTGTTGCCGGTGCTCACGGTCTACGAGAACGTGGAGTACCCCCTGCTGATGATCCGCGATCAGCCCAATCGGCAGAGGCGCCTGGCGGTGGAACGGGTCCTGGAGGCGGTGGGCATGGCCGACCAGGCCCGCAAGTACCCGGCCCAGCTCTCCGGCGGGCAAAAGCAGCGGGTGGCCGTGGCCCGGGCCCTGGTAGGCACCCCCGAACTGGTGCTGGCCGACGAACCCACCGCCAACCTCGACAGCCAAACGGCTTTCATGGTGATTTCCTTGATGAAGCAGATGCGCGACGCCTTCGGCACGACCTTCGTCTTTTCGACCCACGACCCCCGAATCATGGAGCAGGCCGAGCTGACCTTTCGCATGGTGGACGGCCGCTTGGCCGACGACGATTCCGCCCACTCGCAGGAGGCGGCGACATGAAGATCTTGCGTCTGGCCTTCAAGAACCTGCTGCGTTACAAGCGGCGCACCCTGTTTACCGGCCTGCTCATTGTCGTGGGCGTGGTGGCGGTGATCGTTTTCGTCGGTCTCAGCGACGCCTTCAAGCGTGCCATCACCGGGCAGATCACCGACTCGATGCTCAGCCATCTCCAGGTGCATCGCAAGGGGTACACCGCCAGCATCGACAATCTGCCCCTGGACCGGATGCTGCCGGCCAAGGCTTACGGCAGGCTTGCCGCCATCTTGGACGGTGATCCGGCAGTGGAAGCCTTTTCGGGCCGGATCCGGTTCGGAGCCATGCTGAGCAACTATGCCCAGACCACCAACGTTCGTCTCATCGCAGTGGACCCGTCCAAGGAGCAGGCCGCCGCGCCGCTGCTGGCCTCGCGCATCAAGGACCGCACCCGCACCGATGCCATCCTGGCCCCCGGCGAGGTGGCGCTGCCCGAGGTCCTGGCCAAGGGGATGGGCCTCAAGCCGGGCGACACCGTGGTGCTGGTGGCCAACAACAAGGACGGCAGTGTCAACGGCATGACATTTATCGTGGCCGGGATGGTGGAAAGCCTCATGGGGCCGGGAGGCCGGGACGGGTATCTGCACATCGACGATGCCATGGCCCTGCTGCGCATGGACGAGCCCGAGATCAGCGAGGTGGCGGTACGGGTGAAAAACTTCCGGGATGTCGATGCCGTAGCCGCCAAGCTCCAGGAAACCCTGGCGCCGATGAAAAACCAGGCCGGCCAGCCCATGTTCGAGGTGCACACCTGGAAGCAGCTCAGCCCCTTTTTCAACGTGGTGCGCATGATCGACCTGATGACTTTGGGCGTTCAGACGATTTTGATCGCCGTGGTGCTCATCAGCGTGTTGAACGTGATGATGATGAGCGTCTACGAACGGGTGCGCGAAATCGGTACCCTGGCGGCCATGGGCACCCGGCCGGGACGAATCATGGGACTGTTCGTGGCCGAGGGCTTCAGCCTGGGGCTGGTGAGTGCTCTGGGGGGATCGGTCGCCGGAATCGCGGTGTTGTGGATTCTCAACCTCAGCGGGGTGGAGGTGGCCTTTGGGGGGGGCAACCAGGTCTTTGCCCTGGCGCCGGCTGTTTCCCCGGGGCAGGTGGCCTCGGCGGCGCTCATCGTGGTGGGCATCTCCGTGCTGGCCAGCTTGCAGCCGGCGGCCAAGGCGGCCCGCCTGGCGCCGGTGGACGCCCTGCGGCATGTTTAGGGTTGGTACTGGAAACTCGGCCGGCGGGGGCCGGTCGTTTTTGATTTTCCCCGGTTTTTTGCAAATCCCAACGGTTCCATGTTCCCCGTCGGTCTCATTTTTCGCTTTCACCCTTAACGGAGTCCGACATGCAAAAAATCCTTCCTTCAGCCCTTGTCTGGCTGGTGCTGTTTCTTGCGCCGGCCGCTGCGTTAGCCGAACCGCTCACCGGCGAACAGGTCCTCAAACAGGTTGACCGCAACCTGGAGCCGGGGAATCTGGAGATGTATCGCAAGATCATCAACATCGAGCCCGACGGCAAGCGCAAGGAATACGTGCTCTGGTTCCTGAGAAAAGACAAGGACAAGGTGGTCACCCTGTTCATCTCTCCGGCCAGCGAGGCCGGCCGGGCCACCTTGCGCTTGGGCGACAACATGTGGCTCTATATCCCCAATGTGGGCAAGCCGATCCGCATCACCAGCATGCAGTCGGTGGTGGGCGGCGTGTTCAACAACGCCGATATCATGCGCCTGGACTACAGCGAGGAATATGCCGTGGCCGGGATGGGTGAAGCCGACGGCCAGATCCTCCTGGAGCTGAAGGCCAGGAGCGGGGCCGTGGCCTACGATCGGCTCCAGATGCGGGTGGACAAGGCGCGATTGGTGCCGGTGCGCATCGATTGCTTCGCCGCCACCGGCATGCTGATCAAGACCCTGCATTTTTCCGACATCAAGGACATCGGTGGCGGGGCGGTGCGGCCGGCGGTGATGGAGACCGAGAGCCCGCTTTACAAGGGCTACAAGTCGGTGATGGTCTCGGCTAACCTCAAGCTGCGCGAGCTGCCCGACGAGGTGTTCACCCTCAACTACCTGCCCCGGGTCAAGGACCTGCGCTGAGCCATGCCGGTCTGGATCCTCGTTGCGGTCCTGGTGCTTGGCACGGCCGGCACGGTCGGGGCCGAAACCTACGATTTTGCCATTGCCGAAGCGGCGCCGAAGCCCTACGAGATTGGCGTCCGCCTCGAGGCGCGCTACCTCCATCACCGCTATGACCGCGATTCGGCCAAATACCGCCTCGACGCCCTGCGCGGCGATCCCGGGGCCGAGGCCCGCGAGTGGCACGGGGTCGTCGAGCCGATGTTCAGCTACCGCCGCGGGATGGTCAAGGCAGCCCTGGTCACCCACCACGCGTACGTCGATGACGGATTGCAGGCCGGAACCAGTGACGATGTTTACGAGGGGTACGTGTCGCTAACGCCTTCGCCGCGGTTCACGCTGGACCTGGGCAAGCGTTCGGTGCTGTGGGGCAAGGGATATGCCTGGAACCCGGCCGGGTTTGTCAACCGTCCCCGGGACCCGGACGACGCCACCCAGAACCTGGAGGGCCGGGTCGTGGCGGGGGTGGACCTGATTCAGAGCTTCGCCGGCGGTAGCCTGACCAACATGGGGCTCACGGCCCTGGTGCTGCCGGTGATCGACGACTGGGCCAATCCCGAGATGGGCGCCGACGGCGACGTCAACTGGGCCGTGAAGCTCTACCTTCTCTGGCATGACACGGACATCGACCTCATCTGGTTCGACGGCCCGAGCCAGCCGCTGAGTTTGGGCTTCGATTTTTCCAAGAACTTGGCCGAGAACATCGAGGTCCACGGTGAGCTGGGCTGGCGCCGGGACGCGGTGCGCACCGTGGTCGACGCTCGGGGCCAGGTTCGCCTCGAGCGCATCGATCCGCTCGACTGGCTGCTGGGCATGCGCTACCTCAACGCCTGGGATACCACCTTCATCGTCGAGTACTACCACCGCGGCAGCGGCTACCGTCGCGACCAGCTGGAGGACCTCTTCGCTTTCCAGGCCGCGGCGGTGGAACGGTGGCGGACGACAGGGGAGGCGGCCAGCGTTTCCCGTGCTCGGCAGGTGACCGAGGCCTATTTTTCCCAGCGCAATCCAGGCCGTGATTACGGGTATTTCAAGGTGTTCCAGAAGGAGCCCTTCGATCTGCTCTACGTGACCTCCTGGATCGCCATGCTGGCCAACCTGCAGGACGGCAGCTTCAACGTGCAGCCCGGCTTGACCTGGACCCCGCTGACCAACCTGGAACTCAACTTCCGGGTCGCCATCCCCGTGGGGCCGGCCGGTACGGAATTCGGTGAAAAGCCGGACGCCGTCCGGCCCGAAGCGTGGGTGCGGTACTATTTTTGATGCGCGCGGCGCGTTCCAGGCCCCTGGTTTCGGATTTCAACAAGGGCAAAAACGATCAAAGGGGCCAAAGGCCACGTCAAGTATCCGGTTTGGCCCTTGCGTCCTTTCGTGGTATAATTTTGTTTACTTTTTCCAGTCCGCTTGAAACCAGACATCATGCTTCGCATTCGCAACCTGAAATGCTTCTACGGCGGCATCATGGCCATCAAGGGGGTCAGCCTCTCGGTGCGCTCCGGCGAGATGGTTTGCCTCATCGGCGCCAACGGGGCGGGCAAGAGCACCCTGCTGGCGGCCGTCAGCGGGCTGCTGGCCACCTGGAAGGGGGACATCGATTTCAAGGAGCGGCCCCTCAAGGGGCTGGATCCACCGGCCATCGTGGCCCGGGGCATCAGCCTGGTGCCCGAGGGGCGGCTGATTTTTCCCACCCTCAGCGTGATGGACAACCTGCACCTGGGGGCCTATACCCTCTGTCGCCGGGGGCGCCGGAGCGAGGCCGACGAGATCCTCGAATCGGTATTGGCTCTCTTCCCGGTGCTGGCCGAACGCCGACACCAGGCCGCCGGCACCTTGTCCGGCGGCGAGCAGCAGATGCTGGCCATCGGTCGCGCCCTCATGGCCAAGCCGGTCCTGCTGCTGCTCGACGAACCGTCCATGGGGTTGGCCCCGATGCTGGTGGAAAAGATCCTGGCCGCCCTGGTCGCCCTGCGCGAACAGGGGCTGACATTGCTGCTGGTGGAACAAAACGCCCGGGCCGCCCTGAGCATCGCCGATCGCGGTTACGTGTTCGAGACCGGAACCATCGTCCTGGAAGGGCCGGCCGCCGATCTGCTCGACGACGTGGAAGTCAAGCGGGCCTACCTGGGCAAGGACTACGCGGGGTTTACCGAAGGGAGACAATAAAGCCATGCCATCGGCCGAATTCGACGACCGGGCGCAACGGCAGCTCGAACGGCTGCAGAGTACCTTGAACCGAGCTTTCCGTTCCGTGCCGTTTCACCAGGAGCGCTTGCGCCGCAACGGCATCCGCCCGGAGCAGGTCGAATCCATGGCGGACCTGGCCCTGATGCCCTTCATGACGCGTCGTCACCTGGCGGAGAACTACCCCTACGGGCTCTTCGCCGTGCCGCTGCGCGACATCGTGCGCATCCACACCGCTCCGGGCACAACCCTCAATCCGTCGGTAAGCGGTTACACGGCCCAGGACCTGCGCCACTGGACCGCCATGGTGTCCGAGTCCCTGGCCGCTGCCGGTGTCGGGGAGGAGGATATCCTCCAGATCAGCCTCGACCCGGGGCTCAACGACTGGGGCCGGGACTACAAGCTCGGCGCCGAGGCCCTCGGCGCCAGCGTGATTCCCAACTCCCTGCTGTCACTTGAAAAGCAGTTGATGGTGCTCCGCGATTACCGCACGACCACTCTGATTACCACTCCCGCTTATGCCGTCCAGCTCGCTGATCACGTCAATGCCCTGTCCATCGACCTGAACCGCCTGGCCCTCAAAACCCTCATCTTGGTGGGCGAGCCGGTGCCTCCCGAGGTGCGCCGCCGTCTGGAGGACGAGTTGCAAGTGGTCACCTGGCTGCACTACGGGCTGTCGGAGGTGCCCGGGCCGGCGCTGGCCTACGAGTGCCCGCAGCATGCGGGGCTGCATGTGCACGATGAGCATTTTCTCATTGAAATCGTCGAGCCGGACACCGGCCGCCCCTTGCCGCCGGGCGCCGAGGGAGAATTGGTGCTCACCAGCCTGACGATTCGCGCCATGCCGCTGATCCGCTTTCGCACCGGAGATCGGGCGCGGCGGCTGGAAGGTCCCTGCGACTGCGGGAAAAGCGCCGAGCGCATCGCCTGGCTCACCGGCCGCACCGATAACCTGATGGTGTTGCGGGGCGTCAAGATCGATCGCGGCCAGGTGATGGCCCAGATCAGGGCGGCCCTTGGGTTCGAGCCGGACCTGTATCGCATTTTCGTCAACACCGAAACTCACCGAAGCCTCCTGGAGGTCTGGATCGGCGTGGACGACCGGATCTTCTCCGACGAGATCAAGATGCTGGAAAAGCGGATGGCCGACATCGGCCGCCGTCTCTACGAGAGCCTCGGTGTGCCAGTGACCGTTCGACTCAAGGAGCGTGATACGTTCGCCGGGGCCGGCCAATGATGGCAAGGTGAGCAAGGCGAAGCGAAGCCCGTCGGCAGGAAGACCACGCGCGACGTTGACAGCCAACGAGGCCTTGGTTAAGGTTTCAAGCCCGATGGCGTACCGGAGGAAACGGGGACATGGCCACCGAGATTACGCGTGAAAAAGCCAGGCTGCAATTGATCTGGGGGACGGCCCTGTTGCTGATGGGCATCGGGGTGTTTTTCCGCATTCCCCAGGTCATGCCCCGGGTACGGGAAATCGCTCAACTTGCCGTCATCAGCGGCTTTGTCCAGTTTTGCTTCTACTTCATGGGCGCCTTGCTGGTGGGCGGCGGGGCGCGCAAGATCTACCTCAGTGCCCAGGCGCTGTTGCCGCCGAAGCCCTGAAGGCGGCGTTGCTTGGCGCGATTTCGTTGATGCAGTCCTCGAAGGGATTTCGGGGTTACCAGCTTGCCGGAAAGATGGCTGCCATGACAGCTCATGAAGCATCCGCCACGGCCGTCGGCAGGACCGCCGACGTACACCACCTCCAGTCCGAGGTGGCGTATCGCGCCCGGCTCCAGGAGATCTGCAACAAGATCTATGCGGCCAAGAACCTCGATGAAATCCTCATCGATTTGAAGGAAGAAATCACCGGCCTGTTGGGGGCCGAGCGCATCACCGTCTATGTGGTCGACGGCAAGCGGCGGGAGCTGGTGTCACGTTTCAAGTCGGGATCCGAGGTGGCCGAGATCCGCGTGCCCATCGCTCCCCAAAGCCTGGCCGGATTTTCGGCGATGAAACAGCAGGTGGTCAACATCGCCGACGCATACGACCACGAGGCCCTCGCCTGCATCGATCCCGCCCTCCAGTTCGACAAGCGCTGGGACCAGAAAACCGGCTTCCGCACCCGGGCGGTGCTGGTATGCCCGGTGGTCTACAACCAGTTCCTCCTCGGCGTCATCCAACTGATCAACCGCACCGACGGCGGCCGTTTCAACGACATGGACGAATGGGCCGTCCAGGAGATGGCCAAGATTCTGGGCATCGCGCTGTACAACCAGAAGCGCATGGCCCGCGGGCGGCCATCCAAGTTCGACTACATCCTGGAAAACCATATCCTGACGAAAAAGGAGCTCGAACGGGCGACTGCCGATGCGCGCAAACGGCGCGAGCCGATTGAGACCGTGCTCATGACCGATTTCAAGGTGCCGAAGGAGGAAATCGGCAAGGCGCTGAGCAAGTTCTACAAAACGGCCTTCGTTCAATTCAACAGGAATGCCCCCATCCCCGGGGAGCTGCTGGCCAAGGTCAAAGTACCCTTCATGAAGAGCAACTGTTTCGTGCCCCTGCGCGTCGAAGACGGGCGGGTCCTGGTGGCCATCGACGATCCCCATGACCTGCAGCGCGTCGACAACATTCGCATGCTCTTCAGCGGCCAGCCGGTCTCGTTCGCGGTTGCCCTCAAGGAGGACATCCAGGCCTACATTGCGCTGTTCACCCAGGACGAAAAAGAAATGGCCTCGATGGACGAGATCCTGCGCCAGCTCGCCGTTGATGAAAGCGAGGAGGAAGAGGCCGAGGCCGGGGTGGGCGAAGAAGACAGCGCGGTGGTGCAGCTGGTCAACAAGATGATCATCGATGCGTACAACCGCGGCGCCTCCGATATCCACATCGAGCCGTACCCGGGGAGGCAGAACACCCAGGTGCGCTTCCGCATCGACGGCCTTTGCCAGATTTACCAGACCATCCCTTTCGCCTACCGCAACGCCATCGTGTCTCGTATCAAGATCATGAGCGACCTGGACATCGCCGAACGGCGCAAGCCCCAGGATGGCAAGATCCGCTTCAAGCGGTACGGCGGGGTGGACATCGAACTGCGCGTGGCCACCGTGCCCACCCAGGGGGGACTGGAGGACGTGGTGCTGCGGATCCTGTCCGCCGGAGAGCCCATCCCGTTGGACAAGCTGGGCCTGGCGCCCCGCAACTATGAAAATTTTTTAAAGATCATCACCCGTCCCTACGGTCTCATCTTTGTCTGCGGTCCCACCGGTTCCGGCAAGACCACCACGCTGCACTCGGCCCTGGGCTACATCAACAAGACCGAGACCAAGATCTGGACCGCCGAGGACCCGGTTGAAATCACCCAGCGGGGGCTGCGGCAGGTGCAGGTGCAGCCGAAGATCGGACTGGATTTCGCCACCTTGATGCGCTCCTTTCTGCGCGCCGACCCGGACGTGATCATGGTGGGCGAGATGCGCGACAGGGAAACCACGTCCATCGGCATCGAAGCCTCCCTCACCGGCCACCTCGTCCTTTCGACTTTGCACACCAACAGCGCCCCGGAGAGCATCACCCGCCTGCTGGACATGGGCATGGACCCGTTTAACTTCGCCGACGCCATTCTCGGCATCCTGGCCCAGCGCCTGGCGCGCACTCTCTGTGAACACTGCAAGCGTCCCTACGTGCCGACTCGCCAGGAGTACGACGAGCTGGTGCGCGAGTACGGCGGCCCTGACGTCTTCCTGGAGCACCTGAATCTGCCGTATTCAAAAGCCTTGCGCATCAATCGCGCCGAGGGATGCGAGCATTGCGGCAACCGCGGCTATCTCGGCCGGTGCGGGATCCACGAACTGCTCATGGGTACCCCGGAGATGAAAAAGCTGATCCAGCAGACCCGCCCTATGGAAGAAATCCGCGCCCAGGCGGTCAAGGACGGTATGACCACGCTGCGCCAGGACGGGGTGATGAAGATTTTTGACGGGCTGCTGGATATCGTCCACGTCCGCAAGGTCACCATATCGTGAGGGTTTGAGGGGAAGGAGAACCTTTATCTGGGCTTTCCTCGGCCATCCCCCGCGGCCTTTTCGCTTTCCTTTTTCCTGAATTTTTCCAGTTGCGCTTCGAAGTAGGCCCGATCTGCAGGGCCGGCAGCCTCCAGGGCCTGGCGGCCGGCGGCCATGGCTTCGGCGAAATGGCCGTTGACGTAGTAGCTTTCCGCCAGGGTATCCAGGACATGGGGGGCCGGATCGAGGGCCGCGGCACGCCGGGCCAGCGCCAGGGCCCGCTCGGGGCGGCGTAGCGCCGGGTCTTTGCTGGTGGCGTAGAGCCAGGCGAGGTTGTTCAAGGCCCGGGCTTGGCGCGGATCCAGGGCGACGGCCCTTTCGTAGGCCGCCGCGGCCTCGGCGAGCCGTCCGCGGCTCTGGTGGATGTCGCCCAGCAGGGTCAGCAGGTCGGGCTGGTGGGGATTGCGGGCCAGTTCCCGGGTGGCCGCGATTTCCAGGAAATGTGCACTGAGGCGCCGGCCGGGATCGCCGAAGTTGATCTGCCAGCCCAAAAAGGCGACGGCTGCCATGGCCGCGAGGTAAACGGCGATGCTGCGCGCCACCTTGCGGTCGTGGCGGGCGATCCATCGCGGATCGGCCTCGCAGCGCTCCAGGTAGGTGATCCGCTCGCCGATGGAAAAATGGTGCCAGTTGGGTTTTTCCGGTGCGATGCCGCTGGCCAGGGCGATCTTGGCCAGGGTGGTGATCAAGGGGCGGGCGCTGGGAAAAAGGCGGTAGACATACAGGTCGGCTTGGCGCTCGAAGTTGCGCATGAAGTAGCCGAAGACCAGCCGAAAGTAGACCAGGAAAACCACGACCGTCATTAGGCCCAGCAGCGCTGAACCGGTGGTCACCGGGTCGATCTCGAGAAAACGGATGATCCAGTGGATTGGCGCGGCCTGCAGCAGCAGCATCGCAGCCACGTCAAACAGGGCATAGGCCAGCAGGATGTAGCCGGAGAGAAACAGCAGGTAGAAGCCCAGATGCCACCGCTTGACGTGGCCGATTTCGTGGGCGATCACCTGGTCGACCTGCTCCGGGGAAAGCTCCCGTAGCAGGCCGGTGGTGACCAGGATGTAGCGGAAGCGGCCCACCAAGCCCATGACGCCGGCGGTGATCATCCGGCCGTCGAACACGGGCCAATACAAAATTTGGGCGTAGCGCAGGCGAGCGCGGCGGCACAGGGCCTCGATGCGCCGGCGCATCCATCCGTCTTCCAGGGGGCGACAGCGCCAGAAAAGCCGGATCAGGGCCGGCCCCACCACGGCCACCAGCACGAGAAAACACAGGAAGTAGGCCAGTTCCCCGGCGGGGTGGGTCAACAGGCGCCTGGGGGTCTCGAAGGGCAGCAGCCCGATGAGATCGGCGGCGCCGGAGAGCAACAGCCAGGGAAACAACACCGGGGCGGCCAGGGCGATTTGAGAGGTCACGCGTCGCCGCCGGGAGACAGCGGCGCTGTAGATTTTCTCGTAAGCCCCGTGGTTCAGGGCCCAAACGATCATCAGGTGGGCGATGAACAGCAGCAGAAAGATCAGGGCGCCCAGGGTGGGGGCCGCCTGGAGGGCGGGCCACGCCTCCAGGCCGGCAGGCAGATCCAGCACGTAGACATCCACAGCAAACAGCGCCACGGCCAGGATGGAAAAGCGGGTCGTCAGGGCGCTGAAGCGGATGTCGGCCAGGGCCGGGCCGAGGGCGTCGGCGGCCCGTGCCAGGCGGTCAAAATCCCGGCGCACCCAGACGGAGAAAACTGCCGCCAATGCCCCGGCCGTCAGGATGGCCTCGCCGGCGGGAACCGGCGTGCTTTCCGGGGGTTGGTAGGTGCTGTAGATCAGCAGAACGACGATGAAGTAGAGGAAGTTGCCGAACATCTTTTTTCCCTGCTACCCGGACCCGGTTCAACCTCTTGTTGTTGGCGATGGGAGGCCGGTGCGACCTCACCTGTCATGCCGAGGAGCGCCAGCGGCGAGCTATCCCTTCGGCAAAGGTTTCAGCCTCGTTGCCACCTCTTCCGGTGTTTGAGTAAAGTATTCTGCTTCGTATTCAGCCACCTGAAACTATCCGGGGCAGCCAGGAGATTGAGTTTAGTCGCCTTTTCCCACCACCTCTTCCGGGGGTCGCCGGACAAGACTGCCTGGCGGACGCCGGCGCTACGGTCTTCGAACAAGGATTCTGCCATTTTTCAGCCACATGAAACTGTCCGGGGCAGCCAGGAGATTGAGTTTAGTCGCCTTTTCCCACCACCTCTTCCGGGGGTCGCCGGACAAGACTGCCCGGCGGACGCCGGCGCCACGGTCTTCGAACAAGGATTCTGCCATTTTTCAGCCACATGAAACTATCCGGGGTGGCCAGGAGATTGAGTTTAGCCGCCGGCAAGAACTCGGCGCCAAGGGCCCGTAGGCCGCAACCGCGCTGCAACGTTGACCAAGCGGCAGAGCAAAGGCGCCATGGTCACCCCCTGGCGTAAGCCCGGTCCGGTTGCGGCCAACGCGCCCTAAGCGCCTCAAACAGCTCGCCGGCGTCAAAACTCAACCCCCTGGCCACCCATGCAACGGTTTCAACCTGCTGAAGGGCAACAAAAGATGGCTTTTCCAGGAAGCCGCCTTCCCCCGCCACCTCTTCCGGAGGCCGCCGGGCGGGATTGCCCGCCGGCCCGAAACTGTCCGAGGCGCCTAGCGCCC